>Ga0315556_1000879_pt1 | contig 18621 bp, 17 predicted proteins | sample SalMarSW160310MG_FD_202112 | JGI IMG/M metagenome (GOLD analysis project Ga0315556, IMG submission 202112) | Salt marsh sediment microbial communities from the Plum Island Ecosystem LTER, Massachusetts, United States - Salt Marsh Sediment SW1603-10 ...
TCGATCGTCATGCGTTCGACACCCGGCATCGACGGCACCTTTTCAGTGCGGTTCTTGCCGTCGAGCACGAACACGGGATAAATCAGGTCGTCCGCGGTGAGGGCGGTCTCGCGCATCAGCCGGCGGGAGAAGTCGTCGCGCCGCATGCGGCGCATGCGCACCGCGGGAAAGCTGCCGTATACGTTCATTGTTACGTCACCTCGCGGGATTATCCTCACTGGGCTTCAGGTTTTTGGGTGTGAGGCATTGATTCGCCGAAGAGAATTCCGATGGGAACTTTCCCTAACAGGAAGAATCTTACTCGCAGACGGTGCTTATCGTCTCCCGCTTCTCCTCCCTGAGCGGGTGCCTTAATCCCAAGTTAAGGCGTTTCGCCCCCGGTTTATATCCCCTTTACCGGGGGCCTTTTCTTTCCGGCCGCGGGGGTTGTCCCCGCGGCCAGCTGCGCCGGCAGCCACCCCTCGAGCCGCTCGCGCGCTTCTTCTACGCCTTCGCCCGAGACGCTCGAGAACAGCAGCGCCTCGCCGCCCGGGGCGGCCTCGGAAATCCGGTGCCGCGCCGACTCGAGCGTCGCCTTGCGCGCGGCGCGCGATAGCTTGTCGGCTTTCGACAGCAGGATCAGCAGCGGAAGGCGGCGTGGCGCGACCCATTCGAGCATGCCCAGATCGTGCGGCATGAATGGATGCCGTGCATCCATGATGACCACCAGCCCGGCGAGCGAGGCTCGTGTCCTGAGGTAGCCGCCGACCAGCGCGTCCCACTGGGCACGAACCGCTTGCGGCACCTTCGCATAGCCGTAACCGGGCAGGTCGACCAGGCGCGCCCGGCCTCCGAGGTCGAAGACATTGATCGTCTGCGTGCGGCCGGGCGTCTTGCTGAAATACGCGAGTCGCTTTCGCCCGGTGAGCGCGTTGATCGCGCTCGACTTGCCCACGTTTGACCGCCCCGCGAACACCAATTCGGGCACGCCTTCCGGCGGCAGTTGCGAAAGCTTGCCGACAGAGGCGACGAAGGCGGCGTGCGAAAAGATGCTCATGCGGCGGCGTCGATGACGGAAACTGTAATAAAATTACCGGCTTTGACCCGGTACCCAGGGAGCAGCCGAATGATTCGAGTCCTGGCGTTCAGTGCCAGCCTTGCACTGTTGTGGGCAGGTGGCGCCCTCGCCCAAGATACAGCGAAACCGGATCCCGCAAAGGGGAAGCAGATCGCAACGCAGGTTTGCGCGGCCTGCCATGGCGCCGACGGAAACAGCGTCGCGCCGGCGAATCCCAAGCTCGCGGGCCAATTCTACGATTACCTGTACAAGCAGTTGAGGAATTTCAAGGCTCACGGCGGCAAGGCGGCGGAACGCCAGAACCCGATTATGGCCGGAATGGTGGCCAACCTTTCGGATGCCGATATGAAGAACGTTGCCGCGTATTTCTCCGAGCAGAGGCTTCGGCCCGACGTGGCGCAGGACAAGGCGCTGGCCGCGGCCGGCCAGAAGCTCTACCGTGGCGGTAACGCCGCGAGCGGCGTGGCGGCCTGCGCCGGGTGCCACGGACCTTCCGGAGCCGGGATTCCGGTCGAGTTTCCCCACATTGCCGGGCAGTTCGCCGCGTACATCGAGACCCAGCTCAAGGCGTTCCGGTCGGGGGCGCGCGCGAACGACCCGAACGGCATGATGCGCGGCGTGGCGGCGCACATGACCGATGACGAAATCAAGGCGGTGGCCCAGTACGTCGCCGGCCTGCGCTAGCCGGCTGAAGACGGCGCGGCGCGCCGGTCGCCGCGCGCGATGTTCGATCTTCTCGTCATAGGCTCTGGCCCGGGCGGCTACCGTGCCGCCGTGCTGGCCGCGCAGCGGGGTCTGTCGGTTGCGATCGCGGAGAAGGACACCTGGGGCGGCGCCTGCCTCAATCGAGGCTGCGTGCCGAAAAAGGTCTGGTACGGCACTGCGCGGCTGGCGGCCGCGGCGCCGACGCTGGCCGCTCGCGGACTGCGAGGCAGCCTGGCCCCGGACCTGGGGGCGGCGTGGCACTACCAGCGCAAGGTCGTCGAGACCGTGCGCGCAAGTTACGTCGACTATCTGGCGCGGCTCAAGATCACTCGTTTGCACGGTACGGCACGCTTCGTCGACGGCGCTCGAGTGAAGATTGGCAACGAGACGATCGCGGCCCGACACTTCGTCGTCGCTACCGGGTCGCGCCCCGTTCTGCCGGACTCCGTACGCGGGGTTCCGCGCGTTCTCACTACCGACGAGCTTTTCGAGCAGCCGTTACCGGCGGGTTCGCGCGTCGCCCTGCTCGGCAGCGGCTCGGTGGGCGCGGAAATGGCGTTTATCCTTCCATGCCTCGGTCTCGAGGTGGTCTGGCTGACCGGCGGCGAGCCACTCGGGCGGTCGCGCTTCAGCGCAAGCGCGCGTAAGCGCCTGAACGAAGCGCTCATCGAGCAGGGCGTCGCGGCGCGTACCGGCAGCCGGCCTCTGCGCGCGGCCGCCGACGGCGACAACGTCTTGCTCGAGTTGCCGGGTGGCAAGACCGAGCGCGTGGACTGGGTGCTCGCCGGCACGGGGCGCAAACCCAACACGGACGATCTAAACCTGCAGGCCGCCGGGATTCGCGTGGACGCAGCAGAATACATCGCGGTCGACTCGGAGCAGCGCACTTCGGCGCAGCACGTGTTCGCGATCGGTGATTGCGCCAACCCTGCCATGACCGCCAATCACGCCTTGGCGGAGGCGACCGTCGCCGTGACGAACATCGTGACGCCCGCTTCGGCACAAGAGCGGGGCGACTGGGTTCCGGAAATCGTGTATTCGGCGCTCGAGCTCGCGCGCGCAGGGGCGACGGAAGACGAGCTCGAGGACGCGGACACCGAGTACGCGGTTGGCTTTTCCGCGTTCGCCGCCAATCCGGCGGCGCTCGCAGACGGCTCGACCGAGGGCTACGTCAGGCTGCTCGTGGATCGGGAGCAGGGGACTCTGCTCGGGTGCGAGATCGCGGGCGCCGACGCCGGCGAGCTCATCCACCTGGCGCGGCCCGGCGGCGCAGAGGGGTCTTTGCTCGCGCGGCTGGCGCAGGCCCGTTTCGCTCACCCGAGCCGCAGTGAAGAGTTCCTCAACGCCGCCGAAGCTCTTGTCGCCTCATGGGGTGTTGCGCCCGGCCCGTAGCTCCGGGCGGAATAATACGCTGCCCCGACGTGTTGGCGAGGTGTTCGTCGAACCCGGGGAGCCCCCGATAGAATCGCCCGTATGGACGAGCGGCAAGCGATTGTCGGCCTGATCCCCCGGCTGCGACGTTACGCGCGTGCGCTGGTGGGCGACCGCGCCACGGCGGACGATCTGGTGCAGGACACGCTCGAGCGGGCCTGGACCAAGTTCCACCTCTATCGCGGCGGCACGGACTTGCGCGCCTGGATGTTCACGGTCATGCACAACGTGCATGTGAATCGCGTTCGCGCGCACCGCCCGACCGACGTCTTGACCGAGGACATGCCGGAAACGGTGCAGCGCGCCGCGCAGGGGGATTCGCTCATGGTTCGGGACCTGGAGCGAGCGCTTGCCAGCCTGCCGGAAGAGCAGCGCGAAGTGCTGCTCCTGGTCGCGCTGGAGGACATGAGCTACGACGAAGCCGCGCGCACGCTCGGCATCCCGATCGGAACGGTGATGTCCCGGCTTTCGCGCGCGCGCGAGAGGCTGCGCGCTACCATGCTGGAGCTTCCGGTGCCCGCCAAGTTGACCGTCGTAAAGTGAAGACTCGATGAGCGCTGATGTGCCGATAACCGAAGTGGACCTGCAGGCCTACGTCGACGGCCGGCTGGCCGAGGGCCGGCGCGGCGAGGTCGAGACGTGGCTCGCCTCACGGCCGGACGAGGCGCAGCGCGTCGCCCAACTGCGAAGCCAGCGTGATGCGCTGCGCGCCTTGTACGATCCGGTGCTCGACGAGCCCGTCCCGGAGCGGCTGATCCGGCTCGCACCGCGTGGCTCGCGCGCCCGTGAACTCGCGCTGGTGGCCGGATGGGTTGCGATCGGCGCGGTCGCAGGCGTATTGGCGGGCTGGCAATTGCACGCCTGGCAGGCGGGCCGTTCGCCCGCAATGAGCGAGGGCGCTTCGATCGCGCGCAGCGCGGCAGTTGCGCACGCAACGTATTCTCCCGAGGTGCGTCACCCCGTGGAAGTCGGCGCGGACCAGGAGAAGCATCTGGTCGCCTGGCTTTCGAAGCGCCTGGGTGCGCGGGTGCGCGCACCGACTCTCGAGGCAGCCGGGTTGTCGCTGATGGGCGGACGCCTGCTTCCGGGCGAGGGCGACCCCGCGAGCGGCGCGGAACCGGCTCCGGTCGCCCAGTTCATGTATCAGGGCGCCAGGGGCCAGCGCGTCACTTTGTACGTGCGCACCGAAGTACATGGCCACAGCGAGACCGCTTTCCGTTTTGCACGAGAAGGCGGGGTGCGGGTGTTCTACTGGATAGACCGCGATTTTGGCTACGCGCTGTCCTCCAGCGACCTCGATCGCACGCATCTGGAGCGCGTGGCGGAACTCGTCTATCGGCAGCTCGAACCCTGACGGCGGCTTTCATGCCGCATCCGATCGCGGCCAGCCCACGTACTATCGCCCTGTAAGGAATGCGCTGCATGCGCGACTAAGCAGAGCGAGGAAAAATGCCCATGTTGATCCGTAAACCCTCTGATCTTGCGCCCTCGGAAATCACGTCGAAGTCCGTCTACCTGCGTCGCCGCGCATTCCTCGGGCAGGCTGTCGCGCTAGGGCTGGTGGCCCCGCTGCTGCCTGCCAGCGCGCGCTCGGCCGAGGCGCGCAAGCTGAGCGGCCGGAAGAGCCCATTCAGCACCAGCGAGAAACTGACGCCGTACAAGGACGTCACCACCTATAACAACTTTTACGAATTCGGAACCGGCAAGGACGAGCCGGCGGTTTACGCGCCGAAAATGAAGACGCGGCCTTGGACCGTCGTCGTCGACGGAGAGGTCAGGCACAAGGGCGAGTTCGGCATCGAGGACCTGCTCAAGCTCGCGCCGATGGAGGACCGCATCTATCGCCACCGTTGCGTGGAGGCCTGGTCGATGGTGATCCCCTGGGTCGGCTATCCGCTTTCGGCGCTGATCAAACGGGTCGAGCCGACGGGCCGGGCGAAGTACGTCGCGTTCACCACCAGGCTGGACCGCGAAACGATGGTGGGTACGCGTCTGCCGTTGCTGGAATGGCCCTATGTCGAAGGTCTGCGGCTCGACGAGGCGATGCACCCGCTCGCCCTGCTCACGTTCGGGCTCTACGGAGAGGTTCTGCCGAACCAGAACGGCGCGCCCGTGCGTATCGTGGTGCCGTGGAAGTACGGCTTCAAGAGCGCAAAATCGATCGTCCGCATCACGTTCACCGAGCAACAGCCGAAGACGGCCTGGAACGAAGCGGCCCCTAACGAATACGGGTTCTATTCGAACGTGAACCCGCACGTCGACCATCCGCGCTGGAGTCAGGCGCGCGAGCGGCGGATCGGGGAGGACGGCTTTTTCACGCCCAAGCGCAAGACCCTGATGTTTAACGGCTATGCCGAGCAGGTGGCGGGCCTGTATGCGGGCATGGACCTGAGAAAGTTCTTCTAAGCCTCCAATGTGGCATCCCAGACAGCGTCAGCTCCTGGCGATCAAGGCCGCGCTGTTCGCCCTGTGCCTCGCGCCCTTCGCGCACCTCGTCTGGGGCGTCGCCTACGACGCGCTCGGCGCCAACCCGGTCGAGGCGGTTACGCATTCAACCGGCTGGTGGACGCTTTTCTTGCTCTGCGCGACGCTTGCGGTGACGCCGCTGAGGCGCGCCACCGGCGCGAACTGGTTGCAGAAGCTCCGCCGCATGCTCGGACTGTACGCGTTCTTTTACGCCACCTTGCACTTCATCACGTACGTCTGGCTGGATCAGTGGTTCGATCTCTCGGCGATCGCCAAAGACGTGCTCAAGCGCCCCTACATTACGATCGGCTTCACCGCTTTTCTTCTGCTCATGCCGCTTGCGGCCACCTCGACCAATGCCATGCAGCGCCGGCTCGGGCGAAACTGGCAGCGGGTGCACCGCTTCATCTACCTCATTGGGGTGTTCGGCGTGCTGCATTTCTGGTGGCTCGTGAAGCGCGACATCACCGAGCCTGCGATCTTCGCGCTGGTGCTGGCCGGCTTGCTCGGCGTGCGCCTTTTCTGGTCCCTCCAGCGGCGCGCCCGCGTGACGCGCCCGGCAGTCGCTACGTCGAGCGGATGAGGTAGCCGCCCGACTTTTCGTCGCGTTCCAGCGTCAGGAGCTTCCGTTTCTGCGCCTCTTCGAGCAGATCGGAAAAGGCGCGAAAGCCGTAGTAGGACTCGTTGAAGCCGGGATTGCGGCGCTTGAGCGCCTGCTTCACCATCGATCCCCAGATGCGCTCGTCCTCGCCGCGCTCCGCAATCAGGGCTTCGACCGTCCCGAGCACCAGATCCATGGCTTCCTGGCGCTTGTCTTCGCCGGCTGTGGGCCCCTTGCCGGCACTGGCGGGGCGCGCTTCCCTGCGCTTGCGCGCCGCGCGCCTCTTTGCCTCTTCCTCGCGAACCAGGTCATCGTAGTAGATGAACTCGTCGCAATTCGCAATCAGCAGGTCCGAAGTCGAGTTCTTCACGCCGACGCCGATCACCACCTTTGCGTTCTCGCGCAGCTTCGAGACCAGCGGCGAGAAGTCGGAGTCACCGCTGATGATCACGAAGGTATCGACGTGCGACTTCGTGTAGCACAGGTCCAGGGCGTCAACGACCATGCGGATGTCGGCGGAGTTTTTGCCCGACTGGCGCACGTGCGGGATTTCGATCAGCTCGAACGACGCCCCGTGCATTACGGCCTTGAACTCCTTGTAGCGCTCCCAGTCGCAGTAGGCCTTCTTTACCACGATGCTGCCCTTGAGCAGGAGGCGCTCGAGCACCCGGTTGATGTCGAACTGAGCGTATTTCGCGTCGCGCACGCCGAGCGCGATGTTCTCGAAATCGCAGAACAGCGCCATGTTGCGTGTTTCTTGTTGAGCGGCCATCCGGCTAGTCTATCGCTTTCGGCGCCTGCGGTCCCGTGGCGACGGCGGCGCCGCCCACCGCGACGGCGCCGCCGCCTGCTCGTCGGCTTTGCAGCCAATCGGAGAACCGCTCGAAGTAGATGTAAATCACGGGGGTGATGTAGAGGGTGAGAACCTGCGACAGCAGCAATCCTCCCACCACCGCCAGGCCCAGCGGCTGACGGGCGTCGCCGCCGACGCCGAAGGCAAACGCGATCGGCAGGCTGCCCATGAGGGCGGCCATGGTCGTCATCATGATCGGCCGGAAGCGGATCATGCACGCCTCATAGATCGCGTCATGAGGCGCCTTTCCTTCCTTGCGCCGGGCCTCGATCGCAAAGTCGATCATCATGATCGCATTCTTCTTCACGATGCCGACGAGCATGATGATGCCGACGAAGGCATACATATTCAGGTCGAGGCCGAACAGCTTCAACGTCAACAGCGCGCCCAAGCCCGCCGTCGGCAGTCCCGAGAGGATCGTAAGCGGATGGATGAAGCTCTCGTACAGGATGCCGAGGACCAGATAAATAACGACGATCGCGAGCACAAGCAGGATGCCCATGCCCTGCAGCGAGTCTTCGAACGCCTGAGCGGTGCCGGAGAAGCTGGCCGTGAGCGTGGCCGGCACCTGAAGCTCGCGCATCGTGTCGCGAATCGTGTCGATCGCCTGCGACAGGGAGACGCCCGGCTTGAGATCGAACGAGAACGTCACCGACGGCAGCTGGCCCTGGTGGCTGACGGTCAGCGGGCCGAGGCCGTACGAGAGCTTTGCCAGCGCATCCAGCGGAACCAGGGCGCCGCTGGAGGAGCGGATGTACAGCGACGCAAGCGCCGCCGGGCCGCGCTGGAAGCGCGGCTCGACCTCGAGAATCACCGCGTACTGGTTCGTCGCGGTGTAGATCGTCGATACCTGCTGCGAGCCGTAGGCGGCGCCCAGCGCGCTCTCGATCTGGCTCACGCTGATGCCGAGCGTGGCCGCCTTGGCGCGGTCGATCTCCACCTGAACCAGCGGCTGGTGTATCTGCAGGTCGCTTCCCACGTCCACGAGCGTCGGAATGGACTTCAGCTTGTCTTCGATGATCGGCACCCAGTGGTAAAGCTCCTCGGTGCTCGCGCCGCGGAGGGTGTACTGGTACGGGCTCTTGGTCAGCAGGCCGATACGGATGGTCGGAATGTTCTGCATGAAGGCCTTGATGCCCACTAGGTTGCCCAGCTTCGGCCGCAACTGCCGTATGACCTCGTCCGCGGAGACCCTTTCAGAGCGCGGCTTCAGCGTGATGAACATGCGGCCACGGTTGAGCGACGGATTGAAGCCGCTCGCGCCGATGAACGACATCACGCCCTGCACGTTGGGATTTCGACGAACAATGTCTGCGACCTGCTGCTGCAGCTTCGCCATCGCGTCGAAGGAGATGTCCTGGGGCGCCTCGGTGAAGCAAAAGATCTGGCCCGTGTCTTCGGTCGGCAGAAACCCCTTCGGCATGCGCGCGAAGAGGAAGCCGGTCGCTACGGTGATAGCGACGAACACCAGCATGATGAAGCGGGCATGCGCGAGCGACCACTCGAGCGTCACCCGATAGGCATGACGCAGCCCCTCGAATCCGCGCTCCGACAACTGATACAGCGCGCCGTGCGCTACGCCGTGCTGAGGCTTGAGCAGGCGGCTCGACATCATGGGGGTCAGGGTGAGCGACACGAAGCCGGAAATCAGCACCGCGGTGATGATGGTTACCGCGAATTCGTGCAGCAGCCGGCCCACGATGCCGCCCATGAAGAAGACCGGAATGAATACCGCCGCGAGGGAGATCGTCATGGAGAGGATGGTGAACGAGATCTCCTTCGACGCATCGAGCGTCGCCTGGAACCGGCTCTTTCCCTGCTCCATGTGACGCGAGATGTTTTCCAGCATCACGATCGCGTCGTCGACCACGAAACCCACGCATAGCGTCAGCGCCATCAGCGAGATGTTGTCCAGGCTGTACCCGAGCGCGTACATCACGCCGAAGGTGCCGATGATCGACATGGGCAAGGCGAAGCTCGGGATCAGGGTCGCCGAGAGGTTGCGCAGAAAGAGGAAGATCACCATCACCACCAGGGCGAGCGCAAGCAGCAGGGTGAACTCCACCTCCTCTACCGACTGGCGGATGGTGACCGAGCGGTCGAACAGCACTTCCATAGAGACGCCTGCGGGCACCTCTGCACGAAACGTGGGCAACAGTTTCTTTACGGCGTCGACGACCTGGATCGTGTTGGTGCCGGGCTGGCGATAGATTCCGAGGACGATTCCGCGTTTGTCCTTGAACCATGCCGCGACCTTGTCGTTCTCGACGCTGTCGATGACCCGTCCAAGCTGCTCGAGATGGATCGGCGATCCATTACGGTAGGTGACGATCAGAGGCCGAAAGGCGGCGGCGTCGAACAGCTGGCCGTTCGCCTGGACCGCGAACAACCGGTTCTTTCCGTACAGCGTGCCGGTCGGCAGGTTGACATTCGCCTGCGAGATCGCCTGCTGCACCTCGTTGATCCCGATTCCGCGCGAGGCGAGCGCGCCGGGATCCACCTGGGCCCGGACGGCGTACTTCTGCTGGCCGTAGACCTGCACCTGCGCCACGCCGCTGATCGTCGAAATGCGCTGCGCGAGGAAAGTCTCGGCGTACTCGTCGACCGTTGACAGGGGCATCGTGTCGGAGGTGAGCGCGAGATAGAAGACCGCGAAATCGCCCGGATTGACCTTGCGGAACGACGGCGGCGCCGGCATCGCCGAGGGCAGCCGGCGCGCGGTGGCGGCGATCGCCGAATTCACGTCCTGCGCCGCCGCGTCGATATCGCGATCGAGCGCGAACTGGAGCGTGATCTGGGTGACGCCCTGGCCGCTCACCGAATACATGGAGTCGACGCCCGCGATGGTGGAGAACTGCTTCTCGAGGGGAGTCGCCACCGCGGAGGCCATCGTCTCCGGGCTCGCCCCCGGCAACTCGGCCCGGACCTGGATCGTCGGAAAGTCCACGTTAGGCAGCGAGCTCACTGGCAGCAGCCGGTAGCCGACGATGCCGAACATGAGGATGCCGACCATGACCAGAACGGTCATGACCGGCCGGCGGACGAAAAGCTCGGAGAGGTTCACGACGCGTCCGGGCGGACGATGACCTTGACTCCCGGCGAGAGCCGCAGCTGGCCGCGCGTGACGACCCGCTCTCCTTTGGCCAGGCCCTTGGCGATGACGGCGAGGTCGCCCTCGGTTCGCGCAACCGCCACCTCACGCACCTCGGTCGTGGAGTCAGGCTTGATCACGAACACGAACTCTCCCTGCGGTCCGGTCTGCACCGCGATCGAGGGCACCACGATCGCGTCCTGCTGGTCGTAGAGCTTGAGGCTTACGTTGACGAACTGTCCCGGCCAAAGCGCGAGACTGCGGTTCTCGAATTCCGCGCGAAGCTTGATCGTTGCCGTGCTGACGTCGACCGCGTTATCGACGAAGACGAGGTGACCGGTCGCGAGCGGGCCGCCTGTCCCGTCCGGCCTTGCAACCGTGACGGCGAGCGGACCGGCGACCATGTGGCGCCGGATCTCGCTCAGACGCTGCTCGGGGACCGCGAATGTCGCGTAAATGGGCTGGACCTGGTTGATCACCACCAGAGGACTTGCGTCGTTCGCCTTCACGAGGTTGCCGAGCTGCAGCATGATTCGTCCGACGTAGCCGTTGATCGGCGAGCGGATCGTGCAGTATTCGAGATTGATCCGTGCCGTCTCGACTGCCGCCTGCGCCGCCTTGAGCACCGCCTCCGCGGTTTCCGAGGCGGTGTGAAATTGCGCGTAGGTCTCTTTCGATACGAAGTGCTTCTCTAGCAGGTCGAGGTAGCGTCGCTCCTGGGAGCGGGCCTGGTCGCGGCTCGCCCGGTCGCGGGCAAGATTCGCTTCGGCCTGGCGCAGCGCCGCCTCGAAGGGCCGCGCATCGAGACGGAAGAGCACCTCGCCCTTGTGGACCGCCTGGCCCTGGCGGAAATTGACCTCGACGATCTGGCCGTCCACGCGCGCCTTGATCGCGACGGTCGAGTAGGCGTCGATGTTTCCGATCGCGCGGATCGCCACCGGCATGTTGCGTTGCGCGGCGACGGCGATGGACACCGGGACCGCCGCCGGCACCGCCGGCCGCCTCTTCTCTCTTGCGCCACCGTCGGCGGCGAACTGGGTCACCGCGGTGCCCGCCAGAACCACGGCCAAGACGAGGCCCGCCAACGAAAGTACTCGTGACCGGCGCGGAGTCGAGGTCATCTCTTGGGCCGGGGACCGGCTTGTCGGGATCGGGTAGGGTGCAGTATCGGGCAGTCGCTCGCCTAACGGCGCCGACAATCTACGGCAAGATTCTTTCCAGAGCAAAGAGATCTTGAACCGCCTCGCGTCGACGGACCAGGTGGGCGTCCGCGCCGTCGACAAGCACCTCCGCGGCGCGCGGGCGCGAATTGTAGTTCGAGCTCATGCTCATCCCGTAAGCGCCGGCCGACATCACGGCCAGCAGGTCGCCCGCCCCGGCAACCAGGGGGCGTTCCTTGGCGAGGAAATCGCCGCTCTCGCAGATCGGCCCGACCACGTCGTACGTCGTCGGCCGGGCCCCTGGCGAGGGCTCGTGCACCGCGTTCACCGCATGCCAGGCATCGTACAGCGCCGGGCGCATCAGGTCGTTCATTGCCGCGTCGACGACCAGGAAGCTCCTGGCCGGGCCCGGTTTGACGTACTCGACCCGCGTCAGAAGCAGGCCGGCATTGCCCACGATCGAGCGCCCGGGGTCGAGGATGAGCCTCGCGCGGTGGCCCTCGAGGGCCGCGAGGGCGCCGGCTACGAACCGGGCGATCGGCTGCGGCGTCTCGTCCCGATAGCGAATGCCGATGCCACCCCCCAGGTCGATATGCCCGATCGGAATTCCGGCCGCCTCGAGCCGCGCCGTCAAGGCGACGATGCGGGCGGCGGCCTCGACCAACGGCGCCGGGTCGGTCAGCTGGGAGCCGATGTGGCAGCCGATGCCGCGTATCTCGATATTCGCCAGGCGGACGGCTGCGGCATAGAGGCGCTCCGCGTCGTCGTGCGCCACGCCGAACTTGTTCTGCTTCAGGCCTGTCGAGATGTAGGGATGGGTTTTCGCGTCCACGTCGGGGTTGACCCGGAACGCGACCGGGGCGCGTTTACCGAGGCGGCCCGCTACAGCGTTCACCCTTTCGAGCTCGGGCTCCGACTCCAGATTGATGCAAAGCACGTTCGCCTGGAGCGCTTGCTCGATTTCGTTTTCGGTCTTTCCTACCCCGGAGAAGAGGGTCTTGCGTGGGTCTCCGCCTGCGGCGAGGACGCGCGCCAGCTCTCCGCCCGAGACGATGTCGAAGCCGGCGCCCAGCTTCGCCATGAGCGCGAGCACCGCAAGATTCGGGTTCGCTTTGACCGAGTAGCAGACGATCGCATCGTGCCCGGCGAGAGTGCGAGAATACTCGGCGTAGGCACTCTCGATTGCGGCGCGAGAGTAGACGTAACAGGGGGTGCCGAAGCGGCGCGCAATCTCGCCGAGCGATAATTGTTCGGCGCACAGTTCGCCGTTGCGGTAGGTAAAGGCCACGCCGTGGCTAGTTCTTCTGGGTGTCGTCGGCGTCGCGCTTGGTGTCCTTGGGGTAGGGCACCGGCTGGTATGGCTCGGCCTTCTGCGGTTTGACGCCGGGTGGCGGGTTGTCGCGAAAGTACAGATCGCCCCTTTGTCCGCACCCGGCGACGAGCGCGAGAGCAGCGCTCACAGCAAGGAGAAAAGCGGAACGCATCGGGTCGCGGCGGCTAAAATAAGCATGTTATCACGCACCAATTGAGCTTATGACGGACTCCGAATTCGAGGCGCTCGCCGACACTGCCCTGGCGCACATCGAGCAGGCCATCGACGCAAGCGGCCTCGACGTCGACTTGCAGTCCAAAGAGGGCGGTGTGCTCGAAATCGAGTTTGAGAACGGCACCAAGATGATCATCAACCGGCACGGGGCGGCGAAGGAAATCTGGGTCGCAGCCAAGTCCGGGGGCTTCCACTTTCACTGGGACGGTTCGGCGTGGCGCGATACGCGCGACGGCAGCGAGTTGTTCGCTGCGCTCTCCAGGCTGGTCTCCGCCCAGGGCGGCCAAGGGGTCGTGCTGCGCGGTTGAGCCGGTCGGGCGCCGCGCGTTCTTTCTATTGGGAGGCAGGCTGCGGCGTCGGCGGCAGCGGTCTGGCGATCGGCCCGGTGGACGGTGGCGCGGCGGTCGATGCGTCCGGCGGCGCTTCGTTGGACGATTCGCTCCTTGGCGGCACGGCGGGCGGCGCGGGCTGCGGGATTTCCGTGGTCTCGGCTGGAACCCCAGGGGCGGGCTCGACCGGTACATTCTCCTGATAGAAATATTCCGGCACGCGCTTGTCGTCGGGAATCGTGGGATCGGGCCCGGTTTCCACCAGCACGACACCGGGCGGCGCCGTGAGGGTCATTTCGGGCACCCCTTTCAAGGCCTGTTCCATGAAATCCATCCAGATCGGCAATGCCACCGCGCTTCCGGTCTGGTTGCGCCCCAGCGTCTTCGGTTGATCGAATCCGACCCAGGCGATCGCCGCCAGCGTCGGTTGGAAGCCGCAGAACCAGGCATCCACGAACTCATTGGTGGTCCCGGTCTTGCCCGCGAGGTCGTCGCGCCCCAGCCGTCTGGCGCGCGCCGCGGTCCCGTACTGGGTGACGTCGTGCAGCATGCTGTCCATGATGAACGCGTTTCGCGGATCGATGACGCGCAGGCTCGGATTTCCCGCGTGCTGGGGATGGGCGATGGCCACGGGATCGCCGTGGTCGTCGACGATCTTTTCGATGAAATAGGGTTGGAGCAGGTAGCCGCCGTTGGCGAACACCGAATAAGCGCGCGCCATCTCCCATGGCGTCACCGACCCCGCCCCCAGCGCCATCGTCAGATACGGAGGGTGCTTGTCCGCCTCGAAGCCGAAACGCGTGATGTAGTCCTGCGCGTACTTGGTGCCGATCGCCTGCAAGATCCGGATCGATACCATGTTCTTCGATTTCGCCAGTGCGGTGCGCATGCGCATCGGCCCCTCGAACTTGCCGTCGTAATTGTTGGGCTCCCACTGCTGCCCTCCGGTGACGCCGGAGTCGATCACGATCGGCTCGTCGGCGATCACGGTCGCCGGCGTGAATCCCTTTTCCAGCGCGGCGGAATAGATGAACGGCTTGAAGGAGGAGCCGGGCTGGCGCCACGCCTGAGTCACGTGGTTATATTTGTTGCGCCTGAAATCGAATCCTCCCACCAGCGCACGCACCGCCCCGTCCTGCGGATCCACGGCGATGAACCCGCCTTCCACTTCGGGCAGTTGCGTGATTTCCCAGTGCTTGCGCCCCATCTTCCTCACACGCACGACTGCGCCCCGTCGGATCCGCTCGCGCGGCGACGCCGACGCGCGAAGCGAGTGAGCGGCGAATTTCAGGCCTTCACCGGAAATCTCGATCGTCGTCCCGTTGCGCAGGACTGCCTCGACCTTGTGCGGCGTTGCCGAGAGAACCACCGCGGCGAGCAAGTGGCCGCTGTCCTGGTAGTCCGAGAGAAGCTCGTCGTAGTCCTCGTCCTGCGCGGAGTCGGGAAGCTTGACGAACCCCTCCGGGCCGCGATAGCCGTGTCGCCGGTCGTAGTTCTCCAGGCCTTTGCGCAGGGCGACGTAGGCGGCCTCCTGGTCGTCCTTGCGAATGGTGGTGTAGACGCGAAATCCCCTCGTGTACGCGTCGTCCGGGTACTCCGCATGGATCGCCTGGCGCACCATTTCGGCAACGTAATCCGCGTGCACCGGGAATTCGCTCTTTTGCCTGTGGGTGCGAATGGGCGCCGCCATCGCCTCTGCGTACTGGGCGTCGGTGATATAGCCTAGATCCTTCATTCGCCCCAGCACGTAATGCTGCCGCCGCTTGGCGCGTTCCATGCTGCTGATCGGGTTATAGCTGGACGGCGCTTTCGGCAGGCCCGCCAGCATCGCCGCCTCCGCCAGATTCAGCTGGTCGAGCGACTTGCCGAAATAGGTTTGTGCGGCGGCGGCGAACCCGTACGCGCGCTGACCAAGGTAGATCTGGTTGATGTAGAGCTCGAGAATCTTGTCCTTGGAGAGGCTGTGCTCGATCTTGAAGGCCAAAAGGGCCTCGTAGAGCTTGCGGGTGAAAGTCTTTTCCGAAGACAGGAAAAAGTTGCGCGCCACCTGCATGGTGATGGTGCTCGCGCCCTGGCGCTTGCCGCCGGCGAGGATGTTCGAATACGCGGCTCGGAGCACGCCGACATAGTCGATGCCGGCGTGCTGATAGAAGCGCTCATCCTCGGCCGATATGATCGCTTCCTTCAGAAACTTCGGAACCTCGTCGATCGAGATGACCGATCGGCGCTCTTCGCCGAATTCGCCGATCAGCGCTCCGTCTTCGGTGTAGACGCGCAGCGGCACCTTGGGCTGGTAATCGGTCAGCGCATCGAGCGACGGCAGGTTCGGGTAGGCGAGCGCGACGACCAGCGCGGCGATCGCCGCACCGACCGCGATGAGGCCCACCAGCAGGGCCAGCGGAAAGATCAAAAAACGACGCCACATCAAGGGAGTTAGGACGAGGGGCGAGGGTCACGCCCTCGATGTCGAAAGGGGGGCATTATAGGGGGTCCCTCCGTGTGGAAAATTCACTAGACACCTATTGGAGTTGTTGCTAGCATTTAACGCGATTTCTACGTATTGCGCCTAAGGGGCCGGTACGCAAAGGAAAATAACGATGGAACTCGATATTTTCAAGCCGAAGGCTCCGCCCTTGTTTGGGCTGGATATCAGCTCGTCGTCGGTCAAAATGATCGAGATCGTCGACGCCGGCAAGGGTGCCTATCGCGTCGAGCGCTACGCGATCGAGCCGTTGCCCCGGGAGGCCGTGGTGGACGGCAACATAAACAACCTCGAGGCCGTCGCCGAGTCGGTCAAGCGGGCCCACAAGCGCCTCGCGACGCGTACCAAGCACGTCGCGATGGCCGTGCCCTCGGGGGCGGTCATTACCAAGAAGATCATCGTCCAGGCGGGGCTGCGCGAGGACGAGCTCGAGCTTCAGGTCGAGACCGAAGCGAACCAGTACATCCCTTTCGCCCTGGACGAAGTGAACCTTGACTTTCAACTGGTTGGCCCGGCGCCGTCGAATCCCGAAGAGGAGGAAGTGCTGATCGCGGCCACCCGCAAGGAGAAGGTCGAGGATCGCGTTGCGGTGGCGGAGTCCGCCGGACTGAAGGCGCTCGTGATGGACGTCGAGTCCTACGCCCAGCAGAGCGCGCTCTCGCTGGTGACGGAGCAGCTGCCAAACGGTGGCAAGGACCAGAACATCGCCGTCGTCGACATCGGCGCCAACGTGATGAACGTGACCGTTCTGCGCAACGACCAGTCGGTGTACACCCGCGAGCAGGCGTTCGGCGGCAACCAGCTGACGCAGGACATCGTGAGCCGCTACGGAATGAGCGTTGAAGAGGCGGAAAACGCCAAGCGGTCCGGGGGATTGCCGGACGACTTCGAAAGCGAAGTGCTCCGGCCCTTCATGGACAATCTGTCGATGGAGGTGCAGCGCGCGCTGCAGTTCTTCTTCACCTCGACTCAATACAATGCCGTGGACCAGATCCTGCTCGCCGGCGGTTCGGCGGTGATTGCGGGGCTCGACGAGGCGGTGAACACCCGCACGCAAGTGCCCACGATGGTGGCGAATCCGTTCGCTGCGATGCAGACCTCGCCGCGTATTCAACTCAAGCGCCTGATGGTCGACGCACCGTCGATGATCGTCGCATGCGGACTCGCCATGCGGAGGTTCGACCCGCTATGACGATTCGCATCAACCTTCTTCCGCATCGCGACGAGCGCCGCAAGCGCGCGCGCACGCAGTTCGCGGTCGTGGCGGGCCTCACCGCGGTTCTCGGCATAGTCATCTGGGGCGCGGGGCATGTGGTGAACGCCAATCGGATCGCGGTGCAGCAGGATCGCAATGCGTTCTTGAAGGGCGAAATCGCCAAGCTCGACAAGCAGATTGCGGACATCAGAAAGCTCAAGAACGAAATTCAGGCGTTGCTCGCGCGCAAACAGGTTATCGAGACCTTGCAGGCGGACAGGGCGCAGACGGTCCACTTGCTCGACCAGCTCGTTCGCCAAATGCCCGAGGGCGTCTATCTGAAGAGCGTCACTCAGAAGGGGCTGGCAGTGCATCTGGACGGTTACGCGCAGTCCAACGCGCGGGTCTCCACCCTGATGCGCAATATCGAAAATTCGCCTTGGCTGCAAAAGCCTGAATTGGTCGAGATCAAGGCTACAACGGTAGACAAGAAGCGCCTCTCGGAGTTCACCATGAACCTGTCGTTGAAGCCGCTCAAGCCCGAAGAGGACACCAAAGGCGGCAAGAACGGCAGCAAGGCGAAGAAGGGCTGAGACATGGCGATCGACATCAACAAGATCGTCGAAGATTTCAGGCGCCTGAACTGGCGGGATCCTGGCACCTGGCCCGTCTTGCCGAAAGTCGCTGTGCTGCTTGGCATACTCGTGGCGATCCCGGTTGCAGCGTATTTCGTCGACTGGCAGGGCCAGCTCGACGCGCTGAGCCGAGGCAGGCAGGAGGAATCAAAACTCAAGGACGCCTACGTCATCAAGAAGCGTCAGGCGATCAATCTCAACCTCTACCAGCAGCAGCTGCGCGAAATCGACACCCAGTTCGGTGCATTGCTGCGTCAGCTGCCGAATAAGTCGCAGATGGACGCGCTGCTGGTCGACATCAACCAGGCGGGCCTTGGACGCGGCCTGCAGTTCGAGCTTTTCAAGCCTGCATCCTCGGAAATCATGAAGGAGTTCTACGCCGAGCTCCCGATCAAGGTGAAGGTCGTCGGCACCTACCATGACATGGGTGCCTTCGCGAGCGATGTCGGTCAGCTCTCGCGGATCGTCACGCTGAACGACGTCTCCATCAAGGCGCAGAAGAACGGCCTGCTCGAAATGGAGGCGACGGCGCGCACCTTCCGCTACCTGGACGAAGAGGAAGTGGCCGCCCAACGCAAAGCGGCGCAGGCCGCGAGGAAGCACCGCCGATGAGAAAACTTCTCGCGCTGGTGTCAGTGTTGCTGCTGGCCGCATGTGGCGGCGACCAGCACAGCGATTTGCGTCAGGAGTTGCACAATCTGACGAAGGGGCTGCGCGGGCACGTGAAACCGTTGCCGCAGGTGAAGCCCTACCAGCCCGTCTCCTATACGGCAGAGGATCTGGTCGACCCGTTCCGCCCGGATCGCATCATCATCGCGAAGGCAGCCAAAGGCATCGGTGGCACGCCGGGGCCCGACCTGAACCGGCCCAAGGAGCCGCTTGAAGCTTTCCCGCTCGAATCGATCGAGATGGTGGGCACCATCACCCAGGGCAAGCAAACGTATGGCTTGGTCAAGGCGGGCGCGAATCTGTACCGGGTCAAGAAGGGTAACTACATGGGCCAGAACTTCGGCGTCATCACGTCGATCAACGAAGGCGAGATCAAATTGACCGAACTGGTCCAGGATGGA
>Ga0315556_1000881_pt1 | contig 18591 bp, 12 predicted proteins | sample SalMarSW160310MG_FD_202112 | JGI IMG/M metagenome (GOLD analysis project Ga0315556, IMG submission 202112) | Salt marsh sediment microbial communities from the Plum Island Ecosystem LTER, Massachusetts, United States - Salt Marsh Sediment SW1603-10 ...
GTCGTCCTGGTGATATCGCTCGGCGCCTGTGCCAAGCCACCGTCCCCCGAGCAACTCCTGGCCGATGCCAAACAGTATCAGGAGAAGGGCAATACCAAATCCGCGATCATCCAGTTGAGGAACCTGCTGCAGCGCAATCCCAAAAACGGCGAAGCCCGTTATCTGCTGGGATCGATCTATTTGAAAAGAGGGGACACCTTACGGGCGGAAAATCAGCTGCGCGAAGCGCTGCGAGAAAAATATGATCCTAAAACCGTCCTGCCATTGCTGGCCCAGGCGCTCTTTGCACAGGGAAAGTTTCAGGCCGTACTCGACGCGACTCGCTCCAGTGATCATGGCGACATCGCACTCCAGCCGGAAATCCTCAGCCTGCGTGGCCATTCCCAATTATCCCTGGGTAAAGATGATGATGCAGCCCTATCCTTCGAGCAAGCATTAATACGTGACCCCAATTCCGCGCAGGCGCTGCTGGGAGATGTCAGGCTGGCCATCCATAAAAGAGACCTTCCCGGCGCCTTGAAATTAACTGACAAAGCCATTGCCGCGCACCCCGACAATCTCGATGCATGGCTGATGAAAGGTGATCTCGAGCGATCGATGAATCGCTTGGACGAGGCCACCGCAGCCTATAATAAGGCATTCGAACTCAATCCCCACGACATCGCCGTCAACATGAATATGGCCTCTATCGCCATGGCTGCCGGCAAATTGGATGAGGCCAGAAAATACGTCGATTCCATGCGCAAGTACTCGCCGAGCAGTCCCATCGGAAATTATTTTCTGGGTCTCATCGAGTTTCGCCAAAGGAATTACAAGGCCGCGGACGAGGCGGTGCAACGCGTTCTAAAAAAGCTCCCTAACTACATACCTGCAAAGGCATTGTCCGGAGCCGTGGCCTTTAATCTCGGATCCTATGAGCAAGCCATACAACAGTTGCAAGACGTGGTGCCGCTCTATCCCAAGAGCATTTATTTCCGTAAATTGCTGGCTAGGGCACTCCTCAAGGACGGTAAAGCGCAGCAGTCATTGGATACGCTCAAACCCCTAAATGACATCGCGTCTGCCGATACCAGTCTGCTTGCCCTGATCGCAGAGGCTTATTACCAGAACGGGGAACTGGCCAAGGCCAAACGCTATTTTGAAGTCGCCGCCAAGCGAAACCCCAAAGATTCCAAGGTTCGTGCCGGCCTCGGCATGGCCCGTCTGGCCACGGGTGAAACGGAGCGGGCAATCGCCGATTTGGAATCCGCGGTAAAAGAGGGTGACAGCGATGCCAGACTCTACCTCATATCATCATTGTTATCCGCCAGGCAATTTGATACGGCTTATGGTGTCATCACGCAACTGGAGAAGGAGCACAGCAAGGATGACCCCAATCTCCTGAACATCAAGGGGACGATCCAGTTGGCACGTGGGAAGCTTGGCGATGCCCGCAAAGCCTTCGAGCGGGCACTTGAGGTAAGCCCCGGTTACTTTCCGGCGACGATGAATCTGGCGTCGCTGGACATGGCTCAGAAGCATTACCCGGCCGCGCGCGCGCGTTATGAAAAGATACTGGAAAAGGAGCCCTCAAATATCCAGGCGATGATGGGGCTCGCCAAGCTCGAGACCCTCTCAGGTAATCAAGGTGACGCGGTCACCTGGCTGGAGCATGCCAAGAGTCTGCAACCCAAGGCCTTCGATCCGAACTTTGCCTTGGGTCGCATCTTCATCCAGCAGCACGATTACTCCAAAGCGATTGCCGTGTTGCGCGATGCCCTGTCAGCGCAACCCCAGCATCCGGAGGCGCTCAATATGCTCGCCTACTCGCAATTGCAGGCGGGGCAGAGCAGTAACGCCATCGCGACCTATACCAAGCTCACCTCCCTCTATCCGAAATCAGCGCAGGCCCTGTATGGTCTGGGCGTGGCGCAAGCCGCGGCGGGTAATCAGGCCGGCGCCATCGTTAGCCTGCAACAGACACTGGAACTGCAGCCTGATTTTCCCGACGCCATCGCCACCCTGGTCAATCTGCAAACTGCAACGGGACAGACCGGGGACGCCCTGAAAGTCGCCGCCCAGGCGCAGCGCCTCTATCCGAAACGCGCCTTCGGTTCGCTACTGGAAGGCGATATTTACATGGCCGGCAAGAAATTCGCGCAAGCGGTCCATGCCTACCAGGCGGCATTTAAGCTTGAAAAACACGCAGATGTGCTCAAGCGCCTCCATAATGCGCTGCGGTTGAACAAGCAGAACAGCCAAGCCGACGGAGTGCTGGCCAATTGGCTCAAAGACCACCCGGACGATATCCAGATTCGCCTCTTCTATGCCGACTCCGCCATCAAGCAAGGACATTATGGTCCGGCCATCGATCAGTACCGACAGGTCTTGCAGCAACAGCCGAATAATCTAAATGTGATGCATAACATGGTATGGTGCTATCAGCAGCAGCATGACAGGGCCAAGGCATTGCAGGTAGCCGAACAGGCCTACAAGGTCAAGCCCGATGCCCCCGTAGGCATGGTCGACCTCGCCGGTTTGCTGCTGGACGGGCAGGGGACCGACGGCGGCCGGGCTGTGAAGCTCTTGGAAAAGGCCCGCGATCTCGCCCCCTCGGAGCCGGAAACACGCTACCTCCTGGCCAAGGCTTACATTAAAACCGGGGACAAGAACAGCGCCAGAACGGAGCTGGGACAATTACTGCGGAGCAAAGATGATTTCGCCGGGCGGGCGGATGCAGAGCAGATGTTTCAAACACTTAATAGATAGCCATACTGCTGACAGGGCCATTGGCGTTTAATATGATGTCTATTCGTTGTCGATATACTTTACAATTGCAGAGCCGCTGAATTTATGATGCTTCAAAATCAATAAGTTATAATTTGGCTCTAAAATTGCATCTATTAATAATAGAAAAGCTTATAAAGGTAATGCAATGCAGATCCTAAAATCTCGATTATTTTTGCACACTGCCATTGCGCTTGCATCATTATGTCTGGTGGAAGCAGCAAATGCGGGTGATTGCTCGACGCCGGATACTAATGCGACGATCACCACCTGTTATTTTGATCTTACTCAGTCCCCTTCGAGTACCGATCCAGCAGCTTCAACGGTCACGCCCGCGGTACTCAATGGTGGTATTTTCAGCGTGCCCGATTCAAGCGGCACCTTCAGCAGTACGCCTATCGTCGGTACCGGCGTTCTGAACCCGTTTGTCCGCATTCAGGGGGCAAATGGTGCGCATGCCACTGGTGTTGAGGCCGGCTATAATACCGGCGACTCGGTTCATACCAACGACCCGAGCCCCGTAAACCTGCTAGACGATCACGACAATGGCAACACCAACTGGAATCACGCTATTCAGCTGGGAAGTCTGGCCACCGTGAATGTCGGTGGTGTCGATTATTATCAGTTTATATTGGACATCAACGAACAGGGCAACACCAACAACGCTGGCTTATCCCTCGATGAATTTAAGCTGTTCTACGCGGATTCAGGCGATATCTCCAGCACCTCGGGAACGTGCAGTGATGGTGTTGGCACTGGGTTTAGCGATTGTGGCATTGGCGGCGGTGCACAATTAGCCTACAACATGGATGGCCAATGGGGTGGTGACGCCTCCATCCTGATGAATTACAACAACTTCAGCGGCAGTGGTTACGGCGTTGATCTACAAGCCTTAGTTCCGGTGTCAAATTTTGTCGGCGCATCGGACAGTAGCTATGTTTATCTGTACTCAAAGTTTGGCGCGACAGGCAATACCTGCAAATCTAATAACGGCAACGGTACCTCGCCCTGTAATACCCTGGATAAAAATGGAAATGAGGTTCCTATATCGCAGCAGGCGGGTAACTTAAGTATGCTGGCCGACGCCGGCTTTGAAGAATGGTCTACGATATGTAAAACAGGGGGTTGTCTTACCGTACCTGAACCCGAATCACTGGCCTTACTGGGGATAGGGATCATAGGAATGGTGATGACGAGGCGGCGTGTGGCTGCTGCTGCATAAACCCCACGGCATAGCGCGTTTGTTTTGATAAAAGGCCTGCATATCCTGCAGGCCTTTTTAGTTTGGTGCAGAGCGGTTGTAGCAGGGGAGGCCGGGACGTCGCAGGAGAAAAAGAAATCTGCGAGCCATAAACTCTAAAAACTTATGGGCTCTAGGAAGTCGGGGTTTAGGACACCATACAGCCACCAAATCTGGATCCGGATCCGGTGCTCGCAGCGCGCCGTATTAAACCATATTAATTATGGAATCCAGCATCGACAGACTGCTGTAAGCAAGAGGGGGCTTTCCATCTCCGGCCTGGCGAACGCATATGCTCTGAGTTTATTACTGCATGGTACGAAATAACAAGAAGGTGATAAAGGATACTGCGGGCCTTCATCGAAGCCGATTTATGGACACCATGCAGTCAGGATTTGGGACTACACTCACCCACCGGCTCGCGAACCGGCGCCCACAGCTCGCGAATTAGACCGATCGATTCCAAATAGTTCCAAGCGCGTTCAGTGTTGTAACCCTTTAGATGAGATAGCAGTGGCCTTTGTTATCTCTAACTTTTGGAGGCCATGCAGTCATGGCTTATTAACTACTGGGTGCTGGTATCAATACAGTAGGGAAGACCTGCACTACCACGTTCTGCCTGGGTACATAAGCGTTGCCAGCTTCCAAAAGCAGACAAGCGTGCTTGGTGGCCCATGGAATGACGAGGACGGAGAAGCTACGGTATCCGCGTAGATATATGGCTAAATACCTCCCGAAATACCACTGGCGAGACGGCGGAAACATGAATGAAAAAGCGGCCCAACTACGGTACTCTTTCTCACGGGCTGTTAGGAATAGCTCGCGTATCGCTTAGTAAGAGGCCAGATAGACTTCTTGGAACAGCACGATTAGGGTAGCCGCCTCGGACATCCGACTAAGGGAATAAGGCATTGAAAGTAATGGCTATAATTATATGGAATGCAGGATTGTGTAGGTAGGACTTTATCAAGGACCAAGATTTATTGAAGGTGGATTATTTTGTCGATGCGTTTGTATCTCGTTAATAATAGGAGACATACAAATGCCTCAACAACCAAGCATTCATTTATCGAAAATACCAATTGTTTTAGTGGGTAAATCAGGGCGAGACTATGATTATTGGGTTTACTCGATATCAGAATCTCTAAGAACTGTGCCTGGTAATATCGTTTATGCCAAGGAGACGGATAATCGGCGCTGGAATTTTTTGTTTATTTCTCAAGCCGCTGATTTATCGAATCCCTGGTCATACGGGAATTTGTTACCAACTGGCGTACACACTGCGACTCATGTTTTTGCACATCAGTCAGATCCGGATCAACTGATGCGAATTGCTGAGGTGCGGGGCTTATTGGCTATACACCATATTTCCGCCAACGATTAGCAGTTGATTCATATTTAGAAACCGGGCTAACCCGGCTTCTTTTTTTTGATGGGGTCAATTTTGGCCGTACGAGGTCTTGTGACCATCGAGGTGGGTTAGTGCGTGCCCAACGTTCTGCGGTACGTCGTGACACGTAGCACCACCGGACAAAGTCGGAAGGGAGAAACATGGTGGCTCTTTCTTTTAAAGGCTTCGCTAGAGTAGGTATAACTGAGGACTTGCTGACATCTTTCCGCTATTTAACATAATATACATTATGCGCACTACACGGGGCCGGTGCCGTGGCGTGCGCAGCACGCCCGGCGCCCGGTTACTGGACTTGTCCTTAATACTAGTAACAAGTGATCCATGCACCCCCTACTTACGACACCCTGGGTATGCCGCTTCGGTGGTTCAGACACTTAGCGGTGGGCGTCATGAGGCACAGGCCCCCGTGGCCAAGTCGCCAGAACATTCTCCGGTGGACCGTTCCTCCAGTAACCGCCGTGATCGGTTGCCGGGTGAGATGGCGGACCTGACTGACAAAATGTCAGTGCCGGGAAACCCCCTCCCTGCCAAACCTTCTGGGCGCAGCCGAGCGCCGCGTACCGTCGATTGGGACGTGCTATGAGGTCCCCCCCGGCGCGTCTCCTCGTCCGCTGCTCCAGTTCGGATCTCTGGAGTTGTCCTCACTGCGCATGGACGCTGGGCTGACGGAACAAGAACTTCAGGCGTTCCTGGGGCGCTCCGAGCGTACCTTGTGGCGCTGGCGGTCCTCGGGGGTGCCTTCCTGGGCCAGGACACTGCTCCGGTTACGGGCGGGTCATTTGGACGCCCTGGGCTGGTCAGGCTGGCAAATTGTCCGTGGGGAGCTGTACGCTCCGGAATTGGAGGTGGGATTCAGACCGCAGGACCTGTATGAGGCTCACTGGAACCGGCGCTTGATTCAGGCCCTACTCGATGAGCGTGCTGCACCGCAGGAGCTACGATTATGCTGATGCGTGGTTTATACATTATGCGCACTATAAGGTTGGGTGTTTTCAGCGTCTGGGTCCGACTTGATGATACTGTGAGCATGCCGCTTATTCAGTGAATTTGCCTAGAAAGGAATGAAGCTCTAACCTTAATTTAGAATGCCCTCACTTCTGGGAGAGCCATATGACCGAGGCACAGGAAGGTACGACTAGTCATCCCAGCATATTTGCGGTCAAGGATTGCGCCCTCATCGCGATCGCCACCGGAAAACAAGACTACACGTTGTCGGAGCTGCGTAACGATCTGCAGACCGTCAGCCCCGACAGCATTTACTACCATTTCTGGGGTAGCCTGTTACAACCCCGTTTCGAGGAGCGTGAGTTCAACAACGATTTTGCCGGCTGGGCGCGCCATAGTTTGCACGACAATCGCCTTGCGGAACGCTTGGCGGTGATTGACCCCACGGATTACAAGGATCTGGAAGAACTACGCCGCGATCTTTCGGACATTATCGAGGAGCATCTCGACAATGAAAGCAGTATTTCCTGGATTCGCGCCAATCGACCATTCGAATTCATCCGTTCCCAGATCGTGGTTTTCGACACCCATCGACGGTTACAGGAACCCGCCGAACTCGCTCAGCTGATTCCGCGACTCTCGCCCAGCAGCATCTTTTATCACTTCATCGATGCGCGCCGCCGCTTAGCCGACGACGGCGACGACTTTCGCTTGTGGCTTTCCAGTTACAACGGCCAGTACGACGGTTTATGCCAGGATCTTTCTGCTGTCGACCCATACTTCGGCAACCTCAGCGAATTACGCATTCAGTTAACGGATATCTTTAATAGATATTTTTAACTACCTATTAAAAAAGGAATTGTCATGGGAATTCTGGATGATTGCGCAACAGTGACGGGTAGCGATGTCATCGATCACCTCCGCCAATTGGCGGAGCCGCTGCGCGGAATGAAATTGGTGCACGTCAATTCCACCCGCAGCGGTGGCGGCGTGGCCGAGATCCTCGACAAGTTCGTGCCGCTGACCCAAGAGTTGGGGATCGATACGGCTTGGGAGGTCATCACCGGTGATGAGGCCTTCTATCAATGCACCAAGGGCATGCATAATGCCCTGCAAGGCAATCAGGTGGCTCTTTCTGAGAAAGCCTTGACTGCCTACCTCGAGACCAACCGGGACAATGCCGAGCGCCTGCGCGCCCAGCTTGAGGAGGCGGATTTCGTCATCATCCACGATCCTCAACCCGCTCCCCTGCTCCACTTTTGTCCGGGACGCAAGGGCAAATGGGTATGGCGTTGCCATATCGACGCCAGCCATCCCTATCGGCCGGTATGGCGTTATCTGCGCAGATTCGTCTCGCCCTTCGATGCCAGCATCTTTTCCCTGGCGGCATTCGCCCAGGCACTGCCCCATCCCGAATACATCATTCCTCCCAGTATCGATCCGCTCAGCGCAAAGAACATCGACTTGGATGATGAGGTCGTCACCTCGACCTGCGAACAATTCGGGATAGATCGTCAGCGTCCGCTCATCACGCAGGTCTCCCGCTACGATCGCTTCAAGGATCCCGTAGGGGTAATACATGCCTACCAGTTGGCCAAGCGCTTCGTACCCGCCTTGCAACTGGTGCTGGCCGGCGGCGGTGCCAGCGACGATCCCGAGGGTGAATTGGTATTGGAAGAAGTGCGCTCTGTGGCGGGCGACGATAAGGATATTCACATCCTGTTGCTGCCACCGGACGCACATCGCACCATCAACGCCCTGCAGCGAGCCGCGGATATCGTGGTGCAGAAGTCCACGCGGGAGGGGTTTGGGCTGACGGTAACCGAGGGACTGTGGAAGGCCAAGCCGGTCATCGGCGGCAACACCGGAGGCATCCGCTTACAGGTCATCGATCATCACACCGGCTTTCTGGTCGATTCCCCCGAAGGGGCGGCACTACGAATCCGCTATCTGTTCCATCAACCGGACAAGATCACGGCCATGGGCGACAAGGCCAAGGAGTTCGTCAGGGACAATTTCCTGATCACCCGCCAACTTCGCGAGTATCTGACGCTGATGGTGGGGCTGCTGCACGGGGCGGGCGATCGCATCGAACTCGCTTGATCTGCCGGATTTTCGGTGTCCTCAAGCATCGGGTGTGAAGCATGAAACGCTGTCACAATATGCCTTTCGGCGCACAAGTGATGGACAACGCTACGGTGCGCTTCCAGCTGTGGGCGCCGTCGGCCGCACGAGTGGTCCTCCAACTTGTATCATCTTCCGGCGTCACCAGCGATATCGACATGCATGTCGAAACACAAGGCTGGTTCCGAGTGGAAGCCGGTCGGGCGCGACCCGGCATGCACTACCGCTATCGTATAGATGATGCTCTCTCGGTGCCGGACCCCGCCTCTCGCTATCAACCGGACGACGTGCACGGCCCCAGTGAAATCATCGATCCAGGGTCGTGGCAATGGCGGGATGATGCATGGCAAGGCCGACCATGGGAAGAGCTTGTGTTCTATGAGCTGCACGTCGGCGCCTTTTCAGAAAAAGGGGATTTTTCAAGTGTCGTGGATAAATTTGATGATCTCGCCGCACTCGGTGTTACCGCCTTACAGCTGATGCCGGTGGCGGATTTCCCCGGACGCCATGATTGGGGTTACAACGGCGCATTGCCCTTTGCTCCGGACAGCCGATACGGAAGACCGGAGGATCTCAAGGCGCTGGTGGAGGCGGCGCACCGGCGGGGGCTGATGGTGTTTCTCGACGTGGTCTACAACCACTTCGGTCCTGAAGGCAATTACCTTGGCTGTTATGCGTCTGCCTTTTTCAGTGACCGCCACCCTTCTCCCTGGGGCGCGGCCATCAACTTCGATGGGCCCGATAGCCACTGGGTGCGTCAATTCTTTATTCACAATGCACTCTATTGGCTGGAGGAGTTTCACCTCGATGGATTGCGCCTGGACGCCGTACATGCCATCCACGACGATTCCTCGCCGGACTTTCTCCAGGATTTGGCGCAAGCGATACATGACGGCCCGGGGAAAACACGCCTCATCCACTTAGTGCTGGAAAACGACAACAACGCCGCGCATTACCTGCGCCGGGACACAGCGGGTAGACCTCGTGCCTATACGGCGCAATGGAATGACGATCTTCATCATGCCCTGCATGTCATCGCCAGCGGCGAACGCGACGGTTATTACCAGGACTATTGGCCTGATCCCATACGCCATCTCGGCCGCTGCCTGACAGAGGGTTTCTCTTACCAGGGAGAGCCCTCCGCCTATCGCCATCAACAGCGGCGCGGTGAGGCGAGCGACACCTTGCCGCCCACCGCCTTCGTTTCCTTCCTTCAAAATCACGACCAGGTCGGCAATCGTCCACTGGGCGAACGGCTCGATCGACTCGCTTCCGAACCCATGATCAAGGTGCTCACCGCCATCCTGCTCTTGGCCCCTTCACCGCCGTTGCTGTTTATGGGCCAGGAATGGGCAACGCCTCAGCCCTTCCCATTTTTCTGCGACTTCGGCGCCGATCTGGTCACGCCGGTGCGCGAAGGGCGTCGTCGCGAACTCGCTTTGATGCACGGCGGCGAACACGAGCGTATTGTCACATACGATCCCTGCGCGGACGAGACCTTTACCCAAGCCAAACTGCGCTGGGAAGAGCGCGAGCATCCGCTCCATGCCGCCTGGCTGGCGTACCATCGGCGCTTACTGGACCTGCGCCGCCGGGAAATCATTCCCCGCCTGATGAATATCAGCGGCGGTCATGCAGGCTATCGCATCCTGAGCGAGCTGGCGTTGATGGCCTGGTGGTCGCTTGGCGACGGGACGCGACTCAGCCTGTACGCCAATCTCGGCGTCACGGCCGTTGCCGATATCCCGGCAGCCGAGGGTAGCTTATTGTTCGCAACCGCGACGGGCGTCAAAGACGCCCTCCCGCCCTTGAGCGCGGCGTGGTATCTGAGTGAGGGCGGACGGGATGGTTAACGAAGAACATTCCGATAGCAACGGGGTGGTAATTCCCACCGCCACCTATCGTCTGCAATTCAACCAGCGCTTCACCTTCGCCCAGGCCGAGGAGATTGTGCCCTACCTAGCCTCTCTGGGCATCAGCCATTGCTATGCCTCGCCCTATCTCAAGGCACGCCCCAATAGCCCCCATGGTTACGATATCGTCGATCATCACGCCCTCAATCCCGAGATCGGCGATCTGCAGCAATACCGGCGCTGGATCGAAACGCTGCACACCCATAACATGGGCCAGATTCTCGATATCGTCCCCAATCATATGGGGGTCGGCGGCGACGACAACCAGTGGTGGCTGGATGTGCTGGAGCACGGCCCCGTCTCCTCTTATGCCGCCTATTTCGACATCGACTGGCAACCCGCCGCAGAGAATCTGCGCGGCAAGGTGTTACTACCGCTGCTGGGTGACCACTACGGCGCCGTATTGGAGCGCGGTGAGATCCGCCTTCATTTCGATGCGGCACGCGGTGAAATCAGTGCCTGGTATTTCCACAACCGTTTTCCTCTGGATCCCCAGACCTATCCGGATGTCCTTGACCGGTGCGGCTCGGGGGAACTGCGTGCCACCCTGTATCCCATTATCGAGTTGTGCCGTCACCTGCCGTCCCGTTACACCGTGGAGGCCGCGCCCCAGTCAAGACGCCGGCAAGACTGCGCTGCCGTCAAAGAGGCTCTCGCTAAGGCATGCCGCGATACCTCCGGTGTCTTGCAGGCCATCGACGACGCTCTCAGCGTAATCAACGGTGTTCCCGGCCAAGAACAGAGTTTCGATCAACTCCACTTGTTGCTGGAGCAACAAGGATACCGGCTCGCCTATTGGCGGGTGGCCGCCGACGAGATCAATTATCGCCGTTTCTTCGACATCAACGACCTCGCCGGGTTGCGCACGGAAAACCCCGCGGTTTTCGCCGCGACCCATGATTTCGTCTTCGAGTTGATCGCCGCCGGCGACGTGGACGGTTTGCGTATCGATCACCCCGACGGGCTATACGACCCCGAGACGTATTTCAACCGTCTTCAGCAACGCGCCGCCCAAGCCCTGCGCCGTGACTCGCCGGCTGTCCCCGACAGTCCTCCGCCCTTGTATGTGGTTGTGGAAAAGATCCTAGCCGGTTATGAATTTCTGTCCAATGACTGGCCGGTGTATGGTACCACCGGGTACGACTTCACCAATCTACTCAACGGCCTCTTCGTCCGGCCCGAGTCCTTGCGCAAGCTGCGAACCATTTTTTCGCGCTACACCGGCAAGCTGGATTTCGATGAACTGCTTTACACTCGAAAAAAGCTTGTTATCCGCGTGCAGCTCTCCAGCGAGCTGACTGTTCTGACCAATCTTCTCAATGCCATCTCCGAGCAAGATCGCGGCACCCGTGACTTCACCCGTTCCGGTCTGCGCGAGGCGCTTAACGAAGTGGTGGCCTGTTTCCCCGTCTACCGCACCTATATCAGCGCCGCCGGCGTCTCGGCCGAGGACCGCCGCTACGTGGAATGGGCCGTCGCCCAGGCGAAAAAACGCAGTCCCGCCGCCGACATCACCATCTTCGACTTCGTCGCCGGGGTACTCCTGCTGCAAAACGACTCGGCCCCCGCGCAATGCCTGCACTTCGTCATGAAGTTTCAGCAATACACCGCCCCTGTGACGGCGAAGTCCTTAGAGGATACGATATTTTATAACTATAACCTTCTCCTCTCCCTCAATGAGGTGGGGGGCGATCCGCGTCGTTTCGGCACCACGGTCAAGGCCTTTCACCATCTCAATCAAGAACGACGGCGCCACTGGCCGCACAGCCTGCTCGCCACCTCCACCCATGACAACAAACGCAGCGAAGATGTACGCGCCCGAATTAACGTGCTATCCGAAATTCCTCGCGAGTGGAATACCAGAGTGATCCGCTGGTTCCGCCTCAATCGCGCCAATCGCCAGGAGTGGGACGGCGGTGTGGCTCCGGCCCATGGCGACGAATATTTTCTTTATCAGACCCTGCTCGGCGTTTGGCCTTTAGAGGAACCGGATGAGACCGGGTTGAGTTTTCTGCACGCACGCATCCAGGCCTACATGCTCAAGGCCATCCGTGAGGCCAAGATCCACACCTCCTGGATCAACCTCAACTCCGCTTATGAGTCGGCGGTGAAAGCCTTCATCGACAGGCTCCTCGATCGCACCGCCGCCAATCCCTTTCTCGATGATTTCCTGCCCTTTCAAAAACGGGTGGCGCGTATTGGCCTGTACAACAGCCTGTCGCAACTACTGCTTAAGTGCACTTCGCCGGGGGTGCCGGATATCTACCAAGGACAGGAACTCTGGGACTTCAGCCTCGTGGACCCGGATAATCGCCGCCCGGTGGATTACGTGCGCCGCCGCGAGCTATTGCAGGTACTCATGACCGACATGGCCGATACGCAGGATCTCCCCCAGCGTGCGCGCGCCTTGTTGGACACCCTGGAAGACGGTCGCGCCAAGCTGTACGTCACCTGGAAGAGTCTGGGTCTGCGCCGCCGTTACGCCGCCCATTTTCAACAAGGTGAATACCTGCCTCTCACCGTGCTAGGCGCCAACGCAGATTGTCTCTGCGCCCACGCCTGGCGTTACGACAATAGCCTGATAATCGCGGCGGCGCCGCGCTGGTTTGCCGGTCTCATGACTGAAAGCAAGGCGCCGCCCCTGGGCGTAGCAGTCTGGCGCGAGACCCGGATAGAATTGCCCCCGGAGAGCATGTCCGCCGCTTATGTGAATCTATTCACCGGCGAGCGTAATGTGAGCACGATGCATAAAGAACCGGAGAGACAGTCTGTGGTCTTAGGCGCGGCGCAACTCTTTGCTTACTTTCCTGTGGCCCTGTTGCAGCAAGAGCTTGTCAAAGAGGAGTAGCGACATCTATAGTGCAATCACTCCCCAAGCTTATTTTTAGATCATCGGCAATGACGACTAACGACACACATCAGGATTTTTCCGCCGAGTTTCCCCTCCGTCCGGACATCATTTATTTAAACCATGCCGCCGTCGCGCCGTGGCCACGGCGCGCCAGCGAGGCCGTCAAACACTTTGCCGAGGAAAACGCCACCCTGGGCGCACATCGCTACCCGCAGTGGTTACGCGTCGAGACGGCATTGCGCGAACAGCTGCGCACCCTGCTCAATGCCCCGGATAGCGACGATATCGCGCTGCTCAAGAATACCTCCGAGGGTCTATCGGTTGTGGCGCATGGTCTGGAGTGGCAAGTGGGCGACAACATCATCATCAGTAACGAAGAATTTCCCTCCAATCGCATTGTATGGGAGTCGCTGCGCGACCGTGGTGTGGGGATACGCGAGGCGGACCTGCATGCCAGCGGCTCGCCTGAAGATGCCTTGATATCGCTTATCGATGTGCGCACGCGGCTGTTGGCCATCAGTTCGGTGCAATATGCCAGCGGCATTCGACTGGATTTGCAGCGGCTCGGCGATGCCTGCCACCAATATGGCATCCTGTATTGCATAGACGCCATTCAGAGTCTGGGCGCCCTGCCTATGGACGTACAGGCCCTCCACGCCGACTTCGTGGCTGCGGACGGTCACAAGTGGCTGCTGGGACCCGAAGGTGTGGCGGTGTTCTACTGCCGTGCCGGCGTCCGCGAGCAACTGCAGTTGCATCAATTCGGCTGGCACATGATCGAGCGCGCCGGCGATTTCGATCAGCGCGAATGGCGGGCCGCCCGTTCCGCGCGCCGTTTCGAATGCGGCAGTCCTAACATGCTGGGCATCCACGCGCTCCACGCCAGTCTGTCGCTGTTGTTGGAGGTGGGCATGGAGACCGTCTCGCGACAGGTGCTCGACAATGCCGCGTATTTACTGGAGCGGCTGGGCAACCTGGAGCCGATTGAGCTGATCACCCCCGTGGCGGCGGACCGTCATGCCGGCATCGTCACCTTTCGCCATCGCGACGCCGATGCACAGCTATTGTGGCAATACCTCACAGAGCACGGCGTGGTTTGCGCGCAACGCGGCGGCGGCATTCGTCTCTCGCCACATTTTTATACTGAAAAAAATAAGTTGGACGATGTTATTAAACTAGTTTATGAGTATCGGTCCTGAGGTGACTTTAATCCAGCGCCACGGCGCCGGAGAATAATTTAAAGAAATTGTCGCGGGTCACCCGGGCGATGGTCTCTAAGCTCTCCCCACGCAACTCGGCGATGTGCTCCGCCACATAGCGCACATAGGCGGGCTGATTGCTCTTGCCGCGGTAAGGCACTGGCGTCAGATAGGGAGAATCGGTCTCCACCAGCATACGCTCCAGTGGCGTACGGCGCGCCACATCCTGGACCTGTTCGGCATTGCGGAAGGTGACGATCCCGGAAAAGGAGATGTAGAAATTGAGATCCAGGGCCTGCTGCGCCATGCTCCAGTCCTCGGTAAAGCAGTGCATCACGCCGCCGATCTCAGCGGCCCCCTCCTCGCGCATGATGCGGATGGTGTCTTCCCGGGCATCACGGCTGTGGATGATGAGCGGCTTGCCGCTCTCCCTGGCGGCACGGATGTGGCGACGAAAGCGCTCCCGTTGCCACTCCAGGTCGCCTTTACCGTGAAAATAGTCCAGTCCGGTTTCGCCGATCGCCACCACCTTGGGTGCTTGCGCCAGGTCGACCAACTCCCCTACTCCCGGATCACGGGTGTCCTGTTCGTTGGGGTGCACGCCGACCGAGGCAAAGACCTGGGGATAGCGCTCGGCCAGCGCCGCCACATCCGGAAAGTTACCCATGTCGATACAAACGCACAGCATGTGCGTCACACCGAGCTGGCGTGCCGCGGCGAGCACCGCATCCAGATCCTCCCCCAGTTTGGCCAGATCGAGACGATCCAAATGGCAATGGGAATCTACTATAGATAAAGACATGACGAGGGCACCGCGGCTGGTAATCCTACATGGTAAACGTCGGACGATCGGATTTCAGCGCCCCGCCAAGATAGGTTTCGATCTTATTGCGCACCGCAGTGCCGTTCTGGTCGTTGTGAAACTGTACGCCGATACCGGCGGGACGATTGCCCTGAGCCCCCTTGGGTGTGATCCACACCACGCGCCCGGCAAATGGGATCTTCTCCAGTTCGTCCATCAAGGTGAGCAGCACGAACACTTCATTACCCAGGGAATAGGTCTTTTTAGTGGGGATAAACAAGCCGCCGTTTTTGACAAACGGCATATAGGACTCATGGAGCACGGTCTTGTCACTGATGGCCACCGACAGAATGTTTTGCCGCGGCCCGGCGGCCGGTTTGGAATCATTGCCACTCATGGTTTGCCGCTCCTTTTATTCTCGTTTGAGCCCCGCATCACCGCGGTCGCAGGAACATGTCCTGCCAGGTCATGAGAATATTTTCCATCAACAATTGAGGGTTGAGCTGTCTCTCTGACACTCGCAATGTCTCGTTGAGGTATTGCAAATAGTCATGAGCAGCCTGCAAGCCCGCATTGTGGGCAATACCCACCAGATACTCCCGCATGTCCCGATTGACCATACTGTGTTCGTTGCCGCTGGACAGAAACCGGATCACGTCGGCTGTCCAATTGTACAACCAATATAGCGTTTGCTGAACGCCGATCTTGAGGAAGTGCTCGGCGGCACTGGAAAAATTACCCTGGCCACGGGCCAGCGTATCCAGTTCCTTCATTACCGCGAGGCGCACCGGAAAGATATCCTCTTCGACCAGTTGCAGGGCGCGCAATGGTGCCCCGTCCGCCAGGTCCAATAACAAGTCGGCATCCTGCTCAGGGGCGATCTGACCGGCCAGCCACTGTCGCGCCGCATCCGGCTGGGGGGGGGCAAAATTCAGGCGCTGGCAACGGCTTAGAATGGTGGCCGCCAGCCGTCCGGGGCGATCGGAGACCAGCAGTATAACCGAGCCCGCCGAAGGTTCCTCCAGGGTCTTGAGCAGGCTGTTGGCCGCATTGGCATTCATTTGGTCGGCGGGCGTGATGATCAGCGCCTTATAACCGCCATATTGCGAGGTCTGAGTCAGATAACGACTGGCTTCCCGCACTTGATCGACACCGATGACCTTGCCGGCCTCCAGGGGGCAGACGATGCGCTGATCCGGGTGACTGTCCGCCGCATAGAGGAGGCAGGAGCGGCATTGACCGCAGGGCTGTCCCGCGGCAATCCCCGTCTCGCATAACAAGGTCTTTACCAACAGCGTGGCGAAACGGTTCTTCCCGAGACCGCGGGGACCGGTGATCAATAAGGCATGCGCCAAGCTGGCGGCGCGCAACCTGTCTATGACGTTGTGCCATTGTTCCTGTTGCCAGGGTAATAATGCGTTCATGGCTGGTGGAGAAACATGTCCAGTTCGCGGCGCAATTGCTCCTGGACCGCGCTCAGCACCTGGCTGGCGTCTATGACGCGGTAGCGTTCGGCACAACGCCTGGCCAGGTCCAGGTAAGTATGGCGCACCTGCTCGAAGAACGCCGTTTGTTCCCGTTCAAAGCGATCGGCGTTGGCGGCGCGTCGCCCGGCGCGCTCCATACCCACGGCCACCGGGGCATCCAGCAACAGTGTCAGATCCGGTCGCAGATCACCCTGCACCCAGGCCTCCAGCACGGCGATGCGCTCCGCGGCGATACCGCGGCCGCCGCCCTGATAGGCGTAGGTGGCATCGGTAAAGCGATCGCACAACACCCACTTGCCTACCGCCAGGGCGGGGCGGATTACCTGTGCCAGGTGTTCGGCACGCGCCGCGAACATCAACAACAATTCGGCATCGGCGCTCATGCCGTCATGACGATGGTCCAGCAGTAAACCCCGCACCTGTTCGCCCAGTGGCGTGCCCCCCGGTTCGCGGGTAACGATCACGGTCTTGCCGGCCGCCTCCAGGTAGCGGCGGATGAATTCCAGGTTGGAGGATTTGCCGACCCCCTCCCCGCCTTCCAATGTAATGAAACGACCAGACATATAAAGCTTACCTGTTACTTGGCGGCGCTGTCGTGTGCCGAGCGGCGCGCATTGATCTGGTAACGGCGCACGGCCTTGTTATGGGCCTCCAGCGTCGCGGAAAATACATGGCTGCCGTCGCCGCGCGCCACAAAGTAGATGGCATCGCCGGCGGCGGGATGCAGCGCCGCATGCAGCGAGGCCCGCCCGGGCAAGGCGATGGGGGTTGGCGGTAAACCTGAGTGCATGTAGGTATTGTAAGGGGAATCGGAAGACAAGTCTCGGCGTCTTAAATTGCCGTCAAAACGATCGCCCAGCCCGTAGATGACCGTGGGGTCGGTCTGCAGGCGCATTCCCCGTTGCAGCCGCCTGACAAAGACGCCGGCGATTTCGCTGCGCTCTTCGGGAACCGCGGTTTCCTTCTCTATAATCGACGCCATGATCAAGGCGTCGTAAGCGGTTTTATAGGGCAGACCCTGGTCGCGCTGCTCCCATTCCGTGTTGAGAAGATCGCTCATGGTCTGATAGGCCCGCTGCAAAAAGGCGACATCGGTGGTGTCGCGGGGAAAGTGATAGGTATCGGGTAAGAAGCGGCCTTCGGCATGCTGGCCGGCATAACCCAGGTGTTGCATGACCTGTTCCGGGTCGAGATCATCCAGGGTATGCGTAATGACATCATCATGGCGCAAGGCCTCCAGCAACTGGGTAAAGGTCCAGCCTTCCACGATGGTAAAGGCATGCTGAATGACGGCGCCGGATACCACTTGTTGCAGTAATTGCGGCGGGGTAATGCCGGGGGCGAATAAGTATTCCCCGGCCTTGATCGCCTGGGTATCGCCGGCGAACCGCGCCATCCATTTAAAATAAAAAGGATGCGGCAGGATGCCGGCCTGATGCAGCTCAGCGCTGAAGCGGTAAAGGCTGGTCCCCGCCGCGATGACGTGATGATAACCCGGCTCGGTGATGGGCAAGGGCGTGCTGACGTAGTGCTTATAGTCCATCGCCAGCCAACCGCCGGCAAAACTCAGCAGCAATACCGCGAAGCCGCTGAGTTTATACACGAGGTTAGCCACTTTCTGCCTAGCCATGACTCTACACACCCTTATCCCGAAATCGTGCCTAACAATGCCTTGAGACGGCCGCCCAGCAACTCCGTTAACGACCCAACGCCATAATCCCGTTGATCGACGCGGCGCACCGGCCATATGCCGATCAGGGCATTTGACAGAAATACCTCGTCTGCGCGGTGCAGGTCTTCCAGTCGCAACGGCGCTTCTTGCCACGCAATATCCGATTCAGCGGCGAGATCGA
>Ga0315556_1000882_pt1 | contig 18591 bp, 16 predicted proteins | sample SalMarSW160310MG_FD_202112 | JGI IMG/M metagenome (GOLD analysis project Ga0315556, IMG submission 202112) | Salt marsh sediment microbial communities from the Plum Island Ecosystem LTER, Massachusetts, United States - Salt Marsh Sediment SW1603-10 ...
CATTTGAAAGTGACTAAACCCGCCTTTGCACTTTCTTCTTTACCGTTAGCTTTCTGCTTTGTGCAAGCAAAGAAGAAAACTGACAACACTACTATTTAAATCTAATTCAAAAAAGTCGTGAACTTGCAAAAGTCAGTTTCTGTCACTGATTCAACCTTTCTTCTCTGTCGCGCCAGCGAAGAAATCTTGAGGGAAAGAAGAGCGGCGCTCTGTTTTTTCTGTGCGTATCAGTTTGCTGGCTAAAGATGTTACTGTATTTTTTTAAAGTCATTGCGTCAGTTGCAGCTGTTTGCGTTTTTTGCGTCAAGAGATTAATGCCGGCAGTAGTGACAAACTACTGTCAAAAATATTCAAAAAAGCACAAGACCCTCGATTTCAGTAAATTTACTTAAAACCGTGCCGTAATGCCCTATTAAAATCTCTTCCTATCAAAAAACTGCTACTATTTGATGAAGAATTCAAAAGAAGAGTATATGCCGCAAACAGACCGTCAGGAAGAGAAGTACAGAGTATTGCAATCCCAGTTCGGCCACAAGGCCTTTCGGGCCCTTCAGGAAGAGGCCGTGGACACCATACTGGCGGGAAAAGACCTGCTGATGATCCTGCCTACGGGCGGGGGAAAGTCGCTCTCGTATCAGCTTCCTGCCCTGTTGATGGAGGGCACTACCGTTGTCATCTCCCCGCTGCTTGCCCTGATGCACGACCAGGTCCAGAGCCTCAAAGCGCAGGGGATGAAGGCGGAGATGCTCTCGTCGATGCAGGGTTCCGAGGAGAGCGGCGACATCATCCGCCGGCTCTATGCGGGCGAGATCGACTTTCTCTACCTTTCGCCCGAACGGCTCAACACCGACGGCATGCGCAATATTCTTTCACAGATCAAACTGAACTATTTCGTTATCGATGAGGCCCACTGTATCAGCGAGTGGGGGCACGAGTTCCGTGCGGACTACCGGGCGCTTTCGCAGCTTCGCGACTACTTCCCGAACGTGAGCGTTGCCGCCTTTACCGCGACCGCGACCGAGCATGTCCGCGAGGACATCGTCCGCCTGCTTCGTCTGCATGATGCGACCCTTCTGCAGGGTAAGATCTTCAGGGAGAACCTGCAGATCACGGCACGCCACCGCATCAAAGACGGCTATGACCAGCTCACCGATTTTCTGGACGACCATAAGGGCGAGAGCGGGATCATCTACGCCTTTTCGCGCAAGAACGTCGAAGCGATCGCCCACCATCTCCAGAAAAAGGGGTATGCGGCGGCGGCCTATCATGCCGGGATGCCGAGTGAAGAGCGCAACAGCGTCTTTCACGACTTCGTCCATGACGAGGTGAAGATCATCGTGGCCACCATCGCCTTCGGGATGGGGATCGACAAGAGCAATATCCGCTTTGTCGTCCATATGTCGCTGCCCAAAACGCTGGAGAACTACTATCAGGAGATCGGGCGGGCAGGGCGTGACGGCGACCATGCCGATGTGGTCCTGCTTTTCAGCGCCGCCGACAGTATTCAGCAGAAGCGCTTTGTGGAGATGAATGACGGGGATGAGCAGTACAAGATGCACATGCTCGAAAAACTGGCAGTGATACAGCGTTTTGCGGGCAGCGAGAGCTGCCGCCACCAGCAGCTTGCCGCCTACTTCAACGATGAGCAGGAGGCCTGCGGCGACAAGTGCGACAACTGCCTTGAACCCGACCACGACAAGCGCGACATCACGACGGAGGCACAGATGCTCCTCTCTACCGTCTACCGTACGGGTCAGTCGTTCGGCAAAAACTACCTGATAGATGTGCTCCGGGGCTCGCGCGAGCAGAAGATCCTCGTAAACGGCCATGATACGCTCTCCGTTTACGGGGTGGGCGAGAAGCTCGGCAAAAAGCAGTGGTTTGTCATTATTGACCGTCTGCTGGAGGTCGAGGCGCTGGCTGTCAATGAACATCAGGGGCTGATGTTGAGCGAAAAGGGGCTGCAGATACTCAAAGGGAAGCAGACGGTACTGATCCGCAGCGACCGTCTCAACGTCAAAGAGAAGCTCGTCAGGAAAGCGGCACCCGAGATGTTCGACTATGATGCCGGGCTTTTTGACGCGCTGCGTGACTTGCGTCAGGAGATCGCGAAAGAGCAGGGCGTTCCCGCTTATATTGTTTTCGGCGACAAGACGCTCAAAGAGATGGCCTCGCTAAGACCGCAGAGCAAAGAGGCGATGCTGCTCGTCGGCGGCATCGGCGAGGTGAAGTTCGAGCGCTACGGCGAAGCCTTCCTGACACTGCTGCAGGGGCTTTAGGGCTTCGTCCTGTTTTAAAGAGCGGTGCGTGTTATTGGCTATTGCCGCATTTTCCGGCACCGCACTTCATCGTTTTGTTCTCCGCCATTGCTTTACCGCACTTTCCGGCGCCGCATTTCATCTTGCCTTGCGCATCTTTGGGACAGTCGCACGGTTTGCTCGGGTCTTTTTTGGCAGCGCAGTTCGGGTTCGGGCAGTCGTTGCAGTCACACCCTTTGACCTTCATATCTTTGGACATGGATGCGCCACATTTTCCGGCGCCGCATTTCATCTCGTCGGCATTGATAGAGAGGCCGATAAAGCCCAGTGCAAGCAGGGCTGCAAACAGTAGTGTACGTGTTCTTTTGAACATGGTGTTTCCTTGATGTAATTTTGCGGAGATTATACTGTTTTTTTACGCTCTGTCAAACAGTATTAAAGGCTGTATGGCTTGTCGATATACATGGCTTTGAGCAGTTCGAGCATCTTGCCGACCGCATCGACCGAGACCGTCTCCGAGGTGGTGTGATAGCCGGTTGTCGGAATCTGCAGGGTCGTCCCCTGGATCATCCCTTCGCTGGCGACGATGACCCTGCCCATCTCGGTGCTTCCCAGCGAGCTCTTTTTCATACCGGAATCCGAGAGCTTCTGATTCGCCTCTTCCAGGTAGGTGTCTTTGAAACTGTAGCTGATATCCAGTTCAGCGCACAGCTGCTCGATCTCTCTGGTCAGCGGGGAGTCAAAAACGGCATTGGCATCGCGGTGGCGCAGGACGATATGCTGACGCTCGGCATGCTCCCTGCTGGGATAGGGGCTGGTGTCAAGCACCAGCAGCCTGTCGGTATTGGTATTGAAACGCTGGAACCACTCCAGCAGGAAACGCCAGCTCCGCCCCGCCTCTTCCTGGGCGGTGAAAAAGGCTGTTCCCTGGTAGCCGCGGCGGTAGAGATAGACGATGACGGCGGCGCTGAAGACGTTGTCCAGCTGGGCGGAGAGGAGACCGTTTTTATGGGTCAGGGTGTCGACAAAGGCCACCGGTGTTCCAGGCAGCAGATGCTCAAGCCCTTTGACCTCGAAAACAAGGTTTTTGCGGCGTTCGCAGATGTAGGCGTTGTCGATGGTGCCCATCCCCAGATAGCTTCCGGACCAGGGCTCGTAGGCCAGCACGGACTGCTGCTTGAAGCGTTCGGCGATGACCATGTAGGTCTGTTCGGAGACGGAGTCCCCGGTAAGGTCGGCACGGTTCTGCGTCATAAAGGCGGCGTACTGAAACTCGTTCGGCCCGGTACAGATCAGTCCGTGGCGGTCGATATGTGCCGAGAGCATACCGCGGTTTGGATCGTCGCCTTCTGCCACAAGCAGCCCGTCGTAGAGGGTCGTTTTAACGCCTATTTCGTCGAGTTCGCGTTTCAGTGATAGAAAAAAGGGGTGTTCTGCGCCGACCACGGAAGGCTTGCGGATCAGGTGTTTAAGCGTGTCGAGGAACCCCTGAAAGTGTTTGAGTGTATTACTCATCTCTTGCCTCTCTTTCGATACGCTGTTTCTCCATCAGGGCCAGTTCGGCCTCGGCAGTGAAGACAGTCTTCGGATCCGGCGTGAATTCGAGTGTCCGGTGGCGCCCGTCGTAATCGACCTGGCTCAAAATCAGCTTCATCGTCTCCATGCGGGCCTTGTGCTTGTCGCTGGAACGGATGATGTGCCAAGGCGCCTTGTCGGTATTGGTCTGTTTGAGCATGTTGTATTTTGCCTGGGTGAACTGATCCCACATGCTCTGTGCCTGCAGGTCGATTTCGCTGAGTTTCCATTGGCGAAGGGGGTCGCTGCGCCGCTGTTCAAAACGTATCGCCTGCTTCACCTTGCTGACGCTGAAATAGAGTTTGACCAGGATAGTACCCTGGTCGACCAGGGACTCTTCAAACGGCATGACGTGCTTCATAAAAAGCGCATGCTCTTGCTGCGTGCAGAAGCCGAAGACCGATTCGACCATGGCGCGGTTGTACCAGCTGCGGTCAAAGAGAACGACTTCGCCGCCGTGGGGAAAATGTTTGATATAGCGCTGGAAGTACCACTGCGAACGTTCCTCTTCGGTCGGACGTCCCAGGGCGACGATACGGTAGTGTTTCGGGTTCATATAGCGGCTTACGCTGCCGATGACGCTTCCTTTGCCTGCCGCATCACGGCCCTCAAAGATGATGATGAGTTTGAGGTTGTGGCGTTCAATGTGCTGCTGCAGCTTAACAAGCTCGGCCTGATAGGGCTCCAGGGCCAGACTCTCTTCGTATGTCCTGATCGCCTCGGCAAGCTGCGGCTTGGTCAAATTGTGCTCTTTCATTCCCTGCCCGTTAATGAATATAGAATGGAACTATACTCTTTTTTTTACATTTTCAAGAAAATGCTTTTGTGCTTCTATAATGGTACAAAAAAAGAGCAAAGTATCTCTAGCGGATCTGACTGCCGGATAAAGTTTTACTCGATCGTATGTTCGTCGTTCAAGCCAATAATATCGCTGCGGGTAATGGCATGCTCCTGGAAATACTCGATCCGCTCTTCAGCGGCTTCCAGATTTTCGAAAGCGGCGATGTGAAAGACGGCGTCACCCTCCTGAACCAGGGGAATCTGGCTCTTTCCGATGATGATGCCGTCGAAAGAGGCACGCATCTCAAAGCTGTTGTCACCGAGCGGTTCGTCGATAAAGGCGATGGTCTCGCCCTTTTTTACTGCATCGCCGAGGGCTTTGACGGTCCGCAGCATACCGCTTTCAGAAGCACGCACCCAACTGCTGTCTTTGAAGATCAACGGGGTCCTGTGCTGTTTTTTGACGCTTTGTGGGAGCATCTCCAGCGCCCTGAGGACATTGACAATGCCTTTGACCCCGATCATGATCGAGGTGTCGTCAAAACGCAGGGCCTCGCCCGCTTCGTAGAGCAGGATAGGCACGCCGTTCTCCTGGGCTTCGGCTCTGAGCGAACCGTCTCTGACCTCGGAATGGAGGATGACAGGGGCCTCGAAGGCCTTGGCCAGCTTCAGTGTCTCCTCATTCTTCGTATTCGTACGGATCTGAGGCAGGTTCGAACGGTGAATCGCAGCGGTATGCAGGTCGATGCCGTAATCGCACTTCTTGACGATCTCATCAAAAAAGAGCTTGGCCATCCGCGCCGCGAGCGATCCCTTTGTCGAACCGGGGAAACTGCGGTTGAGATCTCTCCGGTCGGGGAGGTAGCGCGAGAGCGTATTGATCCCGTAGACATTCACGATCGGCACGAGTATCAGTGTGCCTCTGATCTTTTTTAACACAGCGAGCTTTTTGAGCCGCCGTATGATCTCGATGCCGTTGAGTTCGTCCCCGTGGATCGCCGCGCTGATAAACACGGTAGGCCCGCTCTTTTTGCCGCGCAGTACCTGAACGGGAATCGATGTCGGAAGATTGTAGAGTTTCGGAAGTTCGATCTCGATGTTTTTAATGCAGCCTGCCGGGATGTCGATACCGCAGATCTGTAACAGTTGCTCTTTCATAGGGACCTTGACATGTGACAGTTTTGTAAGCGATTTGTATCAATTATAGTGTAGAATATTAACATAATTCTATCGACAAGGCGTAAGAGATCAAAAAACTAACTATCGGCCGTAATGAGCTTGTTTCCCTTCCCGACCTGAAATTTTTCGATATTGATGCGAAGATCGATACCGGTGCCTATTCGTGTTCCATCCATTGCGATGATATTCGCCTCGGTGATGACGGCACCGTTCACTTCAGGCTTCTTGATGATTCCCATCCTGATTATCATGACAAAGAGATTATGATGCCCGTGCATGAGATCCGGCATGTCAAGAGTTCGAACGGAGCGATACAGGAGCGGATCTTCATTAAGACGACGCTGCGGCTCTTCGGTCATGAATATGAGACCGAGCTGTCGCTTACCGACCGTAAAAATATGAAATATCCGATGTTAATCGGCAGAAAGTTTCTGGAAGGCCGATTTATCGTCGATGTCGCGCTGACCTATCAATCATCAAAAAAACAAAAGGCACAACTATCATGAAAGTCTATATTCTCTCGCGAAAGGCTTCGCTCTACTCAACACGAAGACTCGTAGAAGCCGCAAAGGCAAGAGGCTGGGATGTCCGGGTCCTCGACTACCTCAAGTTCAGTATCGAGATCCAGAAAGGGGAGCTGCATATCAACTACAACGGCGAGATGCTCGCAGCGCCCGATGCCATTGTCCCGCGTATCGGCGCGAGCCGCACCTTTTACGGCACGGCAATGGTACGTCACCTTGAGATGATGAAGGCCTTCAGTGTCGCCGGCTCATTGGCCATATCGCGTTCACGCGACAAGCTCAGAAGCCTGCAGATCCTCTCCCAGCACGGCGTCGGTCTGCCCAAGACCGTTTTCGCATCGAACAAATCAAATGCCAAAGATATCATCAAGCTCAGCGGCGGTACGCCGCTGGTCCTGAAGATCCTTGAGGGGACACAGGGGGTCGGTGTGGTCCTGGTAGATACCCCAAAGGCGGCCAAATCGGTACTGGACGCCTTTTACGGCATGAACGTCAACCTCCTGGTGCAGGAGTATATTGAAGAGGCGGGCGGTGCAGATATCCGTGCCATCGTCGTCGACGGCGAAGTTGTCGGTGCGATGAAACGCCAGGGCGCAGAGGGGGATTTCCGCTCCAACCTGCATCAGGGCGGAAGCGCTACCCTGTACAAGCTCTCGCGCAAGGAGAAAGCGACGGCGCTCGCCGCGGCCAAAGCGATGGGGCTGGGCGTCTGCGGCGTCGATATGATCCTCTCCGAGCGGGGGCCGCTGGTGATGGAGGTAAACTCTTCGCCCGGGCTTGAAGGGATCGAGAAAGCCACCGGCATCGACATCGCCGGCAAGATCATGGACTACATCGAACGAAACGTCAATCCGGTCGGACCGGTCAAGGTCAGACGCGGGCCGAGAGACAAGATCGGGGCGTAGCGCAGGAGCGGCTGCTTCAGAGAAGAAATGAGCGGTTCCTCCCCTCCTTTTTCGCCTTATACAAGGCCTGGTCCAGCCGTTTCAAAAATGTGTCGAGCTGCTCCTTCTTATGAAGCGGCGTAATGCCGATACTTATTGTAACGGTACCTGCTTTCGTAAATGAAAATGTTTCCACCTTCGTTCGAATATGTTCTGCAAAACGCATTGCATTCTCCGCACTTGTTTCCGGAAGCAGGACGACAAACTCTTCTCCGCCCCAGCGTGCGAAAACATCCGTTTCGCGCAATTGCGACTGCACCAGTAGGGCCAGCTCTTTCAAAACCGCGTCGCCGATATCGTGCCCATAGCTGTCGTTGATCTTCTTGAAGTGGTCAATGTCGAAAAAGAGTGCGCTCAGATGACGGCTGTAGCGCTTGGCCCGCTTGTACTCGATCAGCAGAAGTTCGTTGAACTTTCTGCGGTTGTAGATGCCTGTCAGCGTGTCGATATTGGCCAGTTTGTTCAGCCTTTGCATCTCGGAGCGCTCTTCGGTGATATCCGTAATGATAGTCAGAAACAGTTTTTTCCCTCCTTGCAGGAGCAGGCTGCTCTTGATGCGGACCCAAATGTTTTCCCCATTTTTTGCAGCGAGCTGCAGGGTGGATACGAGCTTGGATTTCTCCCGCAACAGCAGCTGTCGGAACTCCTTCTGCATCGCCGGCTGCTGTGAAGGGCTGATGAGCTCTCCGAGCGTTTTGGCGCGCAGTTCGCTGCCGCTGTAGCCGATCAGCTTCTCAAATGCCGGGTTGGAGTAGACAATGGTCTCATGGCATAAAACGATCCCCTCGGGCAGATATTCGCTGAGCTTTTCAAACATCTCCTGTCTGGCCAGGAGCTCGGCCTGAAACTGCTTCCGTTTGGAGATATCGAAGAGCGTGATCACGGCCAGCTTTTTATCTTCCGTTTTAAGGGGGGAGCGAATCGGTTGAAAATAGTGGTGCTTCCCCTTTTTTTCAAAGTTCAACTCCCCGCTTCTGAGTCCCTCTGTCAGCACCTCTCTGATCGTATGCCGGAGCTCTGTCTTCTTAAGCTTCTCTCTGCTGATTCCCTGCAGTCTCAAAAACTTCCGGTTGCCCCAAAGCGGTGTGTTGTCGGAATCAACGACGATTGTCGGGTAATTAAGGGTTTCCAGTACTTCGAGCAGCTTGTCGTTCATTGTGGGAAACTTCCCTCTATTTGGAGTGTTGTTCATATTCCTGGCAAAATCAAACGAGAGATTTTTGACCTTTCCCGGCACCGGAATCCCGGCAATTTAGGTTATTATATCAGTAAACCTCTGACATTGCTGAAGGGCACGGTATGGAAGCGATAGTGCAGATCTTACTCATCACCGCTCTGCTTTCCAGTGTCGTCAACATCCTTGAAAAGGATGAAGAGACGGCCTGCAGCATGGTCATGCAGGCCGTTACCTGCAGTGTCAGACAAAACAGCTTTCGCAGCTGCTCTATGAAGGTTTACGATGAAATTTCCTGACGATGCACACTCATTGAAAGTCGAAGAGGTGCTGGATCTGCTTGAAACCGCACCCGACGGGCTGACGTCCGATGAGGTCAAACGGCGCCAAAAAGAGTTCGGAAAGAATCTCCTTGAAGAGCACAAGGTGAGCCGGTTCGCTATCCTGGCCGGGCAGTTAAAATCGCCGCTTGTGCTGATCCTGCTCGTTGCATCGCTCATCTCTTTTTCCGTCGGCCATTCCGTCGATGCGCTGCTGATCGCTCTGATCGTCTGTATCAATACGGCATTGGGCTTCTGGCAGGAGCTCAAGGCGCTGACCTCCATCGAAGCCTTGAAAAAGATGACCGAAAGCAGGGTCACCGTCATGCGCGGCGGCAGAGAGACGGTTGTCGTTTCATCGCAGATCGTTCCGGGTGATGTGATCATCCTTCAAGAGGGCGACATCGTGCCTGCCGATCTTCGGCTGATCAAAGTGCAGGGGCTGAACATCGATGAATCGGTGCTTACCGGCGAATCGCTGCCGGTTTCCAAAGAGGCCGCCATTACGCTGCCGAAGGAGACCCTGCCCTATGAGCTGGACAATATGGCGCTGTCGGGCACGATTGTCGTCAGGGGCAGCGCCACGGCTGTTGCCGTCTATACCGCACAGAAGAGCTACCTTGCCTCCATCGCGGAAAAAGCACAGGAGGAGTCGCCCGAAAGCCCCCTGACCAGAGCGCTTGGCATCTATACGAAAAAGCATCTTCTGCTGACCCTCTCTATTATTGCGATCGTCGGGATCATCGCTTTCTTTCAGGGTCGGGACCTTCTTGATATTACGATGCTGCTGATCGCCGAGATCGTTTCGGCTATTCCCGAAGGGCTGCCCATCGTCGTGACGCTTGTTCTGACCATCGGCGCAATGGCCCTCAGCCGTAAAAATGTCCTGGTGCGCTACCTTCCGACCGTAGAGACACTCGGCAGCGCCACCGTCATCGCATCAGACAAGACCGGTACGATCACGAAGGGAAAGCTAATCGTCAAGGAGAGCTTTGCCATCAATGAGAGCTTTACCCGGATCGCAGCTGCCCTGGCCAACGAATCGAAACAGGGCAAGGGAGACCCTATCGACACGGCGCTGGCGCAGTGGCTCGGAGGCGGGTACGAGGAGATAAGGGAGCAGTTCCGGCGTACCTGCTTCTACCCGTTCGATACCAAGTACCGCCTGATGGCAAGCGCGAACATCATCCACGAAGAGCACAAGATCGTCGTCAAAGGGGCCTATGAATCGCTCAGGGAGTTCGCCCGCAACAGCGGAGACTTTGACAGGCTCGAAGCGGTCCACGATGACTTTGCCCGCAAGGGGCTGCGGGTGCTGGCCATGGGCGTCGGGGAGTACGAAAGCGACGATATCGAAACATGGCAGATCGACATCGTCGGGCTGGTCGGTTTTCTCGACCCCCCGAAAGAGGATGTCAAAGCCGCGGTCGAAACGGCGAAACATTCCGGCATACGCATCATGATGATCACCGGCGACAATGCGTTGACCGCCGCCGCCATCGCCGCAGAAGTGGGCATCTACACCGAAGGCGACCGGGTCATGAGCGGTCCGGAGATCACCGGGATGGATGACGAGACGCTCAGCGAACGCCTCCTGCGCACCACTGTCTGGGCCCGCATGCTCCCCGAGCATAAATACCGCATCATCAAGCTGCTGCAGCTGCAGGGTGAGATCGTCGCCGTTACCGGCGACGGGGCCAACGATGTCCCGGCCCTGAAGGCAGCCGATCTGGGCATCGCGATGGGAAGCGGCGCGGAAGCCGCCAAGGCGACGGCGAAGATGATCCTGCTTAACAACGATCTCTCCGTCATTATCGAAGCGATACGCCAGGGACGCATCATCGCCGACAATATCCGAAAATCGATCTATTTTCTCGTATCGACGAGCATCGACGAGATCATCCTGATCTCCGGCGCCATACTGTTGGGCTACCCGCTGCCGCTCTCTGCGCTGCAGATTCTCTGGATCAACATCGTTGCCGACAGTGCGCTGGACAAGACCTTTCCCTTTATCAGAGAAGAGGGCGATGTGATGGAGCGCAAGCCCAGAAAACCGGATGCCCAGTTTTTTGACAAGGTGCAGATCGCGCGAACACTCTATGCGTCGGTGATCATCGGACTTCTCGGACTCTGGCTCTATGATGCGACCTTCTCGGCACGCGGCCATGATGCCGCCGTCTCGACCGTCTTCAGCGCGATGATCGTCGCTATCTGGGTCAACGGTCTGCAGTCGTTAAAAGAGCATGAGCCGTTTATGCGGCATATCGGCGTCAGCTTCACCATCAGCCCCTACCTGTGGCTGGGCATCTCCGTCGGCATTGTCCTGCAGGGGGGCATACTTCTTTTCGCAGGCGAATGGTTCCACGCTTCACTTCCCGATCTTGAAGAGGCAGGGTACATTCTGGCGATGGCTTTGAGCGTATTTTTTCTCATCGAGGCAAGAAAATGGGCAGAGTTCTGGTACCGAAAGCGTCTCCGCCCGAAGAGATAACCCTACCCACTTAGCAGAGAGTTGCATGCACATGTATTTTGGAGTATGATGTAGTAAAAAAAAGAGTCCTTATGTATGACCGAGTGATTCTGCTCGTCGGAGCCGCTGCCGACGAAGAACTTTTGAAAAGTATAGTAGAGTATATCGCCACCCAGTACAAACTGAAGACGGAGACTGTTGCTTTCGCCCAATACAAGGCACCCGCAGAAGGGTCGCTCTGCCTGCTCTATTTGTCCGACGACGAGATCAGGGAGCTTTTTGCAAGCGAGGGATCATCATCCGTCAAGGTGGGTATTCTCTACAATGAGCTCTGCCCCTACGCTGTCAAAAGTTTCGGTATTTCAAAGGACACGTTCGAAGCCGTTGACGATGCGCTGAAGAGTGAAGAAGCGACCCCGGTCGATCTGCTGAAATGTAACGGCAAGCCGGTTCTGGGCAGCATCATTATAGGTAATGTCCACGGCATGAACCGGGATGAGAACAGCAGGCTGGGCATCTTCAGAAAAATTGCCGTTTTTTTCTCCTCCCTTTTCCACCCCGCGTTCCAGGGCTACACGATCACCACCGCCAAAGGCAATGTGACCGCTACCGCTGCAACCGGCATCATGGTCTTTGAGCACAATGTCGGCGGCGTGAGCCGTACTCTTCTGAAAGAGGACCTCTCACTGCACGACGGCAGGCTTCATGCGCTGGTTCTGGCACCTTCAAGCATCGTCTCCTACCTGTACTATCTCTTCGTGAGCTATTTTTTCAGGAGACTGTTTCTGAAACACATGCCAAAAAGTATCGGTTTTATCGCATCTACGGGGCTTGAGATCACCGGCAAACGCCCGATGGAGTATCTGGCGGACGGTCAGCTCTTCACCGAAAGTCTCATCTCTCTGAAAGTGGAGGCGGATGCGGTTTACCTTCACCTCGGCAGAAACATCAAGGATATTCCTGCCGAGGCGACAACGGAGGAGGAGAAAGAGAAGGTCCGGGTGCAGGGGCTTCCCAAAGGGGAGATGGTCACGATGCTGGTAAGCGAAGCGATTCCGTTTCTGCCGAGGGCTGCTGAAGAGGACTTTCAGGAGCTCTTTGTGACGCTGCGCCAAAGCGCCAGCGTCACATCGATCTTTATCATGCTGATGATATTAAGTACCCTTCTGGCGACGACCGGACTCTTTCAGAACTCGGTCCCGGTCATCATCGGCGCGATGATCCTGGCCCCGCTGATGTCGCCGATCGTCTCATTTGCGATGGGCGTCGTACGGGGCGAGAAGGAGATGCTGACCGGGAGCGCAATAACGCTCTTAATCGGCGTCGCTACGGCACTTCTCTTCTCCTCTTTTTTTACCTGGCTAATGCCGCTGAACATTTTGACCGATGAGATGAAAGGGCGGTTAAACCCGAACATTCTTGACCTTATGGTGGCGATCATCTCGGGCGTTGCGGGTGCGTACGCCCATGCCAAATCTGAAATAGCAAAAAGTCTTGCCGGTGTCGCCATCGCCGTGGCCCTTGTCCCGCCTCTGAGCGTGGCGGGCATCGGTATCGGCTGGTGGGACATGGAGATCGTTTACGGCTCGTTCCTGCTCTTTATGACCAACCTCGCCGGCATAACGCTTGCGGCGGCACTGACCTTTCTGATACTGGGTTTTGCACCGGTCAAACGGGCCACCAAGGGTATTGTATGGACCTCGCTGTTTCTGGTGGCCGTCACGATTCCTCTGTTCATCTCATTTTTCCAGGTCGTTGAGCAGAACAAGATCTTCAAACAGCTTAAAAGCGCCGAAAGTATTGTCTTCGACGGCAAAACGATCACGATCCAGGCGATCTCCGTAGACCTGAGCCGGAAAGTACCGGTCATCTATATCAGGGCCAGAAGCAATTCTGCTTTGCATGATGCTGAACTGCAAAAGATCAGGCTGCACATCAACAAGGTGCTGCAGCGACCTGTTATCGTGGATGTATTGGGCGAGATAGAACTGAAGTAACAGCCTGTTCTTTCGGTACGACAAACTTTCCCTATCGCGTCGATACGGCCCGAAAAAAGAAGCGTTAAGCCTTCTCGACTCTTCTTTTCCACAGATAGAGCAAAACACCTGACGTGAGGATCACCAGAGAGACCATCAGCAAAACGGCCTTGAAGGTCCCGGATGTGCCTTCGGCAAAGGGCAGACCGCCGGTGTTCATGCCGAAGAAACCGACAACAAGGTTGAGCGGCAGGAAAATAGCGGAGATGATGGTAAGAATATAGATCATCCTGTTCATCTTCTCGTTCGTGCGGACATTATAGAAGTTGTAGAGGTAGTCAAGCTTGGAGAGCTGCAGCCCCGCAGCGCGCATGGTGCGCTCCATGTGTTCGTGCAGGTCCGCGTAGCTGTTTACCGGGAACCCCTTCGCCTCTTCATAGTACTCGATCGCCGCCTTAAGGGTAACGGATGAGCGCAGCAATATACGTTCAACGCGCAGGACGTCGCGTTTAAGCTCCATCCAGTGCGTCATGAAATCATCCGCACTCCGGTCCTGATACAAAAGTTCTTCCATCTCCGCGATCATCTCCTGGTACTGGACGAATGACTTGAGGACCTGGTCCATTGTCGCATCCATGATCTTGTGGGGCCCTTCGAAGCGGCTTTTTGTCTCTTCAAATCGCTGTTCGCTTTTATTGTAGAGGTAGCTGTCTGTGGAGGTGATCACGAACCCCAGCGATTGGGCATCGAGCGTTTTGCCGATAAGGGGAAGCCGTATGATGAGCATGTCGTACGTTTCGTTCTCGTCAAAGATCGAAGGGTGCAGCTCATTGCGCAGATCTTCAAGGTGCAGGGGGTCTATCAGCTGTTCCGGGTTTTCCATGGCGGCCTCTGTTTTTAATACACCATTGTAGCAAGAAAGAGTGCCATTTTCTAAAAAAGGGCGGGAGACGATTAGTGGAGAAAAAAGGTGCAGTGCTACTTTTTTTATTTGCGGTTTATTTTATGTACTTTGACGTACCATACCGGTAGGAGATGATATGACCGATATACCTATTTGGCTGGGCATTGCCTTTTGCGTTTCGCAATCAGCGATGTTCTCCGGGCTCAACCTCGCGTTTTTCAGTATCAGCAAAATGCGGCTGCAGATCGAGATATCGCACGGCAACCTGGCGGCAGAAAAGGTGTTCGCAATGCGTGAAGACGCGAACTTCCTTTTGACGACCATCCTCTGGGGAAATGTCGGCATCAACGTACTGCTGGCCCTGCTCTCGAACTCGGTGATGGCGGGGACCGCAGCCTTTTTTTTCTCTACCGTCATCATTACGCTCTTCGGCGAGATCGCCCCTCAGGCCTACTTTTCGCGGCACGCCTTGCGCATGGCCTCCGCGCTCGCCCCGCTGCTGCGCTTTTATCAGCTGCTTTTGTGGCCGCTTGCCAGGCCCTCGGCAAAGATACTCGATCTGTGGCTGGGCAGGGAGGCGATACAGTTTTTCAGAGAGAACGAGATCGAAGAGCTGCTGCGCATGCACATACAGGACAGCACCTCTGATATTACGCATGTTGAAGGCAAGGGGGCGCTGAATTTCCTGGCGATCGATGACCTGAAGGTGAGCGAGGAGGGAGAACGGATCGATCCGCTGAGCATCATCCCGATGGTATTTGAAGGAAAACGCCCGCTCTTTCCGCCCATCACCTCCTCCGCAGCAGACCCTTTTTTGCGGAAGGTCCACCGCTCGAAGAGGTCATGGATCATCCTCACTGACATGCGCGACAACCCCCGCCTGGTTATCGATGCGGACGGTTTCATCAATGCGGCGCTCTTCGAATATGACTCTTTCGATCCGATGGAGCACTGCCACCGGCCGATGATCGTCTCCAATATGGACTCGACACTGGGTGACATTCTGCCTGGTTTCCAGGTCGATGCGGAACATACGGAAGACGATGTCATTGACGAAGACATCATCCTGCTCTGGGGAAGAGAGCGCCGTATCATCACCGGAGCGGATATCCTCGGAAGGCTTCTGCGGGGAATCGCGGCGAAATAGCTACCGGTTCGGTACAAGCCGTTTAAATCAGCGGAATGCCGTTTTTATGGTGCCACAGCAAGATGCCGTCCCATATCTCCTGCGCACTTTCGGCAAACCAGAAGAGCCTGGTGTCTTCATAATCGATAACCCCTTCGTCAAGCAGATAGTCAAAATCAATGACCTCTTCCCAGAACGTCTTGCCGACAAGAACAATGGGAAACGGTGCGATCTTTCGGGTCTGTACCAGGGTCAAGGCCTCCAGGAGCTCGTCAAGCGTACCGAAACCGCCGGGGAAGGCGATCAGCGCTTTGGCCCGATTGAAAAAGTGGAGTTTGCGCATGCTGAAGTAGTGGAACTGGAAACAGAGCTCCGGCGTGATGTAGGGGTTCGGAAACTGTTCGCGGGGGAGGGTGATATTGAGTCCGACCGATTTGGCACCGACATCGAAGGCACCGCGGTTTGCCGCCTCCATGATGCCCGGTCCGCCGCCGGTCATGATGGTGATCCGGCTGTCGTCAGGTCCCTTTCCGGACTGGCCGACGATGCGTCCGAACTCCCGGCTTATCTGGTAAAAGTGGCTTTTCTGCAAGATCTTCTTTAGACTCTTGCACTTATGGCGAAGCGCTATATTTTCAGGATCGTGTTCCAGGGCCTCTTCCGCCTCAGCAAGGTTGCGGCGGGCTTCGGCCTCTTCGACGATCCTTGTACCGCCGAAGACGGCTATGGTATGTTCGATGCCGTATTTTTGCAGCAGCAGTTCGGTTTTGAGGTAATCCGCCTGCAGCCGCAGACCGCGCGCCGCATCTTCCCTTAAAAAATCGGGATCCATATCGGCAGGGCGGTAGTTGGGACTTTCAAGCAGCTCATGCATACGTTGCGGTACGCCGGGGTCTTCAAGTTCAGGTTTCGGACGCTGGCTAGGCAGCCTCTCTTCCCGATCGCACACTTCCGGCGGTTTCGGAATCTCAAACTCCCTGTTAAAATCGTTACGTATCTTGCGGTTTTTTCGCATAGATGGTCTCCTTAAAGTGTGACAGGTACGCCGCGTTCCATGATGTGTGCGTCCAGTTTCAGCGTCTCTTTGATCATCTCCGCAAAGATCTCCATCTTCTCTTCTTCGCCGTGGATCAGGCAGAGGGTCTTCAGCCCTTTGACAGGGCGTATCCACTCGATCAGATCGTGCTGGTCCGCATGGGCAGAGAAGCCGTTGATGGTATAGACCTGCGCCTTGGTAATGATCTCTTCGCCGTAGATCCGGACAAATTCCGCCCCGTCGATGATGCGGCGTCCGAGCGTACCTTCAACCTGGAACCCTACGAAGATCACGGCGTTTAAAGGGTTCCAGAGGCGGTTTTTGAGGTGGTGCATGATGCGCCCGCCGGTGCACATACCGCTGCCGGCAATGATGATGGCCCTCTCTTCGATCTTGTTGATCTCCATGGACTCCTCTCTAGCTGACGTCGTTTCGAGCCAACGGAATGAAAAAGGGTCCTCGCCGACGGCGGCCTGCCACTCAACCTCGTCGCTGAGTTGGAGCGGGTACTTGTTATAGAGTTCGGTCGCTTTGATTGCCAGAGGGCTGTCAAGGAAAACGCGGCACTTCGGCAGCTCTCCGTCTTCGAACATTTCGCGCAGAAGCCAGAGGATCTCCTGCGTACGCTCCAGCGCAAAGGAGGGGATCAGTACGTTTCCGTCTTGTTCAAGGGTCTCGGTGACGGCTTTTTTGAACTCGTCGACACTCTCGCGCAGCGGTTTGTGGTTGCGGTCGCCGTAGGTCGATTCGATAAAAAGCGCATCGGTTTTATCAACCGTATCGGCGCTGTCGATGATCAGCCGGTGGGGGCTGCCGAGATCGCCCGAAAAAACCATGCGTTTGGGAGTATCTTCCTCATGGTAGTCGATGATGACGAAAGCGCTTCCCATAATATGGCCCGCATTGCCCAGGGAGACCCTGATGTGCTGGCGCAGCTTATGGTGTTCGAAGTACTCAAGCGTACGCCATTTTTTTGCAAAGAGCTGATGGACATGCTCCTCGGTATAGAGCGGTTCGGAAACACTCTCTTCATTACCGTGGCGGCGCGCCTTTTTTTTCAAAGTCCGGTACTCCTCTTCGAGTATTCTGGCGCTGTCGAGCAGCATGATCTTGGCGATATCATGGGTGGGTTGTGTGGCAATGATCTCGCCGTTAAAACCCTCTTTGATAAGCTTCGCGACCCTTCCGATATGGTCGAGATGGGCATGGGTCAGGACGAGGTAGTGGATTTTGGCCGGATCGAACCCGAAGGGTGCATAGTTGTTTGCGCTGCCGCCGTCGCCCTGGAACATGCCGCAGTCGATCAGCATCTGTACGGAACCGATCTTGACAAGGTGGCATGAGCCCGTCACCGTCTGGGCTGCGCCGTATGAGGTTACCTTTGCCATCGTTACTCCTTTATTTCAGTGTTTCAGAGGGCATCTGTTTAACGTAAAGATCCAGCTGCGGGAACGGGATCTGGATGCCGTGCTTATAGAGTGCATTGTAGATCAGGATCATAAAATCGGACCTTAATGCGTTCGGACGCAGAGCATTGAGCCACTCGACCCAGACGAGCAGCTCAAAATCCACGCTGCTGCTGTTCATTGCGACCATCCACACTTCGGGCTGCTTGGTCTCATCATCCTTGATGTAGGTCAGACGGCTCTGCGCAAGCTCTTCGAGGATTACCTGCTTGACATCTTCCACCTTGGTGCCGTAAGCGACGCCGAAAGGGATATGGAGGCGCCTCGAGAGGTCCTCCAGCGTCCAGTTGACGACATTGTTCTGGATGAAGGATGAGTTGGGGACCACGATATCGATATTGTCAAAGGTCTTGATCGTGGTCGAACGGATGCGCATGTCGGTCACCCTGCCGCGGAGCGTATCGCTGAGTTCGATCGTATCGCCGATGCGGATCGTACGTTCAAACATCAGTATGATACCCGCAATAAAATTGGAGACGACGGTCTGAAGGCCGAAACCGATACCGATGGAGAGGGCCCCCGCGATCAGCGAGATGGAGCTCATGTCGATACCGATACTGCCCAGGGCGATGATAAAGGTGACGATGATGATCAGATAGTAGCCGATGTTGGAGGCCAGCCGGATCGACATCTGGCTCATGTCCGGCCACCGCTTGCCTGCACGGGCTATCCACCGCTTGTAGAACCGTCCGGCAATAATGCCTAATGTGACCAGAACAAGGGCTTTAAGCAGACTTAGCAGACTGATGGGCTGCTCGTTAAAGGTAAAGATCGGCGCGGTGAAAAAATCTTTCAAGGTCGTCAACATCGCATTGCTCTGATACTGCGTCGCGCCGAGGAAGAGTTTAGCCGAACCGAA
>Ga0315556_1000884_pt1 | contig 18585 bp, 20 predicted proteins | sample SalMarSW160310MG_FD_202112 | JGI IMG/M metagenome (GOLD analysis project Ga0315556, IMG submission 202112) | Salt marsh sediment microbial communities from the Plum Island Ecosystem LTER, Massachusetts, United States - Salt Marsh Sediment SW1603-10 ...
CGGGATGTTGAGCAGCATCTCGCCGCGGATCTCGCGCACGGTCTCGATCGGATCCGAATCGCCCGGCTCGAGGTCGAGCAGCGCGAAGCGGTGCAGCAGCACGTCCTGGAATTCGCCCGCCTCGGCCGCGCTCTCGGCGTAGCTCGCCTGCCAGCCGGCGGGCAGGGACCTGGCGACGTCCTCGCGCAGCGCGGCGTCGTGCGAGAACACGATCAGCTTGCGCGCCAGCCGCGCCTCGATCGTCGGCATGCCTAGACCCTCGACAGCGCGCGGCGCGCGTTGAGCTTCACTTCGCGCCGCGCGCGGCCCTGCTCGATCGGCTCGGACAGCTCGGCGCGCGCCTCGCCGATTCTCTCCAGCTCGGCGGCCGAAGGCCACGCGCTCTCGAAGCTCCAGCCGTGCTGCGCGGCGATGCGGGCGCGGAAGGCCTCTTCCAGGTCGCGCTCGGCGGGCAGCGCGCCGTGATCGGCCCACTCGGTCATCGCCAGCGACAGTCCGTCGCGCAGCCAGCTGCGGAAGTCCGGCGACGGCCCCGCCACGCTGTCGGCGAAGGCCTCGGCGGGAAAGCGCAGCAGGAAGCTGGAGGCCACCACCGCGCACTCGCCGATGGTGGCCGCGCCGCTGCCCGCGATCTTGCGCCCGTGCAGCCAGATGTCCTGCTCGTTGAGATAGGCCGGCAGCCCGAACTGGCGGTAGGTCGCCACCGCCGGCGCGAGCGCCCAGGAAAACCAGCGCGCGGGACGTCCCGGGGCGAGACGCCTGGGCGCGATGAGCACGAATACGTACTGCGACTCGTCGACCCACACCAGGCCGCCGCCGAGGGGCCTGCGCACCACCGGCACGCTCACGCCCGGGTCGAGCTCGGCCCGTCCCTGGCTCTGGCCGAGGCACAGGTGCGTCTTGGCCTGCGCCCAGACAACGATCGGCGCCGCGTCCGCGGCCTGCGCCGCGGCGAGCCCGCTGTAGGTCGCGTGCAGCTCGAGCGGCTCGACCAGCCCGAGCCGCATCCAGCGCGCGACCGGCCCCGCCATCAGCGCCCGCCCTCGGGGCGGAAGAACTTGCCCAGGTAGAAGTCGCGCCGCGCCAGCGCATCGAGCTCCTTCGCCCGCGCCTCGAAGCCTTCGCGCAGGATCTCGGCCAGGCGCTCGCCCTGCTCCGCGTCGAGAATGTGGATGCGGCCCAGCAGCTCGACGTCGAACTCGAGCATCTCGCCCGCCAGCCCGTCGGGACGCTCCAGGTGCAGCAGCCAGGCGCGGCATTCCGGATCCTCGGGATCGAGCGGCGACAGCACGATCCTGCCCAGCCAGGCCAGGCGTGCGGCCTGGTTGAACTGGCTGATGTCGAGCTTCTTGCCGAGCTTGTACTTGCGCAGCTCGTTCTTGAGCGCGCCGAGGTCGGCGATGTCGATCGACTTCATCAGCCTAGATTAGCAGAAAAGAAAAGGGCCGGATCGCTCCGGCCCCTCTCGCACAGCGCCTCGATGGCGGAGGCTACATCTTGATTCCGTAGGCGATGCCGAACGAGTCCTGGTACATGTTCAGGTTGGCCTCGCCGCCGCCGTAGCCCGGCGGAAAGCCCGGCGGGATCGAGCCCGAGCCGTTCACTTCCTTCTTGAACGCGTGCATGTAGGCCAGGGTCAACTCGGCGTTGTTCGACAGCGTCCAGGTCGCGCCCAGGGTCAGGTGCTGCTCCACCACGCCCGGGGCGAGGATGTTGAAGAACGTCTGGCTGGCCGGAATCGGCTGCCGCAAGGCGTTGAAGCCCGCGCGCAGCACCAGGTCGTTGCGGTACTGGTAGCTCGCGCCGAGCTTGAACGCCGTCACGTCGCGCCAGCCGAACCCGGGGCCGTTGTTGGCGCCCAGCATGCACATGCCCTGGAACAGGCAGTCGACCGGATTGCCGACCGCCGCGATCTTCGAGTAGTTGATCTGCTCGACGTCGGCGGCGAGCGTGAGCTTGGGCGTGGTCTTGAGCGCGATGCCGATGCCGTAGTTCTCCGGAATGTCGAACTCGCCCTCGTTGGCGAACAGGCCCTTGTACTTGTCGAGCTTGCCCATCTTGGTCTTGCTCTGATAAGTGGCGCCGAGGGTGACGGTGGGCGAGACCTGCCCGGTCCAGCCGATGCGCACGCCCCAGCCGGTCGAGGAGTCGTGGCCGTTGTTGGTGACGTCGTTCGGGCTCCACGACGCCGGCTGGAAGGGCTGCAGGCCCTTGGCCGCGAAGCGCTGGTAGGCGAAATTGAGCGACGCGCCGACCGAGTTCGAGTCGCTCAGCTTGTAGGCCGCGGTCGGCGCGATGAACAGCTGCATCAGGTCGACGCCCGCCGGGCTGGCGCCGCCGAACCTCGTGAACGGGGACTGCTTGTAGTCGGTGTTCATGCCGCCGTTGCCGTACACCGCGACGCCGACCGTGAGCCTGGGGTCGATCGTCTTGCTGTAGCCGAACTCCGGGATGACGAAGTTCGACGAGTCGTTGCCGTCGTAGCTGGCGTCGGCGCCGAACATGTTGCCCTGGATGTTCGAGCCGCGCACCGGGCGGAAGATCGCCGCGCCGAAGTCCACCCGGTCGCCCACCATCGTCAGGCCGGCGGGGTTGGTCGCGGGCGCCAGCGCGTCCTGCGGCAGCGCGATGCCGACGCCGCCCATGCCGATCGATTTCATGCCGTAGCCGTGGGCGAAATAGCCGTCGGTCGCGAGCGCCATTCCCGGCGCGAGGGCCGCTGCGATGGCGGCGCTGATCAGTACTTTCCTCACTTTGATTCCCCTCAAGTAGTTTGACCTCGGGTGCTAGATGAACAGGCTGACGTCGCTGTCCTTGGCGATGCCGAGGAACGACGCGGCGCCGCAGTACTCCTTCACTTCCGGTATGAAATCCTCGTGCTCGAAGCCGAACAGGTCGACCGTCATCTGGCAGCCGATCAGGTTGGCGCCCGCCTCGAGCGTCAGACTGCGCAGGTCGCTGATGTCGGCCACGCCGTTGTTCTTGATCGTCTGCCTCATGAGCGTGGTGGCGACCGACTCGAAGCCGGGGATCGCCGCCTGCACCACGTTCGGGATGTTCCAGTTGATGCCCTTGAACCAGTCCGGACCGAATGGCATCTTCATCGGCATGCCCGGGTTGCCCAGCGGCGAGATCTTCAGGTCCGTGATGTCCTTCTTCAGCAGCTGCAGGCCGTAGAAGGTGAAGAACATGTCGACCTTCCAGCCGAGCGCGGCGGCGGTCGAAGCCAGGATGAACGGCGGGTAGGCCCAGTCGAGCGTGCCCTTGGTGGCGATGATCGACATCGACGGGGTCCTGGTTTCTTCGCGCCTGGCGAGCGCTTCCTCGAGCTTCTGCGGCAGCAGCTCGTCGATGCGGCGCTTGATCAGGTCGTCTATCAGTGCGGCGTTGGGGGCTGCTTCCATGGTGCTCTCCTCCGGCATATCACTGTTTAATCAAATACTGTACTTCAAGAGTGTGAAACTCCATTCGGCTCTACTTATGCTGCGATACCACGAAACTGATGAGGTTCCCTAGCGGCCGACCTTTACCGGCCTGCCGTCCATCTGGCGCCTGATCGCGGCCAGGTCGCGCCTGGCGGGGGCGAACGGAAACGACAGGATGTCGCTCGGGCTCGAGTCGCCGTAGGGGCGGTTGCAGGCCGAGACCTCGTCGTCCTTGCCCGGGCAGCCCGAGGTGCGGAACGGGGTCCCGGCGGCGATTTCCTGCTCGAGAAGTTGTCTCGCTACGCCGAAATCGACCACCCGCCCGGCATCGTCGAAGGCCATGTCCTCGACCCGCCTGCCGCGGTAGTCGATGAGGAACCTCGCCAGCTGCACCCGGCGCCACTGCCCGCGGTCGACCGCCGGCCAGTCCTCCATCAGCGAGCCGCGCTCGGGGAAGAAGGCGAACATGTGGTTGTGGCCGCCGAGGTCGCGGATCTTCTGCGCCACCTCGAGGATCTCGCGCTCGGTCTCGCCCATGCCGCCGATCAGGTGCGCGCCGAACTTCTCCGGCCCGTAGATTTCGGCCGCCCACTCGATCGCCTGCCAGTATTTTTCGTAGCGGTGCGGGCTGTCGACCCCGCGCCCGCGCGTGCGGTCGAAGATCGCCGGCGTCACCGCATCGAGCGCGACCGTGAAAATATCGGCACCGATGCGTTTCATTTCCTCGAGATGATGTTTTTCGAGAGTCGTTGGATTCGACAGGATCGAAACCGGGATCTGCGGCACCTCGCGGGTCCACTTCTCGAGCAGGACGAAGGTGTCGTCGTTCGAGTCCGGGTGGGTGATCATCGAGATGCACATGCGCTCGAAGCGGCCCTTGTCGGAGCCCGCCTTGACGCGCTCGATCACCTCGTCGTAGCGCGCGGTGGGCCAGTCGACGCGGATGAAGTTGCGGTCGGCGTAATCGCGCGCCTCCTCGCGGTGGCGCGCCAGGCCGCAATAGGCGCAGTTGGCGCGGCAGCCCTCGGGATAGGTCACCAGCAGGTTGAGGCAGTGGGTGCACGAGGTGCGGTGCATCTTGCCCGCCACCAGCCCGAGCGTGATCGCCGCCGCGGTGCTCATCTGCACGTATTCGGGCGAGCGCATCTGCGGCGTCTTGACATGGTAGTTGGGGCGGTAGAACTGCACCGGTTGCGTGCTCTGCGTCGTGCTCATGAGAAATACTCCGGAAAAGCGATCCAGCCGCGCCGGTGCGCGGCATCGTCCATTGCGTGCTCGGTGTTCCAGGTCGCGGCCATGCGCCGGCGCGCGGCGAGCGCGCGCTCGAGCGAGGGGCCGAACTCCTCGCGCAGCTCGTCCTGGTACTCGGTGAGCGCCGCGGCATCGCCGCCGGCCGCACGCGCCGCCGCGGCGCCCGCGCGCTCGCCCGAGGTGACCGCCGGCGCGATGCCGGCGCCCGTGATCGGATGAGTCAGTCCGGCCGCGTCGCCGGCGAACAGCCCGCCTTCGAAGGCGATGCGCCGGCGCAGGCCGCCAACCGGGATCGGGCCGCCGGTGCGCAGCAGCAGCTCGGCGCCGACGCGCCCCTCGCGCGCGAGCGTGGCGTGCAGCTCGTCCAGCGGCGCCTTCATGTCGGCCTCGAGCGCCGGGTCGAGCCCGAGGCCGAGGTTGGCGACGCCGCCCTTGGGGAACAGCCAGGCGTAGCCGCCCGGATAGCGCGCCGAGAGCCAGATGTCGGTGTCGCGCTGTTCTTTCAGCAGCGGCACGGTGTACTGGCGCGTGGTGACCAGCGGCAGGCGCGGCAGACCGAGGCAGGCCGCGGCCTGCGACAGCGGGCCGTCGGCCGCGACCATCACGCCGTAGCGCAGCTCGCGCAGCCCGCCGGCGGTGCTGACGCGCACGCAGCGCGCCGCGGGGTCGATTTCGCGCAGCGCGGCGTCGGTCCACAGCACCGCGCCGGCGGCCTCGGCCGCGCGCGCGAGCGCCTGGTCGAAGCGGTCGCGGCGGATCATCAGGCCGCCGAACGGCCGCTCGGCGCGCGCCCCCGAGGGCAGGAAGGTCGCCATGCCCGAGATCGGCTGCGCGCGCACCTCGGCGCCGGCGTAGCTCGACAGCGGCAGCGGAATGAACTCGGCGCACTGCACCGGCAGGCCGACCACCTTCTTGCGCTCGATGGCGAGCACGCGGCAGCCGGCGCGCGCGGCGGCGGCTGCGGCGCTCGAGCCGGCCGGCCCGAGGCCGATCACGAGGACGTCGCAGGCTCGCATGACCCGATCCAGTCGGCGCCGTCCATCTCGGCCAGCGCCGCTTCGTAGCGCGCGCGCTCGGCCGCGTTCAGCTCGCCCATCTCGACCTCGGCGCCGAACTCGGCGCCGAAGGCGCCGATGAACGCGCCGCGCAGCGCGGCCGGCGAAGGCAGCGCCGGCACCAGCTGGCGCAGGTTGACGATCGCGGCGCGCGCACCCGCGTGCATTTTTTCGTCGGCGACGCCCAGCGCGCGCAGCATGCGCGCGACGTCGAAGTCGATCAGCAGGGTGCCCTGGTAGACCAGCGCGCTGCCGTCGATCGCGCCGCCGGTGCCGGAGATCTTGCGCCCGCCGACGACGATGTCGGTCGGCGGGCGGAACTCGGCCTGCACCCCGAGCGCCGAAACGGCGCGCGCCGCGGCGCCGCAGATGCGCTTCGAGATCGCCGCCATCTCGGGCACGCCGGCTTCGGCCTTGTCGAGGTAGAGCTCCCAGCCGAGCACGTTCTGATCCATGTAGATCGCGCCGCCGCCGGTGATGCGCCGCTGCAGCGCGATGCCCTGCTCGCGGCAGTAGGCGAGGTCGAGCTCCCTGGCCGGGTCGCCGTGGCGCCCGACCAGCGCCGAGGGCGTGAAGCGCAGGAAGCGCAGCGTGCTCGGCGCCTCGCCCGCCTGGCGCGCCTCGAGCAGGGCGCGGTTGAGCGCCATGTTCTCGGCCGGCCGGCGCACGCCGGTATCGATCCAGCGCCAGGTCTTCATGCCGCGACCACCGGGATGCGCGAGATGCGCGACGCGGCGCGCTGCTCGGCCTCCACCACCAGGCGTGGATCGATGCGCGCCGCCGCCGGATCTTCGAGCGCCAGCACCTCCTCGCCCACCGCGATCGAGCAGCACGCCGGGGTCACCTTGACCTCGCGCCCGAGCTTGAGCGCGAGCTCGACGCTGCCGTCGGCCGGGTGGGCGATGCCCTCGAGCCCGGCCATCACCGCGTAGGCGTCGATTTCCATCTTGGCGCGGCCCGCGGGGCGCGCGCAGCCGAGCAGCAGCGGCAGCTCGGGCAGCGCCGCACGCGCGTCGAGGAAGAAGCGCCCGACTTCGCGCGAGGAAGGCGTCGCGAACGGCCGCCCGCTCGGGGCGTAGAACGGCATCACCACCACCAGCACCAGCGCCGAGGGGCGGTGGCGCGCGATCATCTCGAGCGCGCGCCACTCGCCGAGCATCCTGCCGTAGTGCAGCCCGAGCACGATATGCGGCACCACCTTCATCGGGGTCGCGACCAGCTCTTCGAGCGAGCGCTCGAAGTCCGCTACCGGCCGGCGCAGATGGTAGACCTGCGACACGGTGTCCTGGGCGCCGATGATGTCGAGCATCGCGGCGTCGACGCCGGCGTGCGCGATCTCGCGCGCCATCGCGCCGTCGACCAGCGCGGTGTGCATCGCGATGCGGAACTCGGGGAAAGCATCCTTGACCCGCCGCACGGTCGGCAGGAAAGGCCCGTACTCGACCTCGTCGCGGTGGTTCGAGCCGCCGGTGAGCAGCATGCCCCTGGCGCCCTGCGCCACCTGCTCGTTCACCACCCGCCACAGCGTCTCGGGCGAGGTCGCGGCGAGCATCGGCTCGAGGATCTTGGCCTTGCAGTGGTCGCACTGCAGCTTGCACTCGCCGCCGGTGATCGAAACGGCGGGCCAGGCGCTCTTGCCGCACGAGGAGATCTCGCTCGAGGCGTAGGCCTTGAAGGTCGGAGTGTAGAAGTTGATGGGGCGCGCAGGCTTCCCCATTCCTGCCAGGCGCTCGATGAGTTCGAGGTCGAACCGCGCCGCTTCCAGCGCCTCGATGCCCGCCGCGAGTTCAGCCCACCCGGCCACGCTCAGGGGCAGCCGGCGAAGCCGTCGGCCGTCATCTTGGCCTCGAACGCCGCGGTCGCGGCGGCGCCGGTCACCAGCGCGGCCGCGTCGGCGTCCCAGTTGGTCGGCTTGAGCTTGACCAGCCAGCCGTTGCCGTAGGGGTCGGCGTTGATGCTCTTGGGGTTCGCCGTCACGGCGTCGTTGACCGCCGCGACCTCGCCCGACACCGGCGTCTTCACCGGGCCTACCCACTTGCCGGATTCGATCGTGGCCGCCGACTTGTTCAGATCGACCGAGCGGCCGACCTTCTTCGGCGTGTAGGCCACCACCTCGCCGGCGAGCGCGCAGGCGTAGGCGGTCATGCCGATGGTGACGGTGCCGTCGGCCTCCTTGCGCGCCCAGACGTTGTTTTCGACGTTGTAGTAGAGCTCATCGGGCAGATTGCAGTTCTTGACCGAGGCCATCTCTTGCTCCTTCTCTAGAAAAACAGCACTTTGTCGCAGGAAAGTATCATGTCGGCGAGCACCCCGCCGCTCGACACTTCGTCCACTTCGGTAATCAGGTCGACCGGCTCGATGTCGTAGCCCGGCAGCGCCGGCCGGCAGGCGTGGAACTTGACCCCCGCCGCCTTCGCGTCGCGCATGAATTCGATTATTCTTTTCCCGCCGTCCATCGCCGTCAAGTTCTCGGCGACGCCGTTCTGCACCAGCCGCACGCCGTCCATGGTGAAGAAGATCGTCACCTCGGCGTCCATCGAAGCGAGCAGCGCGCCCAGGTAGAACGGCGTCGCGCAGCGCCCGCGGGTCGCCGGGCCGCTGGTCATGACGATGACCACCGATTTCTCTTCGTGGTCGAGAAACTTTTCCTGGCTCACGCGCGCTTGCACTCCAGCTTGTCGGCCCGGCACAGTTCGCAGAAGCCCGCTTCGGCGGCGGCGCCGGTGAGCAGGCCGGCGAGCGCCTGCTCGAGCGGCGCCGATGGCCGCACGCGCGCGATCCACTCGGCGTAGGGATCGCGGTTGATGCGCAGCGGGTCGTCCAGCACCGCGTCGTTGGCCGCTTCGATCACGCAGTCGAACGGGTTCGGCACCGGGCCGGCCCATTTGCCGGTCTCGACCGTGGCGACCGGCTTGCCGCGCGGCCGCAGGCTGCCCGGCCGGCGCACGCGCACATGCATAATCTTCCCCGCGCGGGTCTGAGAGATGTCCGTCATGCCGATGCTGACCGCCCCGCCCTGCTCGACGCGCGCCCAGATCTGGAACTCGGCATCGTAGTACAGCTCGGGGCGCACCTCGCAGCCGTTGCAGGTCGCCATCCGCTAGATTATGCCTTTCTCCGCCAGGAGGTCGATCGAGTCGCTCACGTTCTCGTGGATCGCGACTTTTCGTGCGGACAACCCGAGCGCCAACCCGAGCAGCTGGGTGAAGTAAAGGACCTTGACCTTGGTCTTGATGCCGAACTTCATCTCCGCGCGCACCTGGTGCATCTCCAGGCCCGAGTGGCAGGTCGGGCACTCGGTCGCGATCACCTCGGCGCCGCAGTCCTCAGCCGCCTGCAAGAGGTTCAGCACCAGCTGGGTCGAGGTGTCGGAGTCCGACAGCGTGTGCGCGCCGCCGCAGCACGCGGTCTTGAGCGGGTACTCGACGTTCACCGCGCCGGCGGCGGCGAGCAGGTCGTCCATGAAGTGCGGCTTGTAGCTCGACTCCGAGCCCGGCCCCTGGTCCTTCTCGGGGAAGATCTGGCGCGGCCGGGTGTACATGCAGCCGTAGTAGTTGGCGATCTTGACGCCCTTGAGCGAGTTCCTGAGCCTCGACTTGATGCCTTCGGGGCCGAGCTCCTCCATCAGCCACTCGAGCAGGTGCACGGTGCGCACGTCGCCCTTGTAGACCGGGTCGTCGGCCTTGTGCGCCAGGTCCTGCACCGTCTGCATGGTCTCGGCCGAGGTGGCGCACTCGTATTCGGCCTTCTTCAGGTTGTGGTAGCAGCCGTTGCACGGCGCCATCACGGTGTCGAAGCCCATCTTCTCCGAGGCGATCGCCAGATTGCGCGCCGACATGTAGGTCTGCAGCATCGGGTGGACGTTCTTCACCTCCATCGCGCCGCAGCAGTTCCAGTCCGAGAGGTCCTGCATCTGCAGGCCGAGCTTGTCGACCAGCGCGCGCGTCGAGCGGTCGTAGGGCCCGCCGGAGCCCTCCAGCGCGCAGCCGGGGTAGTACGCCACCTTAGCCATGTTTGCGTTCCTCGAGATATGCCTGCAGCACCGCGCCGGTCTTGCCCCAGCCGCGCGTGCGCGGCTTGAACAGCATCATCCAGCCCATCTTCAGCGGCCCGGCGATCGGCAGCCGGGCAATGAACTTGCCTATCTTTCCGTCGCGCAGCAGCGGCAGGTTGTTCATGCGCGCGACGAACACGCCGAGCCAGCCCTTCTTCACCAGTTCGACGATGTCGACCCCGGTCTTCCTGAAAAATTTGAACATCACCTCGGAGTCCTCGATGCGGCCGCGCTCGAGACACTGGCGGGTGAACTCCTGGTCGAACTGGGTCGACTGCGACGCCGGGACATGGCCTTCGGCCTCGAGCCAGTGCTGCAGCGCCTTCATGACGCCCTCGGGCTTGACGTCCTTGGGGCAGATGTTGGTGCACTTGTTGCACGAAACGCACTGCCAGATGATGTCCTTGTCCTTGACGATCTCCGACTGCAGGCCGAGGTTGGTGCAGTAGATCCAGTAGCGCGGGTTGAAGTCGGTGTTGATCGCGTACATGGTGCAGGAGTTGGTGCACGAGCCGCACTGCCAGCAGCGGTGCACGTTCTCCCCGCCCGGCAGGGCCTGTATCGCCCGCTGGAAGTCCGGGTCGTAGTCGGAGACCGTGCGCGGCAGGATCATCGTGTTCCAGTGCCCGGACACGTCCACGCCTTCGATCACCAGCTTCTCGGCGGAGAGGACCTGGTTCGGGTCGATCAGCGACTTTTCATGAATCGGCATGCGTCTTCCCTAGTGAATCGTGGCGGCGGACTTCCTGACGCGCGGGCGCCTGCCTGCGGCGTCGAGGCCGAGCAGCTTGCGCAGCTGCTCGTCCGGCGTGCTGGCGCGGGTGAAGTCCGAGCCGAGCACGCCGCCGGTCATGGCGCGGAAATAGGTGACGTAGGCCATCGCCAGCACCAAGTCGGCGAGCCAGTGCTGGTCGCGCCAGATGCCCTGCTCGGCGATGCGCTCGTAGAGCCAGCCGCGCGCCGCGGCGTGGTCGACCCCGGCCGCGCCATCCTCGCGCATCAGCTCGCGCAGCGCGCCGCTGGCGCTGGAGGCGTCCCACACCCAGCGCGTCATCAGCGGCTGCGCCCGCGGGTCGGCGAAGTGCAGCAGCTCGGCGGCGAAGTCGTGCGCCGCGCCGCGCAGCTTGCGCCGCGCCGCGCGCTCTTCGGGCATCGGCAAGGCGTCGCAGAACGCCTCCAGCGTGGTCTCGCCGGCCCGCAGCTGCGCCACGCGCCCGGCAAAGGCCTCGGCGCCGAGCGACTCGATGGCCGGATAGAGCTTCCTCCGCGCGGTGAACACGGTGCCGAGCAGCGCCTCGACCCCGGCGAGATCGAGCCGCGCCGGCTCCGCCAGCGCGGCGGCGAACAGGCGGTGCTTGGTCTCGAGGCCTTCGACGTAGGCCTGCAGGCCCGCGCCCGCGTCGGCGAGCGACACGAACTCCGAGAAATGCAGCGCGAAGCGCCCGGGGTCGAGCTGCAGCATCTCGCGCCCGGGGCTCAGGCGGCCTTGCGCGCGCGGGTCTCGAGGTCGCCGACCGCGCGCATCGCCATCGCCAGCCCGTGCGAGACGCAGGTGTCGATGTCCTCGGGGCCGAGCGCCGAGCCGCCGACGTAGATCCCGGGCCGGGTGGAGGCGAAGGAGCTGGTGTAGTGCTCGCCGCGATCGACGAAACCGTGGTGCTCGAGCCCGACGCCGAACACCTTGGCGATCTCGGGGTTGTCCTCGTTCGGGTCCATGCCGATGGCGTGCACCACGAGGTCGAACGGAATCACGATCGGGCGCTTGACCAGCGTGTCCTCGCCCTTGACCAGCAGCCTCTTGCCGTCGGGCGCGATGGTCACTTCGGCGATGCGCGCCTTGACGAACTTGGTGCCGAACTCCTCCTGCGACTTCCAGTAGAACTTGTCCTCGTAGAGGCCGAAGGTGCGGATGTCCATGTAGTAGATGTACACGTCCGTCTTGGGCGAAAGCTCCTTGATCTCCATCGCCAGGTTGGTCGACACCGTGCAGCAGATCTTGGAGCACCATTCGCGCCCGATCTGGCGGTCGCGCGAGCCGACGCAGAGCAGGATCGCGACCCGCTCGGGCGCGCGCCCGTCGGAGGGGCAGGCGATCTTGCCCGCGCCCACCATCTGCTCGACCTGGGTCGTGGTGACCACGTCCTCGAAGGTGCCGAAGCCCCACTCGGGCTTGTTGATCGAGTCGAAGTGGGTGAACCCGGTGCCGAGCACGACCGCGCCCGCGTTCACCGTCTCGCCGTTCGAGAGCGTCGCCGTGAAATTGCCGTGCTCGCCATCAAGCTTCGTAACCGTGCTTTGCTCGTGGACGGTGACGAGGGAATTCTTTTCCACTCGCTCGATCATTCTCCCGATGGCGTCCTTTGCCCACTCGCCCGAAGGCACCAGCTTGGCGTAGCCCGAATGGATCGGCGCGCCGCCGAGGCGGTCGGTCTTTTCCACCAGCACGACCTTGCGCCCGATCGAGGCGATGCCGTGCGCGGCGGAGAGTCCCGTCGGCCCGGCGCCGACCACTAGGATGGTGTCGTTCATTTCGGATCAGGCGCTGAGCGCGAGCTCGGGGTTGTAGAGGTATTCGATCTTGCCGGCCTTCACTTCCTCCAGGTAGGCCTCGAATTTCTTCTTCGATTCGCCCCAGGACAGCCCCATCTTCTCGACCACGTCCTCGCAGGGGCTGGCGTGCCACTGCAGCTGGACGATCTTGAACGGGTCGGCGCCGCAGGCCAGCGCCGCGAACTGGATGTCGGCCATGATCGGCATCGTGTACTGCTGCTCGTGGGCGCGCCCGATCCACTGGTTCTTGTCCATGGTCGTCACGCAGCCGGTGTCGATGCCGAGCATGACGTCGGCCTTGGCCTCCTCCTGCGCGACCTTGATCTTGCGCTCGATGGTGAACGAGCGCGTGAACTCGCGCTCCGAGATGATGTGGCGGAAGCCGAAGCCGCAGCAGTCGTACCAGGTCGAGTAGTCGATCACCTGCGCGCCGAGCGCCTCGGCCATCGAGGTGCCGACCGCGGCGCGGTTGCCGCCCAGCACCTCGGGGTCGTAGATCGCGTCCTCGTGCACCATCTTCGAATAGTGGCAGGCCATGTGCACGGTGGTGCGCAGGTGCGAGACGTCGATCTTCTGCAGCTCGCTGGCGATGCGCTTGCGCATCACGTGCACCCACTCGGAGTAGTGCACGATCTCCTCGGGGATCACGATCTTGCCGTCGACCAGGCGCCCGAGCTTGCCGAGGATCTTCTTCACCCGCTCGCGCAGGGTGGCGTTCTCGACCAGGTACTTGCGCACTTCCTTGTAGTTGCCGAACGAGGTGCCGCAATGCACCAGCGGGAAGAAATGCCCCGGTTGGTGACCCAGGCGCTTGCCGGAGACGTAGGCCTGGTGGAAATTGCGCAGGAACACCGCCGCCAGCGACTCGACGTTGCCGATGCCCGAGCCGTGGTAGTTCCACGCCGTGCACGAGGTCTGGTCGGTCTCGTCGAGGTAGTCGCGGCCCGGCTGCATGCCGAGCTGGTTCATGGTCCACAGCAGCGAGGTCGGGTAGCCGGGGATGTTGCCGCACTGGCCGCAGGACTTGTGGTGCCAGAGCTGCATGGTCGGGATCTTCTTGTCCCAGCCGAACAGCGTCTTGACCATCGCCGGCTTGTGCGCTTCCGAAACCCGGTGGACGATGATCTCGCCCTCCTTCTCGAGCTGCCACATGTGCTCGCGCACGTCGTCCATGCGCTCGCCGAGGTCCAGCTCGCGCCGGTCGACGCGCTTCTTGACCCACGCGGTGGCTTTTTCGGCGTCCTCCGCCGAAAGGTCGGTGGGTTGGAAGAACTCTCCGTGTCCCGCGATTCCGCTCATTCCGCCTCCTTCTGCTCTTCGAGCAGTTCCTCGTATTCCTCGCGCTTCTCTTCGATGAAGTCCTCGATGACGTCGAACAGGTTCTCGTCCATCGTTTCGAGCTGCTTCAGCACCCCGGTCATCTCCCAGATGGTGTACATCTCGACCGAGGTCTTGAGCGCCACCTCCCACGCGGTATCGGTGGTCTGCAGCGTCTTCATCGGGATCGCGCGGCGCAATATCTTCAGGTCGCCCTCGACCTTCTGGATGTTCGGACCCCAGTCGGGGAAGTGGTCGGGCTGGATCATGTCCGGCGAAAGCTGGTTGCCGGTGGTGATCAGCTTGAGCATCACGCGCCCGAACGGCCGCAGCACGTCCTTGGCCGACTGCAGGCCGTGGCCGATCGCGACCTCGCGCATGATCGCGACCAGGCCTCCGGGGGAGTTCTTGAACGGGCAGCGCGCGGCGCAGGTCATGCACTGGGCGCAGGCCCAGATCTTCTCCTGCATCGCGTCGTAGACCTGCTCGACGTTCTCGGTCCACAGCAGCTGCACGATCTCACGCGGGCTGTAGTCGTAGAAGTGCGCCGAGGGACAGGTCGCGGTGCAGATGCCGCAGTTGAGGCAGCCGTTGAGCTCGTGCTCGTAGCGGAAATCCTTCTTGATGTCCTCGAAGATCTCCTGCATTTCCGCGTACGTCGCCATGGCCGCTGCGCGCCCCCTCGCCTACTTGCGCTTCATGAAGAAGGTGAATTCCTTGCCTTCGGCAGCGTGCGACAGCAGCTCGTTGCCGGTCTGCTTGGAGAAGGCCTGGAAGTCCTTGACCGAGCCGGGATCGGTGGCGACGATCTTCAGCACCTGTCCGGACTGCAGCTCGGTGAGCGCCTTCTTGGCGCGCAAAATCGGCAGCGGGCAGTTCAAGCCGCGTGCGTCCAGTTCCTTGTCGAAGTCCATCGCCGTAGTCTCCTTAGTGGGTGGTGTTGCGCTTATACCACCTCGATCGAACCCTTCGTTGACCGGCGCAAAAACCCGCTTGGCAGAAGGGTGAATATTAGTATTCGTTAATATACCAGCCCGGCGCGCACGAGCAAGCGGCAGCGCAATAAATTACGACACCACCTGGTAATAAAGATTCTGCGGATGGTTCGCCTGCGCGAAGAAGAACCAGCGCTCCGCCATCAAGCCGGCGAATTGGACGATAAAGGCAAGATTCAGGAATCCTCCAACAAGAAGTGCCGCAGGCAGCACGAAGGCGCCGGCGAGAAACAGCCACTTCAGCTTGCGCAGCGCGCCGGGGCCCCGCCCGTGGAAGAACTCGCGCGTGTTGAACGAGCCGGCGATCGCGCCCTGCGCCTTCTGCGCGATGCGCGGATGCTTGACGCCGATCGCGCTTTGCAGGCTCGAGCGCGCCTTCAGCCGCGCGTTGCGCACCAGCGACGCCCCCCGCGTGGCGAAAGCGAGCAAGGTCCAACATAGGGCTCCTACTGTTGACACGGCGGCAAGCTCGGGCGCCATCCAGCTGGAGTACGCGGCGGCGAGCGTAAACCCGGAAGCGCAGCCGAGCACGAGGTAGTTCACCACCGTGAGCGGGCTGTGCCACTCCTGCAGGAAGGGCAGGCAGGCGTAGATCATCGCGGTGCAGACGAACAGCGCGAGCGCGAGCAGCACGCCCGCGGCGGCGAGGGCGAGGGTCGGCCAGCCGAGCCAGTGCGCGACGCCCCAGGCGAACACCGCCGCCATGAACGCGGGCAGCGCGATCACCTCGCGCGCCAGCCACGACGTGCGCCACTTCGCCGCCGAGCGCCAGGCGCGCTCGGGATGGCCGAGGTGAAAGAACGACGCAGCAAGCCCCGCAGCCAGAAGGATGAGGGTAATTACGGACCCAATGACGAAAAAAACCTTTCCTCCCTCGGCCAACACTTCGACGGCAACCAAAGCGAGGAACAGGCCCTGGCCGGCGCCGATCAGGGTGGTGAGCAGGATCACGGACAGGGCGGGCCGCATGGCTACCAGGTGGTGACGTCGTCGAGCGCCGGGTCCTTGCTCGAGGGCCGCGGCAGCAGGCCATCGACCTTGAGCGGGTTGTCGTGGCGCTCGAGCTCGTCGGGGTGGATGCGGATCTCGGTGCGCCGCCGCGGCAGGTAGTGGTTCGCCGGCTGCGTGCCCCACTCGGGCATCAGCGCGTAGCCGCCCTGCTCGCGGATCGCCTTCGAGGCCGCCGAGTCGGGGTCGTGGATATCACCAAAGATCCGCGCGCTGGTCGGGCAGGCGAGCACGCAGGCAGGCTTCCTTTCCTTTTCCGGCAGCGCCGGGTCGTAGAGGCGGTCGACGCACAGGGTGCACTTCTTCATCACTTTCTGGTGCTCGTCGATCTCGCGCGCACCGTAGGGACAGGCCCAGGAGCAGTACTTGCAGCCGATGCACTTGTCGTAGTCGACCAGCACGATGCCGTCCTCGGCGCGCTTGTACGAGGCGCCGGTCGGGCACACCGGAACGCACGGCGGGTCCTCGCAGTGCAGGCAGGACTTCGGGAAGTGCACCGTCTCGGTGTCGGGGAACTCGCCCACCTCGAAGGTCTGCACCCGGTTGAAGAAGGTCCCGGTCGGATCGGCGCCGTAGGGATTGTCGTCCGACAGGTAGCCCGCCTCGCCCGAGGTGTTCCACTGCTTGCAGCTCGTCACGCAGGCGTGGCAGCCGACGCAGACGTTGAGGTCGATCACCAGCGCGAGCTGCGTCATCGCTCGATCCTCCTGCCGGCGACGTAGGCAAGCCATTTGAGGGGCGCCTTGCGCATCCCTGAAAACGGCTTCATAACTCGAAAGTCCGGCCACACACCCGTTTCCTCAGCCGGGTAAATTCGCACCCTGACGTCGTACCAACCCGCCTGGCCTGTGATCGGGTCCGAGTTCGACACGCGCGCGCCTTCGAGCGGCAGCTCGTCGCTGATCAGGTGGTTGAGGAGGAAACCCTTGCGCGCCTCGTTGGCGTCGGGCGCCAGGTTCCACGCCCCGGGCTGCTTGCCAATCGCGTTCCAGGTCCACACCGTGCCCGGCTCGACCGCCTCGCTCTCGCGGCACAGGCAGCGCAGCTTGCCCCAGGGCGACTCGACCCACATCCAGCCGCCGTCGGCGATGCCCGCCGCGCGCGCGGTGCGCGGATTGACGAACAGGTAATTGTGGCCGTGGATCTGGCGCAGCCAGGCGTTCTGCGAGTCCCACGAGTGGTACATCGCCATCGGCCGCTGGGTGATCGCGGCGAGCGGGTACTTTTCCGGATCGGAGACCTGCGCTTCGAGCGGCGCGTAGTAGAACGGCAGCGGATCGAAATAGGTCGCGACCCGCGCGCGCAGGCGCTCGGGCGGCTGGCGGCCGGGCCACTTGCCTTCGCCCGCGAGGCGAAAGCGCTGCAGAACCTCCGAGTACAGATGGATGATCACCGGGTCGCCCCAGCGCCGGATGCGCATGCGCTGCGCCCACTCCATGTAGCCGCGGTTCCAGTTGCGCATGTACTGGTACGAGTGCGGCAGCGTGTAGTGGAACACGCAGTTGTTCTGCGCGTACATGTCCCATTGCTTCGGGTTCGGCTCGCCGAGCATCGACTTGTCGCCGTCCTCGCCGCGCCAGCCGGCGAGGAAGCCGATCCCCGAGCCGGGCTCGGTCTCGTGGCGAACGATGAAGTCCGGATAGTCCTTGTACTTTCTAGAATTGTCTTTGTTTGTGAATGCGGGGAGTCGCAGGCGACTCCCCAGCTCGATGAGCACCTCCTGGAAGGGCTTGCACTCGCCGAGCGGGGGCACGACCGGCACGCGCACCGAGTCGGCCGGGCCGTCGAACTCGGAGATCGGCCGGTCGAGCATCGACATCACGTCGTGGCGCTCGAGGTAGGTGGTGTCGGGCAGCACCAGGTCGGCGAAGGCGGTCATCTCGGACTGAAAGGCGTCGCACACGGCGATGAACGGAATCCTGTACTCGCCGTCGGCGCCGCGGTCGTTCAGCATCTTGCGCACCTCGACCGTGTTCATGGTCGAGTTCCAGGCCATGTTGGCCATGAAGATGAGCAGCGTATCGATCGGGTAGGGATCGCCGCGCCAGGCGTTGGTGATCACGTTGTGCATCAGCCCGTGCACCGACAGCGGGTGCTCCCAGGAGAAGCCCTTGTCGATGCGCACCGGCTCGCCGTCGTCGTCGACGAACAGGTCCTCGGGCGAGGCCGGCCAGCCGAGCGCGAGGCCGGCGAGCGGCTTGTTCGGCTGCACCCCCTCGGGCCCGGTCGGGGTTTTCGCCGCGGGCGGAATGCCGCGCGGGAACGGCGCCTTGTGGCGGAACCCGCCCGGGCGGTCGATGGTGCCGAGCAGGCTCATCAGGATGGCGAGCGTGCGCACGGTGTGAAAGCCGTTCGAGTGCGCCGCCAGGCCGCGCATGGCGTGGAACGCGACCGGGTTGCCGATGACCGAGGCGTGCTCGTGGCCCCAGCAGTCGGTCCAGGCGATCGGCAGCTCGATCTTCTCGTCGCGCGCGGTGACGCCCATCTCGTGCGCCAGGCGCCGGATGGTCGCCGCCGGAATACCGGTGATGCCCTCGGCCCATTCGGGGGTGTACTCGGCGACGCGTTCGGCGAGCAGCTGGAACGCGGGCCGCACGTGGGTGCCCTCGGGCAGGGTGAAGTCGCCGAACAGGAAAGGGTCGGTATCGGGCGTGTGGGTCAGGCACGGCCCGTTCGAGTGCCGGTCCCACCACAGCTGGTTCTGCGGATAGGCCGGGTTGACCGGGTCGGCGTCCTCGTCGGTCGCCAGCAGCCCGTGCTGCGGCGAGTGCGGATCGGTCACCACCAGCTGGCCGCCGTTGGTGTAGCGGGCGACGAACTCGCGGTCGTACAGCCCTTGAGCGATCAGCTCGTTGGTGAGCGCGAGCAGCAGCGCGCCGTCGGTGCCCGGGCGGATCGGCACCCACTCGTCGGCGATCGCCGAGTAGCCC
>Ga0315556_1000885_pt1 | contig 18584 bp, 19 predicted proteins | sample SalMarSW160310MG_FD_202112 | JGI IMG/M metagenome (GOLD analysis project Ga0315556, IMG submission 202112) | Salt marsh sediment microbial communities from the Plum Island Ecosystem LTER, Massachusetts, United States - Salt Marsh Sediment SW1603-10 ...
CAGGTCCTTGTTGCGGCCTTGCGCGGCCTGATCCAACGCCCGCTTCAGCGTCTCGGGCCGGGTGTTGATCACTTCCTTGTCATTGATGAAGTAGTGCCCCTTTACGTCGATCACCAGCTCCAGGGACTGCTGATTTTGCTCCACGGGCTTGGCCGAGGCCTGGGGCAGTTGCACCTGCAGCTGGGCGTCATGCTTGAACGTGGTGGACACCATGAAGAAGATCAGCAGCAGGAACACCACATCGATCAACGGGGTCAGATTGACCTCCACGTCGTCCCGGCGCTGGCGGCGCAGATTCACTCGCCGTTCTCCTTGAGACTGGCCTTGCCGCGCTCACCGTGGATGACCTCGATGAGCTTGAGCGCTTCCTGCTCGATGTACACCACCAGTTCGTCCACCCGGCCCCGGAAGTAGCGGTAGAACATCAGGCTGGGAATGGCGACCACCAGGCCGGCGGCGGTGGTGATCAAGGCCTGGGAGATGCCGCCGGCGAGGTTGCCGACGTTGCCGGTGCCGTGGGCGCTCAGATTGGTGAACACCTGGATCATTCCGAACACGGTGCCCAGCAGGCCCAGCAGCGGCGAGATCGCCGCCACGGTACCCAGCGTATTCAGGTAGCGTTCGAGGGCATGGACCTCGTGGCGGCCGATTTCTTCGATGGCGTCCCGCATCACCTCGCGATCGCTGTCGCGGTTGGCCAGCCCCACCGCCAACACCTTGCCCAGCGGCGAACCACTGCTCAGGCTGCGCAGGCGCTCATCGTCGAGCTGATCGTTCTTCTCCCAATGCCATACCTGTGCGACCAGGTGCTTGGGCGCGATGCGCTTCTTCTGCAGGGTCCACAGGCGTTCGACGATGATACCCAGGGCGATGATGGAGCAGGCGATGATGGGGATCATCAGCCAGCCGCCGGCAACAACGATTTCCCACACGGGTGTTGGATTCCTTTTCGATTGAAACAAACGGGCCGCGGGCCGCGGTTTAGCCGCCATGATACTTGATTTTACCCGCCCCCCGAAACCGCCGCCGCGCCGCCCTGTGCGCCCTGTCGCAGTGGGTCTCCAGGCCGATTCCAGTAATGGCGGGCGGACTGGCGCCAGGTCACCGGCGCCGGGATGCCGGCGGCCCTGATATCGAACATGATGGCCCCGTTTCGGGCGGTATCGAACCGCTGAGCCCCCTGGGCGCGGTAGCGGGCCGTCACCTCGGGCCTGGGAAAGCCGAAGCGGTTGCGGTAGCCCACCGGGTACAGCACGTAACGCGGATGCACGGCTCGGACGAAGGCCGCCGTCGACGACGTCGTGCTGCCGTGATGCGGGGCCACCAGGATGTCCGCCGCCAGCCGCCGGGGATCGCCCCGCAGCAGGGCCGCCTCGCTGCGCCGTTCGATGTCGCCGGGGATCAGCACCGTGCCGCCCGGGGCGGTCACCCGCAGAACGCAGGAACGGTCGTTGCGATGAAAGGCGGGGTCGGCGGGCGGATGCAGGATGCGGAACGCCACCCCATCCCAATGCCAGTGCTGGCCGGCCAGGCACGGGGACGCGCCCGCGATGAGGCCGGGGACGCCCACCTGCACCGCGTCGATGGGCACGGCCGCCCGGAGTGAGTCGAAACCGCCGATATGGTCGTTGTCACCATGACTGACGATGACACGGTCAACCGTCTTCAAGCCTTGCTGACGCAGATACGGCACCACCACCGCCGCGCCCGTGTCGAAGCTGGCGCTGAAGCGTGGACCGGTGTCGTAGACCAGCACGTGGTGGCGTGTGCGTACCACCGCCGACAGTCCCTGCCCCACATCCAGCAGGGTGAACCGGACCTCCCCGTGCTGCAATGCCGCGTCGGGCCGGACCAGCACCAGGGGCAACAGCAACAGCGCACCCATGGCGCGGCCGGGAAAACCCCGCGGTGCCAGCAGCAGTGCCACGCCGACAACGCCCGCCCCTACGGCCCACAGGGGCGGTGCGTGCTGATACCATTGCCCCGCCGGCAGTGCCGCCAGCACCCGCAGCCCGGCCCAGAACAGGTTCAACAGGTGGTCGGCAAGCGACAACAAGCCGTGGGCCGCGGCGGGTGCGACTCCCAGCAGCACGGTGGCCAACAGCACCACGGGCACCACCAGCAGACTCACCCAAGGCACCGCCAGCAGGTTCGCCAAGGGCGCCACCACGGCGCTGCGCTGGAAGAACAGCAGAGTCAGCGGCAGCAGCGCCACGGCCACCAGCCACTGCACCCGCCCGAACCGCCACCACAGCCCGCCGGGCCCTACGCGTCCACCCATGCCGTAGAGGATCGCAGCCACGGCGCCGAAGGACAGCCACAGCCCCGGCTCCAATACGGCCAAAGGATCGAACACCAATACGGCGGCCAGTGCCAGCAGCAGCGTCCTTCCGGGTGCGGCGCTGCGCTGAGACAGCAACGAGCCCATGCCCACCATCAACATGATCAGGGCCCGCTGGGTGGGGAGGGAAAATCCCGCCAGGGCAGCGTAGGTCAGGGCCGCGCCGAGCGCGGCGACGGCCCCGGCCTTGGACGCGGGCAGGTGCAGGGTCAGGCGCCTGGAACGGGACCAGAACAGGCGTACGAGCAGAAACGCGAGCCCGGCGACCAGCCCCACGTGAAGACCGGAAATGGCCAGCAGATGGTTGGTTCCGGTGGCGGTGAGCAGCGTCCACTGTCGTGGCGGGATGCCACTGCGCTCCCCCACCGCCAGGGCCGTGACCACGCCCGTGTTGGCGCTGCCGTGCATGGCGGCCGTCAGTCGGGACGCCAGGCCCTGCCGCAGCCGGTCCAGACTCCACCAGGGTGCCGGCGCCAGACGCCGGTTTCCAGGGTCCCGACGAACATAGCCGGTGGCGCCGTTGCCGTGGCGGAACAGCCAGCCTTCGTAGTCGAACCCGCCGGGATTCATGAAGCCATGGGGCCGCTTCAGTCGCACGCGCAATTGCCAGCGTGCGCCCGCTTCCATGGCGGGCGGGCGGCCATACCAGCTCAGGCGCAGGCGCCGCGGGCCGGCCACCCGCTCACCGCCGCGGCGCAGTTCCTCGACCCGGAACTCGAAACGCCGGGCGTGGGCGCGGGTTTCGGGAATGGAGTCCACGCTGCCGACGACCGTGAGGTCGATGCCTTCCAGATCCGGAGCCAGGACGTGGTTCAACGCCAGTCCGGCATGCAGCAGCGCCCATAAAAAGCCGCCCGCCAACAGCAGGACCGGGCGCAGACGGCGCCAGCGCCACAGCCACGGCGCGGGCAGCACGGCTGCGCACCAGACCATGGAAGGCAGGTGGGCCAGGCTCTGCAGCAACAGAATGCCCACCAGGAATGCGATCGTCCCTAACCGCACGCGACATGTCCCTAAAATTTAATGGATCAGTGCTAGTCGATCTCGTATTCTTAGGCGGATACTTCGGCCGCCCTTGCCGGGCCACGCGACCCGTATGCCCAAGAAGTTCCTCAAACGCATCATGCCGGACCACGGCACGATCCGAAACCACAAACATCTGCAGATATTCGGTACCCTGCTCCACGATCCGAACCTCTGGCATATGAATCGGCGCTCGGTGTCGGGCGCGTTCGCCGTCGGTTTGTTCTTCGCCTTCGTGCCGGTGCCGTTTCAAATGGTGTTGGCGGCCGCGGCGGCCATCCCCTTCCGGGTCAACCTCCCCATTTCCGTGGTGTTGGTGTGGATCACCAATCCGCTGACCATGCCGCCTATGTTCTACGCCACCTACAAGTTGGGGGCGTGGCTACTGGGGTTGAAACCGCACCATTTCGCCTTTGAACTGTCCTTTCACTGGCTCGCCAACGAACTGGGCAGTATCTGGCAACCGTTTCTACTGGGGTGCTTCGTGGCGGGCGTCGCCTCGGCACTGCTGGGTTATTTTGCCATTCGTGGTGTGTGGCGCTGGCACCTGGTCAAGGCGTATCAGGAGAGAAAGCGCAAACGGCAATTGCGCGAATCAAGAGGAATTACATCAAAATAACAATATAACGTATTGTTATTTATTCAATCCTTGACTAATACGCCATCCTCGATGCGCCAGATCCTATCCATGCGCTGCGCCAGCGCCGGGTCATGGGTCACGATGACGAAGCTCAACCCCATGGTCTGGTTCAGTTCCAGCATCAGATCGTAGACCTTCTCAGCAGTGCGGTGGTCCAGGTTGCCCGTGGGTTCGTCCGCCAGCACGCACTTGGGACGGGTCACCAGGGCACGCGCCAGGGCCGCCCGCTGACGCTCGCCGCCGGACAGCTCGCCGGGTTTGTGCTGCAGCCGGTGGGCCAAGCCAACCCGCTCCAGAATGGCTTCGGCATCGCGGGCGGCGTCGGCGGGCTTGGCCCCGCGAATCAGCAACGGCATGGCCACGTTCTCCAGAGCGGTGAACTCCGGCAGCAAGTGGTGAAATTGGTAGACGAATCCGAGGGCCTCGTTGCGCAGGCGGCCCCGTTCCGCATCGCTGAGCTGGGTCATGCTGCGCCCACCCACCAGCACCTCGCCGCCGCTTGGCGTATCCAGCCCACCCAGCAGGTGCAGCAGCGTGCTCTTGCCCGAACCCGAGGCGCCGACGATGGCCACGCGCTCGCCCGGCGCCACCTCCAGGTTGACGTCGCGCAGCACCTCGACGCGGAATCCGCCCTCGGTGAACATCTTGGCCAGCCCGCGGCAGGCCACTACCGGATGCCCCTGCGTCGCGCTCACCGCTTCACTCATAGCGCAGGGCCTCCGCCGGTTGGGTGCGCGACGCACGCCAAGCCGGATACAGGGTCGCAACCAGGGTGATGATCAGAGATGCGGCGCAGATGATCCCCACCTCGTGCCAATGTACTTCGCCCGTCAACTCGGTGATGTAGTACACGTCCGGCGACAGGAACTGCACGTGAAAGATGCGTTCGATGGTGGAGACGATGGTTTCCACGTTGATGGCCGTGGGCACGCCGGTGGCGAGGCCCGCCAGGGTGCCGATCACGCCGATGAACGCCCCCTGCACCATGAACACGCCCATGATGGTCTTCGGCGTCGCCCCCAAGGTGCGCAGGATGGCGATATCCGCCTCCTTGTCGGTGACCACCATGACCAGGGTGGAAACGATGTTGAACGCCGCCACGGTGACGATCAGGAACAGGATGATGAACATCATGCGCTTTTCCGTGCCGATGGCCCGAAACAGGTTCGTATGCAGACTGGTCCAGTTGTTGACCAGATAGCCCGCCGGCAGTTGCTGCGCCAGTTCCCGGCCGACCTTCGGTGCCAGGAACATGTCGTCAAGCCGCAGGCGCACGCCGGTGACGGCGTTCCTGATGTTGTACAAGCGGCCGGCGTCCTGGATGTTCATCAGCACCAGGCCGCTGTCGTACTCGTGCATGCCCACGTCGAACACGCCCACGATGTCGAAGCGTTTGAAGCGCGGCAGCACGCCGGCCGCCGTGACCGTGGCCTGGGGAATGATCAGTGTGAGCTTGTCGCCGGCGCGTACGCCCAGACTGGCGGCCAGTTCGCTGCCGATGATGACGCCGAACCGCCCCGGTTTCAGATTGGCCAGCTTGCCGGCCACCATCTTGTTGCCCACCTCGGAGACATTGGGCTCTTCGGCGGGATCGATACCGCGGACCAACACGCCGCGGCTGCGGCCCTCGGTGCTCGCCATGGCCTCGCCCCGTATATAGGGCGCGGCGCCCAATACGTGCGGCATGTGGGCGGCGGTTTTCTCCACCTCGCGCCAATCGCGGACGGGCTCGCCGATGCGCTCCACGGTCACGTGCGCCGCCATGCCGAGGATGCGGTCGCGCAGCTCGGTCTCGAAGCCGTTCATGACCGAAAGCACGGTGATGAGCGCCCACACCCCCAGCGCCACGCCGACCATGGAAATCACGGTGATGAAGGAGATGAAATGGTTGCGGCGCTTGGCGCGCACGTAACGCAACCCGATATAGACTTCCAGGGGTCTGAACATGGGCAGTGATTAAACCATACTCGGCTGGTGTTTGCCTCTGACAATCACGACAGCCGCACCGGCAGTGGCGTGAGCAATTCGATGCCCTGCGGATTCACCTCGGCGCGATAGGCGAGAACCTCCACGCCCGCCGCTGTGGCCTCGCGCAGGGTACGGCCGTACTCGGGGTCGATGGCATCGGCCGGGCGCATGGATTCGACATCGCCGCGCTGCACGCAAAAGCACAACGCCGCACGGCCACCGTCGCCAACCACGTGCATGAGCTCGCGCAGGTGCTTGGTACCACGCGTGCTCACGGCATCGGGAAACAGTGCCGCCCCGCCCTCCTCCAGGGTCACGTTCTTGACCTCCAGGTAGCAGTCCGGCCGCGACAGATGTTCCTCGAGCAGCAGGTCGATCCGGCTGTTCTCGCGACCGTAGCGCACCTCGGCGCGGATACGCTCGTAGCCCTGCAGTTCCTTGATCACGCCGGCCTCCACCGCTTCACGTACCAGCCGGTTGCTGAGTGACGTATTGATGCCAATGATGGGACCGCCGACGGGCTGCACCAGTTCCCAGGACAACCGATATTTGCGCTCCGGGTTGCCCGAATCGCTCAACCACACCCGGCTACCCGGCTCGCAGCAGCCGCGCATGGAGCCCGTGTTGGCGGTGTGGGCGGTGATTTCCGTGCCACCGTCGAGGCGCACGTCGGCCAGGAAGCGCTTGTAGCGGCGCAGCAGCGTGCCGGCCAGCAGCGGGGTGGAGAAGTTCATCGCTTGGAGTCCGAATGGGGTGTCTGTTCGAAGGCTCCCTAGGGTAGGGATGGCGGCCGGATTTGCCAAGGGTCACGAATCGGCACACCGACACTTCTTCTGGCTCATGCGAGGTGCTATAGTTTCCGTTAAGGATCCATAATAAGTCCGTACTGCTCAAGGAGTTGCAAGATGCGCCTGACCCATGTGGTAGTGTTTGCCTGCGTTCTCGCCGGTGTGGGGCCCGTCGCCGCTCAGGCCGACACCCTCCAAATGCACTCCGTGGCCGATGCGCCGCCCAACAGCGCGGCAGGCGTGCCGCGCCCGACCCGCGGCATGACCATGGACCAGGTGCGCAAGCAGTTCGGCGAACCCAAACAGATCTTGCCGACCGTCGGCACCGCCCACACCCCGCGGCCACCCATTACACCCTGGGTGTACGACAAGTTCACCGTCTATTTCGAATATAACCGTGTCGTCCATGCCGTCGTGCATCCGGACGCGAAGAAGAAGTAGCCTGGAGACCGGACGGCGCCGCGTCCTGCGGGGCCGTCTTTACCCAACCCTCATCGACAGACCTGCCGGCAGCGGCGAACGCGGTATGCGTCATGAACTCACCTGCCACCCGTGAACTTCCGCCCGAATGGGCGCCCCAGAGCGGCGTCATGCTCACCTGGCCCCATGGCCATGGCGACTGGCGCCCGTGGCTGGAAACGGTCGAACCGGTATTCGTCGCCATCGCCCGCGAAATCAGCCGCCGCGAATGTGTCCTGATCAGTTGCGGGGACGAGGACCTCCGGGAACGGGTCGGGGCGCGCCTGCGCGCGGCCGGGGCAGACATGCGCCGGGTGATTCTCGCCGTGTGCGAATCCAACGACACTTGGGCCCGGGATCACGGTCCCATCACCGTGTTGGAGCACGGCGCTCCCCTGCTGTGGGATTTCCGTTTCGACGGCTGGGGCGGAAAATACGATGCGCGCCTGGACAACCAGATCACGGTCAAGCTCCACGGCGACGGACTGTTCGGCGCCACGCCGCGACGGGAGTCGGCGCTGGAACTGGAAGGCGGGGCCATCGATACGGACGGCCGCGGCACCCTGCTCACCACCACCAGCTGTCTGCTGGACGGCAAGCGCAACCCCGGTCTCGACCAGGGTCAGATCGAGGACCAGCTGCGTCATGCCTTCGGCATCGATCGCATCCTCTGGCTGCACCACGGCTATCTGGCGGGCGACGACACCGACGGCCACGTGGATACGCTGGCGCGCTTCTGCGACCCCGAAACCATCGCCTACGTGAGCTGCGACGACACCGCCGACGAGCACCACGACGCGTTGCGCGCCATGGCAGAGGAACTGGCCGCCTTCACCACGCCTGACGGGCGCCCCTACCGGCGTGTGCCGCTGCCCATGCCCGCACCCGTGCACGCCGAAGACGGGACACGCCTGCCGGCCACCTACGCCAACTTTCTCATCATCAACGGCGCGGTGCTGGTGCCCATCTATGACGATGCGGCGGACGCCGTGGCACTTGAACGCCTGGCCGGCTGCTTTCCGCAGCACGAAATCGTTCCCGTACCGTGCCTGCCGCTGGTGCGGCAATACGGCAGCCTGCACTGCGTGACCATGCAACTGCCGCTGGGTGTGCTGCCGGGCTGTCCCGACCGGGACTGATCGCGGCCCTGTGCTAAGCTAGCTTAAGGTCGGCACTTCGCGCCGGCGCGCGCGATCCGGCCTACGGCTTTTGCGTCGAAGCACGTTCCTGCAAGTGTCATCCAATGTCTGACCAGGGTCGTTGGCTGCGAGCCCGGATAACCTCTTTATCGAGAACTTCGAGTACCCTTATGACCGACCGCCACCTCACCATCGGACTCGTACAACAGCGCTGCAGCGACGACCGCGATTCGAACCTGGCCAAGAGCATCGCCGGCATCCGGGATGCGGCCGGCCGCGGCGCGCAACTGGTCATGCTGCAGGAGCTGCACGCGGGCCTGTACTTCTGCCAGACCGAAGACGTCAACTGCTTCGACCAGGCCGAAACGATTCCCGGTCCGTCCACGGCCGAATTGGGGGCCGTGGCCCGGGAACTGGGCATCGTCATCGTCGCCTCGCTGTTCGAGCGGCGCGCCGCCGGCCTGTACCACAACACCGCTGTGGTGCTGGAACGTGACGGCCACGTCGCCGGCACCTATCGCAAGATGCATATTCCTGACGATCCCGGATTCTACGAGAAGTTCTACTTCACTCCCGGCGATCTCGGCTTCACGCCCATCGACACCTCCGTGGGCCGGCTCGGCGTACTGGTGTGCTGGGATCAGTGGTATCCAGAGGCGGCACGGCTCATGGCCCTGGCTGGTGCCGAGCTGCTCCTCTACCCTACCGCCATCGGCTGGGATCCGAACGACGAGGCCGCCGAACAAGGGCGCCAGCGCGGCGCCTGGATCACCATCCAGCGCAGCCACGGCGTGGCCAATGGACTGCCGGTGCTGGTCGCCAACCGGACCGGCTTCGAAGCGGCGCCCGACAACTCCGCCGGAATTCGTTTCTGGGGCAGCAGCTTCGTCTGTGGTCCCCAGGGGGAGGTGCTGGCCGAGGCCCCCGTGAACGAGGAAACCGTGCTGGTCACCCAGGTGTCGCTCGGGCGCAGCGAAAAAATCCGCCGTATCTGGCCGTTCCTCCGCGACCGGCGCATCGATGCCTACCCCGATCTGCTCAAACGCTACCGTGACTGACGCCGGCGTTCGGCGCCGAACCGCTATTGCCCAGGTGAATCCGCGATGATTTTGATTCTGACCCCCAACGTCGATCTCAACGGCGACGACTACCACCGCCTGCTGGAGTTTCTGCGCAACCTCCCCAACGTGCAGATGCGCACCCACCACGAGAAAGGCATCCAGCAGGTGCTCACCGAGTTGTATCTGATCGGCGACACCGCCAGCCTGGACATGGAAGAAATGTCGCGACTGCCGTGCGTGGACCGGGTGGTGCGGGTGTCGGAGGAATACCGCATCCTCGGCCGCCATCGCGACGACAACCGCCCCACCTCGTTCGAATACAACGGTGTGCACTTCGGCCAGGACAATCTGAACATCTTCGCCGGCCTGTGCGCCGTGGACACGCCCGAGCACGTGGAGCAGATGATGCGTGGCCTGCGCGACCATGGGCTGGTCTGCACGCGCATGGGTGCCTACAAACCGCGCACCAGTCCGTATGCCTTTCAGGGCCACGGCAAGAGCTGCCTGCCCTATGTGTTCGAGCTTGCCGGCAAATACGGTATCCGCGTCATCGCCATGGAGGTGACTCACGAAACGCACATCGCCGAGATCGAGGCGGCCCTGGAACAGACCGGGCGGCCCACCGGGGTCATGCTCCAGATCGGAACCCGTAATACGCAGAACTTCGAACTGCTGAAGATCGCCGGACGTCAGCAGGAGTTTCCCGTCCTGCTCAAGCGCGGCTTCGGCATCACGTTGGAAGAGTCATTGAATGCGGCTGAATATCTGGCCAGCGAGGGCAACCGCCGTGTGGTGTTCGGCCTGCGCGGGATGAAGACCAACATGGGCGACCCGCACCGCAACTTCGTCGACTTCGCCCACGTACCGGTGGTCAAGCGCCTGACCCGGATGCCGGTCTGCATCGACCCCTCCCACTCCGTGGGCAGCCGCGACCGGGCCCCTGACGGTTTGCTGGACGTCCAGCACGTCACCGCTCAGGGCGTGATCGCCGGCGCCAACATGATCCTGGTGGATTTCCATCCGGCCCCGGCCAAGGCCCTGGTGGATGGGCCCCAGGCGCTGACCCTGCAGGAACTGCCCGGCTTCCTGGAAGACGTCGCCATCGCCCGCGAGGCCTATGAGAAGCGCGTGGCTTTGGCGGCAAGGGCGCAGGAAAAGCGATAGCCACGGGGGGCACGGGGAGCACGGGGAAGGCAAAAAACAAGAGCGACAAACCACGGACGGCATCAAGAAAACCTATTCATCGTGCAGCTCTGGGTACGCCGTGCCCTCCGCGGTTGGCGGATTTGTTGTGATTTAGTCTTCGTTCCCCCCGTGCTCCCCGTGGCTCAGGCTTTTGAACCCCACCGCAGGGACAGTTCGCGGCGATGCAGTTCGAGCCACTGCAGGGCGATGATCGGGGTGGCCGAACCAATGGCGCCGTTGTGCATGCGCTCAAGGGCGTCATCCACGCTCAGCACCCGCACGCGAATGTCTTCACCCTCCTCCGCCAGTCCATGAATACTGCCGTCGGCCGGCGCCTGGACGCGGGCACAGAACAGCGACATGCGTTCCACGGAACCGCCGGGGCTCACCAGGTAGCTGTGGATGGGGAGGATTTCCTCCACCCGGCAGCCGGCCTCTTCGAGCACTTCGCGGCGCACCACATCTTCGGCGGACTCCCCCGCCTCGATGTAACCGGCGACGAGTTCGGTCAGCCACGGCCCGCCCGGATGTTCGATGGCTCCGATGCGGAACTGCTCGATCAATACCACCGCGTCCAGCTTCGGGTCATAGAGCAGCGCGGCGGCAGCGTGCCCCCGATGCAGCAGCTCTCGGGTGATGGTCGGACTCCAGCCGCCGGCAAATTGCATGTGGCGCAGATGATGGCGCTGCAAGCGGAAGAAGCCCTGGTAGCACAGTTCGCTGTCCAGGAGTTCGTAGCGGTAGTCCATGCGGTTCGATCCTTCGCGATGGCGCTATTTGTGCTGCCAGAGTCGGGGGGCGCCGGCGGGACAGGCGAGGCATTCAAGGGTTCGGGTATTGCGCACGGCAAAGGTCCAGCGTGGCGCCCCACCGCGGTCGGACAGCAACAACACCTGATCGCCGTCGACGCGCACGGTGTAGACGAAGACACCAGTCTGAGCCAACAGCTCCACGTCGACGGTCGCCGTGTCGCCGTGAAAGCGCACCGCGAAATGTGCCGCAGACGGCGCCGAGGCGCCTGCGGACACACTCGGTTCCTCGCCGACATAGGTGCCTTCGGGCCCTTGCGCGCCGCAGCCGCTCAGCGCGGCCGCCGCCACCAGGACGGCGGTCAGGCGGCTACTGTTTCTTCCAGAGGGTCGGGACACCGTCGCCGCAGTTCAGACATTCCAGGGTGGTGGGATCCTTCAGCGCCAGTTCCATGGTCTGGTTGGCACCATCACCCGGTTTGGTGAGGATGACGTGGCCGTTCTGGTAATGAGCGGTCACCTGAACCCGCCGATTCTCGCCCATGGCGCTGAGCTCGATGTAGGCGGTATTGCCGTCGAAGATCAGCGACAGCTTCATGAGTGAGGCTGCCAGGGCCACGTTCTTGTCCGGGCTGCTGGAGAAGACCGCGGAATAGGTTCCGGGGGGTACGGTGCCTGTCACGGTCACCGTGACCCGCGCTTGCGCGGTGTCGCCCTCGGCGTCGGCGGCAGTGTAACCGAAGCTGTCCGTCGCGGCGGCGCCGGGCGCGAGACCGGTGAACTTGCCGGCGGGGTCGTAGTGGATAGTGCCGTGCTCACCGATGCTCAGGGCGGCGCCCTGTTTGCTGGTGGCATCGACGCTCTTCACCGTCAGGGAACTCTCTGCCCCGGCTTCGGCATCGTTGGCCAGCACGTTGATGTCGATAGCCGTCCCACTGTCCGTGGCAGCCACATCGTCGTGCGCCACGGGTTTACGGTCGCAGCCGCCCAACAGCAGTGCCGTCAATGCCAGAACTGCAAATCCGAATCCAGCCTTCTTGCTCACAGCTACCTCCTTCGAACCGCCGTCACCGTGTCCGGCGGTCTTCCCCTGAATGGTGGCGAGCCCGCCAAGCGGCCAGTATATCATCGCGACGGCGGTGCCATAGCCCCATCGCACCGGGCCGGGTACGGCTCCGGATCAGGGCACGGTCTGATCGATGTTTACCGTGATCAGCTTCTCGGCGCCGACATCCACCGGGCCGACGCTGCCCTGCAGGTCGCCACTCTTGGGCATCGCCGTGCCCGAGGGTGAGACGCGTGCCGAGACCATCACCTGCTTGAACTTTGAGATTCGTGCCATGGGCGACATGGATTGGGCATCGCTCAGGGTCACCGTCAATGGCAGGTCCTTGACCTGTTTGCGGATGATGGCGAGCGGCATGGGCGGACCATTGACGGCGCGGGCAAAAATGAACACCGTGGTGTCCGGCGCCGCCTTGGCCGCCAGCTTCGGGTCCAGCTCCACCTTGACCTTCACCGTGGCGCCGGAGGTCTCCGCCGTGGTCAAGGCCTGCTGTTCCTTCTTCGCCGCGGCGATGTTCTGATTCACCAGCTTCGCCGGACGGCCGTCGGCCGGCAGTTCGGCGAGAAGCGTCTGCCACGTGGCAATGGCGTCGGCGTATCGGGTGTCGCGATACTGGGCGATGCCGTAGAGCCAGAGAGCCTTCTGGTGCTTGGGCGCGATCGCCAGCGCCTGCTTCAACAGTTGCTCGGGACGGCCGCTCAGATTGTCGTTGCGGGTCATGGCGATGGCTTCGGCCAGACTCACCAGCACATCGGGATTGCGTGGCTCCAACGTGGCGGCGTGGTTGTAGGCGCGCGCGGCGTCCTCGTAGCGCTGCAGGGCATTGTAGATGAGGCCCAACACGGTCCAGCGCTTGGCGTCTTTGGGATGCGAGCGCAATTCGCCCACCAGCCGATTGGCCGCGTAGGCCAGCGCGGTGGGATTCTTGAGAATGTCTGCCGGCTTGTCGACCTTGACTTGAGGATCAAGGAGATCGGAACGTCCGAAGTGCATGTAGAGCGACACGGCCAGGACCGGCACGGTCACGCCGGCGATGATCGCAGTCACCCAGCGGCTGGTGCGGGTAGGAACGCGGGCCTGGGTCGCGTCGGCACCGGCCGTGTCCTGCAGCAGCGCCCGCTCCAACTCGGCCCGGGCCTGCTCGAAACGTTCATCGTCGATCGTACCGCTGTCGCGCTCCGCTTCCAGATCCTGCAGCCGCTGGCGATGGACGTCCACGTTGGCGGCACGGCGATCGAGAGTTTGGCCGCCGCGCGCACGCAGCAGGGGCACGAGCAACAACATCAGGGCAAGCAACACCATCGCCCCGGCGCTAATCCAGAAAAGCGTCATCGGAAAATGATTCCCTCTAGTCTTAAGAATTTAGAAAAAGGCGACCCTGGGCCGCCTTCGAATTCGCACCGCTTGAGTCGCTGCTGCGGCTGCACGGTGACGTGCGCCCCGGCACAGAGGCGCTTTCGGATTGTTCTTGGCGTAGGTGCTGGAGCCCCGATGCGGTATCAGGGCTCCGCCGCCTCAGGCCGCGCCCCCTTTGGCGTATCCGTCCCTGGACTCCGCCTGGCGCGCCGCACGCAGCTGCGCCGTCCGGTAGCGCCGGTCGCTGGCCGCCAGCAGACCACCGAAGGCCATGAACAGCGCGCCCAGCCAGATCCACCGCACGAACGGTTTCACATACAGGCGCACGCTCCAGCGGTTGTCGCCCAGCGATTCGCCCAGTGCCACGTAGATGTCGCGGAACAGACCCGGATCGATGGCCGCCTCGGTCATGGGCATGCCGCCGGCCAGATAGATCCGCTTCTGTGGACGCAGGGTGGTGACCTCACTGCCGTTCTTGGAGACCACGATCTTGCCCTGGGTGGCGGTGTAGTTGGGCCCGCGGTTGGCGTTCACCCCATCGAAGGTGAACTGATAGCCGCCCAGACTGTAGGTTTCGCCCACCGCCAGGGACACGTCCTTCTCGGAACTGAAGGCGCCGGAGAAGGCCACGCCCAGCATGAATACGGCCACGCCAATGTGGGCCGCCGTCATGCCCAGGAATGCACGGGGCACCTTGCGCCAGGAACCGGCAAATCCCAGCTTGGCGTCATAGCGGGCATAAAGGCCCTGCAGGCTGGTGAACACGATCCAGGCGGCCAGCACGATACTGACGATCACCATCAGGCTCGCGCCGCTGTTCAGGACCAACCAGGACACGCCGCCCACGGCCACTGCCAGAATGGCGCTGTTGCGCACCCGGCGCAGCAGCCAGCGGCCGTCAGTCTGCTTCCAGCGCGCCAACGGGCCGAAGCCGAGCAGGACCGCCAGCGCCATCATCAGCGGCACGAAGATCTTGTTGAAGTACGGCGGGCCCACCGAGATCTTGCCCAGATTCAAGGCGTCCAGGAATAGCGGATACAAGGTGCCCAACAGCACGCTGGCGGCGGCCACCACCAACAGGATGTTGTTCACCAGCATGAAGGTTTCGCGCGACATCAGCCGGAAACTGCCGGTGCTCTGCACCTTGGGCGCGCGCCAGGCATACAGGATCAGCGAACTGCCGATGACGATGCCGAGGAAAATCAGGATGAACAGCCCGCGGGCCGGGTCGACGGCGAAGGCGTGCACCGAGGTGAGCACGCCGGAGCGGACCAGGAAGGTGCCCAGCAGGCTCAGTGCAAAGGCGAACAGGGCCAGCAGCACGGTCCAGGTCTTGAACGCACCGCGTTTTTCCGTCACCGCCATGGAGTGAATCAGTGCCGTACCCACCAGCCAGGGCATGAACGAGGCGTTCTCCACCGGATCCCAGAACCACCAGCCGCCCCAGCCCAGTTCGTAATAGGCCCACCAACTGCCCAGGGTGATGCCCACCGTGAGGAACAACCACGCCACCGTCAGCCAGGGCCGCGACCAGCGCGCCCAGGCCGCATCGAGCTGCCCGCCCAGGAGTGCGGCAATGGCGAAGGCGAAGGCCACCGACATACCCACATAGCCCATGTAGAGCATGGGGGGATGCACGGCCAGGCCGGGATCCTGCAGCAGGGGATTCAGGTCCCTGCCCTGCAGCGCTGCCGGCAGCAGACGTTCGAACGGATTGGAGGTCAGGAGGATGAACAGCAGGAAGCCGATGCTGATGAGCGCCATCACGCCGAGCACGCGGGCCACGAAGGGCTGGGTGAGAGAACGGCTGAACGTCGCCACCGCGACCGTCCAAACGGAGAGAATGGTGACCCACAACAGCAACGAACCTTCGTGGGCGCCCCATACCCCGGAGATCTTGTAGATCAGCGGCAGCTCGGTGTTGGAATGCTCGGCAACGTACATCACCGAGAAGTCGTTGGTGACGAACGCGTAGGTGAGACTGGCGTACGCGATGAGCAGGAACAGGAACTGGCCGTAGGCCGCCGGCCGCGCCACCGCCATCCAGGCCACATTGCCGCGAGCCGCGCCGGCGATGGGGAAGAAGGCCTGGGCGATGGCCATGCACAGCGCCAGCGCCAGGGCGAAATGTCCGAGTTCTGGAATCATTGCTTGGCCTCCTCGGCCGAGATCGCTGCCTTCTCCGCCATCGCCTTCTTTTCCGCCTTACCCTTCTTCAGGGCATCGGCGACATTCGGTGGCATGTACTTCTCGTCGTGCTTGGCGAGCACCTCGCTGGCGACGAAGACGCCGTTCGGTCCCATCTTCCCGGAGGTCACCACACCCTGCCCTTCGCGGAACAGGTCCGGCAGGATGCCGTTGTAGACCACCGGCACACTGTGAGCGAAGTCGGTGAGCACGAAGCGCACTTCCAGATCGCCCTTGTGGCGTTTGACGGTGCCCTTCTCGACCATGCCGCCGAGACGGAAGGAGCGACCGGCAGGTGCTTTTCCGGCCACCACTTCACTGGGGCTGATGAAATACAGCATGTTCTCCTTGAACGCCTTGAGGATCAGGGTGGTGGCGACACCGGCACCGATCACCAGGACAGCCACCAGGAACATGCGTCGTTGCCGACGAGTCATTGCTTCTCCTCACGCTGAATTTTGCGGGCGAGATCCCGCATCACCTGCTTCCGGCGCGCCAGCGGCGCCAGGACGTTGGCCACGAAGACGATCAAGCCAAGGGCATAGGATGGCCATACGTACCACGCATAGCCACCCATGTGAATGAACTCTGACCAACTGTTCATGAACTTTTTACGACCTCCCGCACCCATTGGCTGCGCCGTTCCTGCCAAAGCACTTCGGTGCGGGCGCGCAGGAGCACCATGGTTGCGTAGAACAACGTGAATGCCAACCACATAATGACCAAGGGTATGAGCATGCGCACGTCGATGGATGGCTTTGCAAACTTGGTCACGGTGGAGCCCTGATGCAACGTGTTCCACCAGTACACCGAGTAATGAATAATCGGAATATTGACCACACCGACCAGCGCCAATATCGCGCTGGCGCGCGCTGCATTACGCCGGTCTTCGATGGCGGCCTGCAGCCCCATGTAACCGAGATACAGGAACAGCAGCAGAAGTTCCGAGGTGAGGCGCGCATCCCACACCCAGTAGGTGCCCCACATCGGCTTGCCCCACAGCGAACCGGTGACCAGCGCCATGAACGTGAACGACGCGCCGATGGGCGCGGAACACGAGGCGATCACATCGGCCATCTTGATCTTCCAGATCAGCGCGATGGCGCTGGCGCCGGCCATGACCATGTAAACGAACATGGACAGCCAGGCCGCTGGCACGTGAATGTAGATGATGCGGAAGCCGTCGCCCTGCTGATAGTCACTGGGTGCGAACCACAACCCACCTACCAGACCGGCAATCATCAGCAGACCACAGATCCAGCCCAGCCACGGAATCAGTCGGCCGGAGATGTCGTAGAAATATTTCGGCGACGCCAGACGGTGGACAAATTTAGGTATGAATTTCATTACGCTTATCCCACACTGATGCGCAGCGCGGCCGCGGCGGCCAACGGCGCAAGGGTCAGGGCCAGTACCAACATGGCGGCCAGGAACCATATCTGGCCGCTGACGGCGAAACCGCCGGCGGCGTCGGCGACGGCGCTGGAAGCAAAGATCAACACCGGTACGTACAAGGGCAAAATGAGCAGCGTCAGCAACAGACCGCCGCGGCGAATGCCCACGGTCAGCGCCACGCCGATGGCGCCGAGCAGGCTGAGAACAGGCGTACCCAGCAGCAGGGTCACCACCAGCGCACCCATGCCCGCCGCGGGCAAGTGCAGCAATACACCCAACAGGGGGGCGATAAGCACCAGTGGCAATCCCGTCACCAGCCAGTGCGCCAGTACCTTGCCCAGTACCAGCACCGGTGCCGGATGAGGACTAAGCAACATCTGTTCCAGCGCGCCGTCGTCGAAGTCGGAGCGGAAGATGCCTTCCAGTGACAGCAGCGATGCCAACAGTGCGGCGACCCAGATGATACCGGGAGCCAGCGGCTGCAAGGTGCGGCTGTCGGGTCCCAACGCCAGGGGGAACAGACTGATCACCAGCACGAAAAACAGCAGCGGGTTGGCCAGTTCGCTGCGGTGGCGGTAGGCCAGCGTCAGGTCGCGGCGCATCAGCGTGGCGAAGGCGTGGGTGAGGCTCGTGCTCATGGCGTCAACCGAATCGGATGCTCGGTGGTGCAACTCAGCGTCACCGGATGATGGCTCGACAGCAGCGCCATGCCGCCGTCGGCGCAGTGGGCCTCCAGCAGCGCCTCCACCATGGCGATTCCGCGCGTGTCCAGGGCCGTGAACGGCTCGTCCATGATCCACAGCCGCGCGTCCACCACCAGCAGCCGCGCCAGTGCGACGCGGCGGCGCTGACCGGCGGACATGGTGCGCACCATGGCGTCCTCGTAGCCCAGCATGCCCACCTTCTCCAGGGCCTGCTCTTCGTCCACGCCACTGCTGCCCGCCAGCGCCCGGGTGATGCGCAGGTTCTCCACCGCGGTGAGTTCGTCCTTGATGCCGTGATGGTGGCCGAGATAGGCGATCTCGGCCTGATATTCGGGACGGATGCGCTCGATGTCCTCGCCCCCCCAGCGCACGCTGCCGCTTTCCGGTCGCACGAAGCCGCACACGGCCCGCAGCAGCGTGGTCTTGCCGCTGCCGTTGGCGCCTTCCACCAGCAGGGCACGGCCCGGGTGCAGGATGAAATCCAGGCCACTGAACAGGATACGGTCGTCGCGGCCGCATTCCA
>Ga0315556_1000887_pt1 | contig 18544 bp, 21 predicted proteins | sample SalMarSW160310MG_FD_202112 | JGI IMG/M metagenome (GOLD analysis project Ga0315556, IMG submission 202112) | Salt marsh sediment microbial communities from the Plum Island Ecosystem LTER, Massachusetts, United States - Salt Marsh Sediment SW1603-10 ...
TAGCGCATCGCCCCAGCCTGCAGGAGGCGAGGGATGCCCTGCACGTTGCCGCAAGCGGGCGCGAGTCCTTCGAGCGGGCATATGCCGCAACTGATCTGGCCATGCGTGCTTGGTCGGCGGAGATTCACGGCGATGAGTTGCAGTCCCAGCGGCTGTTGCGTCTGGCCTATGACGCCAATCCGCAAGACCGCTGGATTGCCTTTACCCTGGCGGATCGTATGCTGGCGACCCTGCCGGCGGCGCTGCGGCGGGGCATGGACAAGCGCCAGGCCCTGCAGGCGGTGTTGCATATCTTCCCCGATGATCCCGATGCCTTGCGGGCCTTGTGGCATCTGGAGGATGCGGCGGGAAATGCCGCCCGGGCGGCCGAGTATCGGTCGCGCCTGACGGCTCTCAGCCCGCTGGATTATGAGATTCGCGAACCTGCGGTGTCTCGATAAGGTTTATTGTTGTTGCCGAATCCCTTAGATGAAAATGGGGAGATGGACATGCTACCCTGATGACAATGGATTATGACAAGACCCTGAGTAAGATTCCGGTGGTGGTGGAAGGTGGGCGTGCCGCTCCCAACTATCACTGGCGTCGGCGCGCCCTGCAGGGCACCATCTTGCTGTTGGCGGTATTGATCCCGGTGACGGGTCTGTTCCGCATCGATCCCGTGGAGGGGGCCTTCGTGGTGCTGGGCCGTCAAATCTGGTTCTCCGACTTTTTTATCGTGGTGGGCCTGTGGCTGGCCATTTCCACCGGTCTGGTCACCACCTATTCGACGCTGGGAACCGCCTTTTGCGGCTGGGCATGCCCGCAAAACACCCTGTCGGAATGGGGCAACCGCATGACGCGCCGCCTGCTGGGCAAGCGGGCCGAGGTGAGTCTCAATGGTGAGAAGATGCGGGTCTCGGCCGGGAAGAACAAGTGGCCTAACTGGTTGGTGCTCGGTGGCAGTTTTATCGTCGTGTCCATGTTATTCGCCCTGATTCCCCTGTTTTATTTTTATCCGCCCTCGGCGGTGTGGTCGTTTGTCACGTTTCAGGACGACGCACGGCTCGCAGGTTCGGTGCATTGGATCTACACGGTGTTTGTCCTGATCATACTGTTGGACATTGCATTTATACGCCATTTTTTCTGCCGCTTTATGTGCATTTACAAAGTCTGGCAGCATTCCTTCAAGACTCAGGAGACCTTGCACGTCGCTTATGATCCGTCGTTCGCCGACGAGTGCGCCAAGTGCAATTTTTGCGTCACGACCTGCTTTGTCGGCATCGATCCGCGCAAGACCGAAACCTATGACAGCTGCGTAAATTGCGGTGAATGCATCGATGCCTGCGGTGCGATCCGCGGCCCCAAGGGCGGCGCCAGCCTGCTGCGCTTCGAATTGGGCCAACGTCAGGGTGGTAAAACCCTCCAGGATTTCCGCAGTAGTCTCAACAGCCTGCTGGGCCGCGTACGCTGGACCATCCCGCTGTTTATGCTCGGAATCCTTATGTTTGCCTGGGGCTTATGGGGTTACCAACCCTATCACGTCACCGCCGGGCGCAGCGATAATTCACCCTTGGACTATCGCATCACACTGTCAAATAAGCGCTATCAGGCGGAGACGGCAACGCTCAAGATCGATGGCCTGCCTGCGGATGCATATACACTCCAGACGGACCAGGTTAAGTTTGCTTCCGCGGGGCGTCGGGATATAATGTTGCGTATCAAGCCGACCTTATCCCCGGGATTGCACCCCGTCCTGATACATGTTCACTCGGGTGATGGTTGGACAGGTGATTTCCGTATCTATCATTTCGTGCCGAAGGGTTAAACCATGGCCGCTTCAAGAGATATCAAGGACAAAACCCAATCCAAGCTGGACTCAGTCAGCAGTGAATGGGGGAGGTCGCCCCAGGATCATTTCGGCTATGCCTCGGATAACGAGCGCCTGGAGAAGCGCGGACTGGAAGATTGGGAATTGGTCAACACCATTCCCGAATCTCAACGCAAGATTCCGGTTTGGTTCATCGCTGTGGTGGTAGTGGTTTTGCTGATCGCCATCGGCCTGAGTTTCCCGTTCTGGGGTAACCGCCCTGGTTATGAGCGGAGCTGGATAAACTGGGGTTTCGGTGCGGCGTTGTTGTATATCAGCGTGGCGGGCGCCTTCGTGTATTTCATGGTAAATCTCTACGGCACCCATCTCGGCGGCAAGCTGGATTCCGATAAAACGGCCGCAGACAGCGACAAGCAGGATGTCGCATCCAAAAAGCCTTAATTGCGCATTTCTGTTCCTTATCTCCGGGCTACTGGCGGCGTGTAGTGCCGATAAAGGGCCGTCGTCGCCCAAGGTGAGCTTGCCTGAAGCGGGTAGTCCGGATGAAGTCCTGTTCAGCCAGCGCTGCCATGATTGCCATTTGCCGCCGCGCCCTCAGGATAAACCCGCCGCGGCGTGGCCCGCGATCGTACAGCGGATGCAGTCGCATCGCATAACCAATGGTCTGAAGCCCTTAAGCGACGAAGAACTACGGCGCATCATGGGTTATTTACAGCGAAACGCCAAGGACAATACATGAAAACGATGATGGTTGCGCTGTTGAGCCTGTTTTTATGGGGATGCGGGAGCGATGTTTCCGATACCATCGGGCAGCAACGCTTGGGTAACGAGGTGATAGAAGTGCAATGTCGTCCGACTCCCGTGACCATAGGCATGAATGAATTCCTGATATTGGCGACGGATGTTCACGGTGCTCCGGTTCATGACTTGTTGGTGGATCTGCGCATGCACGACGGTGATGTCTGGCAGCAGGCTATTCAAGACGGGTTTTCCGGCGTATATCGCAAGGCCCTGGGAGTGGAATCATTGCAGGATCAGCTGCAGGTGAGAATCAAGCGCAATGGTGTCGAGACCGAACTACGCTTTCCGCTGACTAAATCCAAATAAGGTTCTTAGGACGGTTTATGGGTGCGTTTCTTCAAGATGGTGCTTTCCGTCCAGCGCCGCAATAATAAAATCTTGTTGCCGCCTCTTGCGTCCCGGCACAAGGGGCAGGTCAGGTAACTTATATATAATTCTTTAGGCAATCTGCCGCTGTCGAGAAGCTCCATTTGTATTTGCCGCACCGAGTTGCGGATGGTGCCGATATCCCCGCTGTGCAACTTGCCACGCAGATTAAAAGGGGTGGGGAGATACTGAATGCGATGCGAGGGCGAGTCGCTTTTTTCCAGGATCCGCATGATGGTGCCGCGGAACATACCGGTGCGGGTCAGCACCAGGCCTGGCCAAGGCTCCTTCAGTTGCAGTCCTTGGATGTCATGATATTGTCGCTTGAGGTACACCTCGTAACTCAGCGGCATGTGCAAGAACATCGGGATGCTGAGTGAGTGTACGCACTGTCCGCCGAGATTGATGTCCTTTCCGTCCCAGTCGGGATAGTGTTCGGGGCAGGCACAACTGATGCTCATGACCGCTTATAGATGTTTTTGATGGTAAGCATGATGTTGGTCAGATAAATCCATAAGCCTATCCCCATGATCGAGGCCGACACAGCGACCACGGAGCGATAAATCTGGTGCACATGATCGAGCTCGATTGATTTTTTGTCGAGCAGCAGAACTCCTTCGATGACGCCAAAGACCATGAGGATGAGGTAAAAACACATCGCGCCTATAGTTGTCCACCAAAATGAATGTTCAGCAAGGCGGCGCGAGTAGATTGGGGTATTGGAAAATTTTGGCAGTAAGTAGTAGGTGACGGCCATGCTCAATATCATGACCCCGCCAATCAAGTTGATATGGGCGTGGGCGAGCGGGTCGATCATATGCCCCGGGCCGCCGTAGGGGCTGCCTATAGAATCCAGCCAGCTGCGTATGAACGGGATCATTTGCAGCACGCCGTGTACCGTGCCTATGAAAAATGACAGACTTGATACCAGTACGAATTTTAGCAGGTAGCGGTTCTCGCCCGGTAGTTCCATTGCTTGATTATCAGCGGCTTTCGGCAATGATTGATTCCGTAATCTGGGGTAGTATTTCGAATTCACTTTGGGCGGCTAAGCATGCAAAAAATAGCGTCATGCTAGGGTAAGAACGACAATACTAAGTGCGGATAAAATCTTCCCCCGCTCACCGCAAACCTCCACCGCTGAAACGTAAAACCAGAACGTTTCGCAGTAAAGATTGGTCTGCGGCATAGTGAGGCCAAATCAAGGGGAGCATCTTTCCCATAGTCAGCGGATGATGTGCATTTCGCTCGTTACGGGAAAGTACAAAGCGCGAGTTACAGTTAGGTACTGTAACTCGCGCAACAGGATTTACTGTTTACTCTTACTTTCCAGGGCGTCACTGCTAATTATTATGGATAAAATTATTGCGCCGATGGTGAATACTCCAATCGGGACTAAGATGCTTGGCCATACCCAACCCATAACTCCTCCTCTGCCCATTAGGACATTTACTTATTGTTAGTCCGGAACAACGATTGCTGGCGGAGACTTTACCGGATTTGAATGTTTCATACAAGCCTCGGAACCTGCGTGAAAATTCGCTGTATACCCCACCGGAATGCTTGGGAAAGGATCGGGGTAAAAAAGGGCAAAGGGCTTGGCGAGTGGCGAGATATCGAAATTTGTCATAGCATTTAAAGCCATTGATTTTTAGTGGCTTAGCTTGGTCGTGGCAAGGCGGGCGGGGCTGTTGCTATTGTTGGGTGAGCTTTAGGTATTTTTCCTGGAGCTGCTCCCGGGTCTCCGGGTGTTCGGGGTCCTTGGGGATGCACTCTACGGGGCAAACGGCGACACATTGAGGGGTGTCGAAGTGACCGATGCACTCGGTACAGCGATTTGGGTCGATGACATAGATCTCCACGCCTTGGGAGATGGCCTGATTCGGGCACTCCGGCTCGCAGACGTCGCAATTGATGCATTCGTGGGTGATCATCAACGCCACGGCAAAACTCCTGGTATTACAAAGTGGACTGGTCGGGTATTTTAGCGTAGACGTTCGTAGAGTGCCCGTTTCACTTCAGGATGGACAAAATCGCCGACGTCGCCGCCCAAGGTGGCGATTTCCCGTACCAGGCTGGACGAAAGGTAGGTGTATTTTTCGGCGGGCATCATGAAGACCGTCTCGATATCCGGGGCCATTTTACGGTTCATGCCGGCCAGCTGGAATTCGAACTCGAAATCGGATACGGCCCGCAGTCCCCGTAGGATGATCTGTGCGCCTTTGCTCTTGCTGAATTCGACCAGCAGCGTGTCGAAGCCGCATATCTCTATTTTATCCAGGCCGGCCAGGGCGGTGCCTGCCATGGCGACTCGTTCTTCCAGGGAGAACGTCGGCGTCTTGCTGGGATTGGCCGCGACCGCCACGATCACTCGTTCGAACATGCGGGTGGCCCGTTGCACCAGATCGCTGTGCCCATTGGTGATGGGGTCGAAGGTGCCGGGATAGATGGCGGTGGTCCGAGTGCCTTTCATGATGGATCCCCTTGGGTGCCGCTGGCGGAAGTGCGCTGCAACAAATAATAACCTACTTGCCCGGCCTGTTTGTGGCGCAGGACGTTCCAATCGGCAGGCAAAGTTGGTAAAGGGATACGGCGGTCGGTTTCCAGATACAGCCAGGCCGTTGCCGCCAGCCATCCGGGCTGTGCCAGTCTCTCCAGGCAGGGGCCGAGCAGATTGCCCTGAAAGGGCGGGTCAAGAAAAATAATATCGAAAAGACGTGAGGGTCCTTCCAAAAAAGCCAGGGCCTCGGCCTGTACCACACGGGCATTGACGGCCTTGAGCTGCTGAACATGCTGCTTGAGTTGCGTGATGACCGCAGGGTGCCTGTCGACCATCACCACTTCTTGCGCCCCGCGTGACAAGGCCTCGAATCCCAGCGCACCGCTGCCGGCGAATAGATCCAGGCAGCGGGAACCGGGCAGGATATCACGCAACCAGTTGAACAGGGTTTCCCGCACCCGATCCGGTGTGGGTCGCAGATCGGGGAGGGCGGGGAAAGACAGTTTGCGTCCCCGCCACTCCCCACCGATGATGCGTAAGCGCTTGTGGCCCCGTTCCGTCACGGCTTGGCGGCGGTGGCGGCCGTCTCGCCGCCCACCATTATCGTCACCATGTCCTGGGGATGGATGCGGCGCTGGAAGGCCGCGCGGATCTGGTCGGCGGTGACGGCCTCGATGCGCTGATTATAGGTGTCGAGATAATCCAGCGGCAGTTTGTAGAAACCGATGGAGGCCAGGTTGTCGACGATCTTGGCATTGCTGTCCAGGTTCAGGGCAAAGCCGCCGGTGATATTTTTCTTGGCCGCGGAGAGTTCAGCCGCGGTGGGGCCTTTGGCGATGAAGTCACGCAGGGTGTCCTGCAATACCTTCAATGCTGCGTCCGCCTTTTCGTTGCGGGTTTGCAGGCCGGCGGTGAAGGGGCCGGCCACATGCATGGGCGCAAAATAGCTGTAGGCGCTGTAGGCGAGGGCGCGTTTTTCACGCACTTCCTTGGCCATGCGCGATACCAGGCCGCTGCCGCCGAGAATATGGTTGCCCAATACCAGGGGGAAGAAATCGGGGTCATCGCGGGAGATGCCCGGCTGCCCTACAAGGATATGGGTTTGCGCCGAAGGATAGGGGATGTGTTCCACCTTGGCGGCGGCGAGGGATTGCGCCGGAGGCAGTGTCGCCGCCGCCTCGCCGGCCGGGAGCTTGCCCATCACCCGTTCGGCGATCTTTTCCGCGGCAGTGCGGTCGATGGCGCCGACTATGGCCACCACGGCGTTGTTGCCCGTGTAGTAGCGTTTGTGAAAGTCCGCCACCTCCTGGCGGGTGAGCGCGCTGACGGATTCCTCGGTGCCCAGCGACGGCGTGGCATAGGGGTGCTTACCATAAATCGCGGCAAAGAAGGCCTTTTCGGCGATGGCGCCCGGCGATTCCTTCTCGCCACGCACCGCGATCAAGGTGCGCTTTTGTTCGAGCTTGAAGGCATCTTCCGGAAAGCTGGGTTGGTTCACCACCAGCGTCATGATGTCGAGGGCGGGATCCAGCAAGCTCGATTCCGTGAGGCTGCGCAGACTGACGATGGCCATGTCGCGATAGGAACTGGTGTCCAGGTTGGCCCCGATGGCGTCCAGGCGTTCGGCGATTTGGTCCGCGTTAAGCTCGCCGGCCCCTTGATTGAGCAGGCTATTGGTCAGTTGGGCCAGCCCGCTGTGCGTGCCGTCGCGGGCGCTGCCGGCGTCGAACACCACGCGAATGTCTACGATGGGAAGTTCCGGGCTGGGGACAAAATATACCCGCGCGCCGTTGGCCGTGGTCCAGTGTTGGATCTTGGGATTGGCGGTGGCGGCACCGCTCGCGATCAGGCCGAGCACGGTGAAACAAGCCGACAGTATCAGGCGGGTGGGCCGCATGGATTTTTTGTTCGTATGATTAGCGTACATTGTTGCCTCCGCTGTGCTGTGAACGGCGCATTTTTTCCTCGTCACTAATGGGCAGGGGATCGAGGACCGCCACGGTGAGGTGGTCGTCGATCAAATATTTGCGAGCTACATCCCGTACCTGTTCGGCGGTGACCGCCTTGACCTTATCGACGTATTGATCGCCCACCTGCCAGCCCAGCCCCACGCTTTCCAGGGAGCCGATCTGCATGGCTTGATAAAACACCGAATCACGCTGGTAGACATCACTGGCCACCACTTGCGCCTTGACCCGCTTGAGTTCGTCTTCGCTTACCAAGTCATCGCGCAGTTTCTGCACCTGCTCGCGTAAAGCCTTTTCCAATTCGGCGATGTCGTGGCCCTGGGCAGGGGTGCCGTCCAAAGCCAACAAGTTGTCGTTGCGGGCATCGAGGCTGTAGCCGGCGCTGGTCTGGGCGGCTACCTGGCTGCCACGGATGAGGTCCTTGGGAAGGCGGGCGCTATCTCCGCCGTCGAGGATGCCGGACAAGACTTCCAGGGCGTAGGGCTCCCAGGCGATTTTCGCTGTGTGCAGCACCGGCACCTTGTATCCCATGATGAGATAGGGTAGTTCCGCCGGGGCCTTCACCGTGATGCGACGGATGCCGGTTTGGGGGATTTCCTTGCGCGGTTTCACGGCCGGGATGGCGCTGGGTTTCAGTGGGCCGAAGTATTTCTTGGCCAAGTCGAAGACCTGCCGCGGTTGTACGTCGCCGACTACTACCAGGGTGGCGTTATTGGGCGCATACCAGGTCTGGTACCAGTTGCGCAGGTCCGCGACGCGCATGCTCTTCAGGTCGTCCATCCAGCCAATTACCGGGATGCGATAGGCGCTATTCAAGAAGGCCACGGCGTTGAACTGCTCATCGGTGAGGGATTCGGGGTCGTCATCGGTGCGCATCCGTCGTTCTTCCATCACCACTTGAATCTCTTTGGCGAATTCCTTGGGAGACAGAGTGAGGTTACGCATGCGATCGGCTTCCAATTCGAAGCTGACCTTGAGCCGGCTCTTTTCCAGTTGCTGGAAATAGGCGGTGTAGTCATGGCTGGTAAAGGCGTTTTCCCGTCCGCCGTTTTCGGCGATGATGCGCGAGAATTCATTGGGTCCGTGTTTGGGCGTGCCCTTGAACATCATGTGTTCTAGAGCATGCGAGAGGCCGGTGATGCCGTCGTGCTCGTAGCTGCTGCCCACCTTGTACCATACCTGCGACACGACGACCGGCGAGCGGTGGTCTTCTTTAACGATGACCTTCAGGCCATTCTTAAGAGTCAACTCATGGACGGCGGGATTGTCTGCGGCAGCGCCCAGGGGAAACAACAGGCAAAGCAGCATCAGGCGTTTGAATGTTAACATGTGTTAATCCTTGAGGTAGTGCTGGCTTACTCGAAGACCGGAGGGGTGATAGGATAGCGTAACTCGCTCGGCGGGAGCCATGTGTTCATAAATACTCATTAGCGATGTGCCGCTTTCTAATTGTTGATCAGCCTATTAAAGACCATTAATCGCCATGTTTAGTTTCAAAAAAGATCGCCAACCCGATGCTGTAGCGGCCAGCCGTCCCGGCTTCTTTCAACGCTTGAAACAGGGTTTGACCCGCACGCGCAGCAGCCTCACCGATGGATTGGCGCGCCTCGTGCTGGGAAAAAAGGCCATAGACGATGAACTCCTGGAGGAAATCGAGACGCATCTGCTGACGGCGGATGTAGGGGCCGCGGCGACCCAGCGCATCCTGGACGATCTTACCGCACGGGTGAAACGCAAGCAGCTGGGGGATGCGCAGGCCTTGCTGGCTGCCCTTAAGGAAGACATGGGTGCCATCCTGGCGCCGTGCAGCCAACCTCTGGTCATCCCGGCGGAGATTCGTCCTTATATTATCCTGATGGTGGGTGTGAACGGAGTGGGTAAGACCACGACCATCGGCAAGCTCGCCAAGCGTTTGCAGGGAGAAGGCCTGTCGGTGATGCTGGCCGCCGGGGATACCTTCCGCGCTGCGGCGGTGGAGCAATTACAGACCTGGGGGGAGCGCAACGGCGTGACCGTCATCGCCCAGGAACGGGCGACGGACCCGGCGTCGGTGATCTTCGACGGCATTCAAGCGGCGCGGGCGCGCAAGGCCGATGTATTGATAGCCGATACCGCCGGGCGGCTCCACACCCAATCCAATCTCATGGAGGAATTGAAAAAGATCAAACGGGTGATGGCCAAATTGGATGCCGATGCGCCTCATGAGACCTTGTTGGTGATCGATGCAAGTATCGGGCAGAATGCCTTGAATCAGGCGCGCCAGTTCCACGAAGCCGTCGGTGTGAGCGGCATCGTCTTGACCAAATTAGACGGGACCGCCAAGGGCGGGGTGATCTTTGCGGTCGCCGAACAAATGAAACTGCCGATTCGCTACATCGGTGTTGGCGAGGGTATCGATGATCTGCGGCCCTTCGACGCCGCTGATTTTGTCGAGGCTTTGTTTGCTTCCGAAGAACTCGAGGACAAGTGAAGTGATAGGCGAGTGGTAAGGGAATTCCCGGGTAGTTACTGGTGGCCAACATGATTCAGTTGCACAATGTGGGCAAGCGTTATCCAGCCGGTCATGAAGCTCTGCATGAGGTGAGTTTTGGCGTCGAACGCGGCGAGATGGTTTTCATCACCGGCCATTCCGGAGCCGGTAAGAGTACACTTCTGAAATTGCTGGGCGTCATCGAGCGACCCAGCGTCGGCGAGTTGATCGTCAATGACCGCAACCTCGGCCGTCTGTCGAAACGCCAGATTCCCTATCATCGTCGTACCTTGGGCATGATCTACCAGGATTTTCGGTTGCTCGCCGATAGGACCATTTTTGACAATGTGGCCTTGCCGCTGGTGATCGCCGGTCATTACGATCATCAGGAGATCAGGCGGCGGGCCCGTGCCGCCTTGGATAAGGTGGGCCTGCTGGGCAAGGAAAAACTGCATCCCCTGGAGTTGTCCGGCGGGGAGCAGCAGCGCGTCGGCATCGCGCGGGCGGTGGTGCATAAACCGGTGCTGCTGTTGGCCGATGAGCCGACCGGGAATCTCGACCCGACCCTGGCGGGGGAAATCATGGCCTTGTTCGAGGCCTTCAACCGCGTGGGAGTTACGGTGTTGATCGCCAGCCATAACGTCGAGTTGATCGCGCACATGCAGCGGCGGGTATTAGTATTGAAGAACGGTAGCCTGTTGAGCGACAGCCGCGGGACGCGGGGATGAAAAGGACCAGGGGCTCGCCGCGCCGCGCAATGGAGTCGACGTCGCCGGCCGCTCCTGCCGTGGCAAAACCAAGGGCGGCGTCCCGCGATTCTATGCCATGGTTGGGCATAGAGAATTATCTGATCCATCACCTGCGCGCCTTGTTCGCCAGTTTGGGCAGCTTATTGCGCACTCCCTTCGCCAGCCTCATGACGGCGGTGGTGATCGGTGTGGCGCTGGCCTTGCCCAGCGGTTTTCACGCCCTGCTGCTCAGTGTGCAGTCCCTGGCATCGGGTTGGGAAGGTGAGGTGGCGCAGGTCTCCTTGTTTTTAAAGCCGGACATCAAGGCTGACACCGCGCGCAACCTGGCGTGGCGGTTGCGCTCCATGGATGACGTGGCGGGGGTGCGCTACATTTCACCGCAACAGGCCTTGGAGGAGTTTCAACGCAGTTCCGGGCTTAGCGACGCCCTGGCTTACTTGGATGATAATCCCTTGCCGGCGGTGTTGGTGGTGAAACCCGCCGAGGGCTTTGCGCGGCCCGAGGTAATGCGCGACCTGGTAAAGCGCCTGCAAGCCCTGCCGGAAGTGGAAAGTACCCAGCTGGATTGGGCGTGGTTGGAGCGCCTGCATGCTCTGGTGGCCTTAGCAGACCGTGCCATGGCCTGGGTGGGGGTGGTGCTGGCGGTGGCGGTGCTGTTTATCGTGGGTAATACCATACGCCTCGCCATCGAGAATCGCCGCGAAGAAATCATCATCACCAAACTCGTCGGGGCGACGGACGCCTTTATTCGCCGGCCTTTTATCTATGGCGGCATTTGGTATGGATTAACGGGGGGGCTCATCGCCCTGATCATCGTCGACGGGGTGTTATGGGGCATGAGTGGGCCGGTGGCGCGTTTGGCGGCCTTATACAAGAGCGATTTTCAGTTGGCGATGATAGGCGCTGGCGAAACCCTGCTCATCCTGGTGGTGGGTGCCTTCCTGGGGTGGCTGGGGGCGTGGGTGGCGGTGGGGCGGCATCTGCGCCACATCGAACCCGGTTGAGGGGGGAACTTTCCCCGTCCTTTAGCACTCTTACGATGCGAGTGCTAAAATAATCTAGATTTTAATAAAAGTGCGGTATCATTTGGTGATCTGAGATCATGGTGTGATAATTGCATTATCTTTTATATGTCAATGGCTTGAAGCTAATGAGCGATTCTCACTATAGAGGGACTAAATCCTGATGAGCGATAGAAACAAGAGTTTGGAACTGGCGATCCCCATGGGCAGCCTCGAGGCCTATACTCAGGCGGTGTCCTCCATCCCCATGCTGAGTGTGGAAGAGGAAAAGTCTTTGGCGCGGCGCTTTAGAGATTTCAATGACTTGGAAGCGGCTCGGCAGTTGGTGATGTCCCATTTGCGCTTTGTGGTCCACGTCGCCCGCGGCTATAACGGCTATGGCCTGGCGCAGGCCGACCTGATCCAGGAAGGCAATATCGGTTTGATGAAGGCGGTGAAGCGCTTCGACCCGGAAATGAACGTGCGTCTGGTGTCTTTCGCCGTGCACTGGATTCGTGCCGAGATGCACGAATTTATCCTGCGTAACTGGCGCATCGTCAAGGTCGCCACCACCAAGGCTCAGCGCAAGTTGTTCTTCAACCTGCGCGGCGCCAAGCAGCGCCTGGGTTGGTTCAGTCGCGACGAGGTGGCAGCGGTGGCCAAGGATCTGGGCGTCAAGCCGGAGACGGTGGTGGAGATGGAGGCGCGTATGAGCGGTTATGACGCCTCCCTGGAGGGCGATGCGGATCAAGATGACGAGAACTCATCTTATGTGGCGCCCATCGCCTACCTGGCCGACATGCGGGCCGATCCGGCGGCGGAGTTGGAGGCAGATGAGTGGGAGGCCCATCACAGCGATCGCCTGCACCGTGCCCTAGCCGACCTGGATGAGCGCAGCCGGAATATCGTCGCCCGCCGCTGGTTGGCGGAGAGCAAATCCACGCTTCATGAGCTAGCCGATCAATACCAGGTTTCCGCCGAACGTATCCGCCAGCTGGAGAGCAATGCCATGAAGAAGCTCAAGGCAGCCCTGGAAGCCTAAGCGCTTAGCGCGAGTTTTTCCGTATTCAGTCGGGCCGCGATCCGCGCCGCGTCAAATTGCGGAAGGTGGGGCACGGTGCCGATCCGCGGCGCTGGGAGGCGCGCCTCCAAGGCCGCGATGTTTTCCGGGATATCGAGCATCTCCGCATCGATAATATTGGCGATCCAGCCCGCAAGGCTGAGTTGCTGACTCAGAATGGCGTCACAGCTCAACAGGGCATGATTGAGGCAGCCCAGGCGAATCCCCACCACCAGTATCACCGGTAAGCCCAGCAAACGCGCGAAGTTCGCCGTTGTTTCGTTGTCATTCAGCGGCACCTCCCAGCCACCCACGCCTTCTATCAGCAGGTAATCCAGCTTCTCCTCAAGGTTAGTGCATGACTCGTGCAAGGCTGCGGCGGTAAGTCGCAGCCCTGCACGGCGCGCGGCGATATGCGGCGCGATCGGTTCACGCAGCAGGACGGGATTGACCGTCGCATAGGGCAGTGCGGCCGAGGCGTGCTGCATGAGCAGTTCCGCATCTTCATGACGCCAACCGTCGCTGCTGGCATAGCCACCGCAGGCCAGGGGCTTCATACCGGCAACGCGCAAACCCTGTGCCGCCAGGGCGTGAAGCAGCGCCGCCGTCATCCAAGTCTTGCCCACGCCGGTGTCCGTGCCGGTGATAAAAAACCCTTTCATGATTCCGTGTCCGGGCGGCGGCGTTGCAAAGCCGTGAGCGGTACCTTTACCACGCCGTTTTCCTGTACGTTCATGTTTGATATCGCGGGTGCCCACGCCAGACCATAAACTATTTCGTAGCTGGCCGGCAGCGTTCCATTGTCGCGGTAGCGTTCATAAGCGGCCGTCATGGCGCGGAGGCGTCCTTTGCCGGTCAGGCTGTGATTGCGGCCGCTGGCGGCATTATGTGCCCCCACCAGTTTGAGTTCCCTCATGAGCGTATAGGCATCGGGATAGGTGAGGGTAAAGCGTTCAGCGTCCATCACCGGATCGGCGAAGCCGCCGCGCAACAGGGCATCGCCGATATCATGCATGTCGATAAAGGCGCTGACATGGACGGCGCCGTCTGCCGCGCTCCAGCTGTCGCGAAGTTCCTTGAGGGTGTCCGGGCCGAAGGTCGAGAACAGCGCCATGCCGCCCGGCCTGAGGACGCGGCGGAATTCAGCGAAGACCCGGTCCAGGTCGCCGCACCATTGCAGGGTGAGATTGGAGAAGATCATATCAGTCGATTGATCGGCCAAGGGCAGCCCTTCGGCATCGGCACAGACAAAGGATTGGCGGCGGAGCAAACGCGTCAGGGTGCCGGCATGTCGGCGGGCGGTACGCAACATATTGGGGGCGAGATCCAAGGCGATCACCAGGGCCTGTTTGTAACGCTGTGACAGGTGCTTGCTGAGATGGCCGGTGCCGGCGCCGATGTCGGTAATGGTGTTGGGTTGCAGGCGGATATAGTCGAGTCGTTCCAACAGGCGTTTGCCCACTTCCCGTTGCAATACCGCAACGCGATCGTAGTCACCGGCGGCGCGATCGAAGGCATGGCGCACCCGTTGTTTGTCGATATGAAAACCGTTGGTGTCAGTCATGAAGATCTTCTAAAAAGGCGCTGACTGCAGTGAGGAATTGGCGTTGGTGGGAAAGAAACGGCACGTGGCCGGCCCCTTTGATCACCTCAATTCGCGCCGTAGTCAGCAAGGCGTGCACGGCCGAACCGACAGCGGCAGGTACCAGTCGGTCGCGTTCTCCCAGGACCAATAAGGTGGGGAGGCGCAGCGAGGAAAATTGCGTCCGTAAGTCGGCGGAGCGCAATATTACCAAGCCGTCACGTAAAGCCTGTGCTGCCGGCGTAGGGAATTGCAGCACCATCGCGCGCAGCTGCCGCAGGTTGTGGCGCCCCTCGGCCGTACCGGGTGCGATCTGTAAGCTCAGAAAGCGCTCCAGGGTGCCGTGATAATCCTCGTGCAATGCCAGGGCAAAGCCGTCGAGCACCGCCGGGTCCATGGCCCACGGCCAATCGGCGGCGGTGACAAAGCGCGGTGAACTGTTGACCAGGATCAATTTCTCAACTTGGGCCGGCGCCGTGAGCGCCAGCTGGGCCGCGACCATGCCGCCCAATGACCAGCCCAGCCAGGTGGCGCGGGATGGGGCGACTGACGCCACCATCTCGGTCAAGCCGGCGAGGTCCAATGTTTGTTGCGGCGGTGGTGAACGACCGTGGCCGGGCATGTCGATGAGCGAAATCCGGAAGCGTGACGCCAGCTGTTCAGCCAGGGTGGTGAATACTCTGCCATGCAACCCCCAGCCGTGCAGCATGACGAGATCGGGTCCCGATCCGAGGTGTTGAACGTGCAGATTCATGACACTGTATCCAAGGCGGTCAGCAGGCGATCCACATGGGTCTCGCTATGGGCGGCGGACAGGGTAATGCGCAGCCGTGCCGTGCCCTTGGGCACGGTGGGCGGCCGGATAGCGCTGACATAGATGCCGTGCTGGCGCAGTGCGGCGCTTAAGGCCAGGGCCCGCTCCGAACTGCCGACCAGCAGCGGCTGTATGGGGGTTGGCGAAGGCAGTAATTGCATGCCCAGCTGTTCGGCGCCGTGCCGGAAGCGGGTGATTAAGTTTTGCAGATGTTCGCGCCGCCAGCCTTCCTCTTGAAGGATGCGCAGGCTGGCAAGCGTGGCATGGGCCAGCGCTGGCGGCAATGCGGTGGTATAGACGTAGGGCCGTGCGTGTTGGATAAGATATTCGATCAAATCTGCGCTGCCCGCGACGAAGGCGCCGAAGGTGCCGAAGGCCTTGCCCAATGTGCCGATCAGAACAGGCACCGCTGTGTCGTCCAAGCCGAAGTGCTCCAAGGTACCGCGCCCGCCGGCGCCTAGTACTCCCAATCCGTGGGCATCGTCCACCATTAACCATGCATCCTGCCGTTGTGCGATGTCCGCGAGCTGCGGTATTGGCGCCAGGTCGCCGTCCATGCTGAAGACGCCGTCGGTGATGATCATGGCATGGCGGCCGGTGTTTTGCATGAGGCGTTGCCGCAAGGCACTAGTGTCGCTGTGCGGGTAACGGTGCAGGCGCGCCCCCGACAGCAGGCCCGCGTCCAACAAGGAGGCGTGATTGAGACGATCCTCCCAGAGCAGCTCACCCCGTCCCGCCAATGCCGCCACTGTCCCCAGGTTGGCCAGGTAGCCGCTGGAAAACAGCAGGGCCCGCGGTCGGCCGGTAAACGCGGCGAGCGCCTCTTCCAGCACATGATGAGCGCGCTGGTGGCCGGTCACCAGGTGGGAGGCGCCGCTGCCCGCGCCGTACTTGTCCGCGCCTTCTCTGAGTGCGGCAACTACCCGGGGATGATTGGCCAGCCCCAGGTAATCATTGCTGCAAAAAGACAAATAGCGCGCGCCGTTTACCGTGATCTCCGCGCCCTGTGGGCCGTCTACCACGGCGCGGCTGCGGTAAAGATGCTCGGTGCGTAGCCGCGCCAGCTCGGCGGCCAGGTCTCTCATGCGACGGCGTTGTCTCCCGCCACGGCACGGCGCTGTTGGGTGTCGCCGCGTGCCCTCACCTTGAGGTCGTCAAGCATGGTGAGGTCATCGTGCACTTGGCGGCCTTTGGTGGTGAGATAGTCGCCGATCATCACCCCGGAGGCACCGGCGAAAAAGATCATGGCCTGGAGGTCACGCAGGAAATGACGGCCGCCGGCGATGCGGATTTCCGCCTTGGGCAGCATGTAGCGGAACACCGCGATCATGTGCAGGATTTCCAGGGGCTGCATGGGGATTTGCTCGCCCATGGGCGTGCCGTCGATGGGGTTGAGAAAATTCAGCGGCACCGATTCCACGCCGAGATTACGCAAGGTCTCCGCCAGCTCGATGCGCTGATCCAGAGATTCGCCCATGCCAAGGATACCGCCGGCACATACTCGCAGGCCCGCCGCCACGGCATGGCGGATGGTGTCGATGTTTTCCTGATAGGTGTGGGTGGTGCACACATTGTGGAAAAAACTCTCGGCGGTTTCGAGATTGTGGTGGTAATTCTCCATGCCCATTTCCTTGAGCATCACCGCGGTCTCTTTGTCGAGTGCGCCGAGACTGGCGCAGCGGCCGATGTCGGATTCTTGCCGCATCGCCGAAAAATATTCGCGCAATTGCGTTCTTTCTTTATCGCCGCGTACGCCCCAGCCCTTGGAGACTACGCCGAAGTCGCTGGCACCCCATTCGCGGGCGCGACGCGCCTGTTCCACCAGTTGTTCGGCGGGGATGTAGTTAAATTTCGGCGCGCTGGTCTGGTGGTGACCGCTCTGTCCGCAGAAAGAACAATTTTCGGAACAATTGCCCGAGCGCACATTGGAGATGGCGCACACCTCCACCTCGTCGCCACGGAAGGTCTTGCGCAGCCGGTCGGCGCCGGCCATGAGCCAGGGCAGATAATCGTGATCTAGGCGGATCATCCAGCGTCCGTCTTCCGCCGTCATTGTGCCGCCGGTGAGGACACGTTGGGTGATGTCATCGATACGCTGGTAAACGGTGTTGTCCATTGGTGTACCTTCCGCTCTTGGAAAATTGTGGGGTTCATGGGGGATGAAAAGCAGGCTATGATGAGAGGCCTGCCATCAATGGATTGACGGCTAACCGTAAGGCGACGGACCGCCCCATGTATAAACCCACTGAATATAATCAGTTATATTCTCTTGTCAACCGTTCTGGATTTTCGAAAGTTAACAAGCGCATTAAAAGTGCGCAAGAATGCTTATTCCCAAGGCTCTGCGCCTTATGCGGGGCGTCTGGTCGCTGGGGTCGGGAATTATGCTCTGGCTGTGTCCAGGATTTACCCGTCATTAAAGTCGCCTGCTGCCAATGCGGTGCGCCGTTGTCGGTGCCGGGAGTCTGCGGCCGCTGCCAGCGGCGTCCGCCGGCCTTTGCCAGCACCATTGCGGTATTTCATTACCTGCCGCCGCTGGATGGGCTGGTGAAGCGGCTTAAATATAAGGATGATCTTTATCTTGCGCGCTTATTGGGGGGGTTGATGGCGGACCGCCTGGATGTCCCGGATACCCAAGTGCCGGATATTATTGTGCCCGTTCCCCTGCATGTCCGGCGTCTGCGTGAACGAGGATTCAATCAGGCGCTGGAGCTGGCGCGACCCATCGCGGAAAGACTGGCGGTGCCGTTGGATTGGCAGCATGTTATCCGTAGCCGGGCCACCGATCCCCAGAGCGATTTGCCCGCCAAGTTCCGTTCCCGGAACGTCAAGGGCGCATTTGCCGTCACCGCTGAGTTCGCGGGGCAACGCATCGCTATCGTCGATGATGTGATGACCACAGGGCATACGGTGAACGAACTGGCGCTGGCGCTGCATCGCAAGGGGGTGGCAAATATCAGCGTATGGGTATGCGCGCGGGCAGTATTCGGGGGCTGAGCCTTGTGCTAGACTTTTCCCCTCGCATTCATGGTGTGCTTGCTATCTAGCAATTCCTAGCATTAAGTATTCCGGTTTTATTGTCAGAGGAGTTTTCGATGTCATTACGACAGCTTGTCGTCGCTGCGTCTTGTCTGGCCAGCGTCAGTGCCATGGCCCATTCTTTCGATATCAATCTGAGTAACGATGCCGCCATGCTTACCTATACGTCGGCACTCGGCCAGCAAGGTTTTGGTCACGGCCAAATGGATGCCGCGATCTTGTTTACCGATAACGACACCTTTATGGGAAAAGCCGGCTTTGGCGTCGTGGGCGAGGCGGGCAACGGTTCTCCGGGCTTGATGGTGGGCGTGGGCGTGAACCTTTACGGTGTGACCACTAAACATGATGACGTCGCCGCCTTGGCGCTGAGCGGCAGGTTTGATTATGC
>Ga0315556_1000888_pt1 | contig 18537 bp, 14 predicted proteins | sample SalMarSW160310MG_FD_202112 | JGI IMG/M metagenome (GOLD analysis project Ga0315556, IMG submission 202112) | Salt marsh sediment microbial communities from the Plum Island Ecosystem LTER, Massachusetts, United States - Salt Marsh Sediment SW1603-10 ...
GGCGCCGCCCGCCGTCGGGCTCGGCTGGCCCAGTCCGGGTCCCGCGCTGCTGCCGGCCCCCAGCCCGCCGTCTCCCGTCCCGGAGCCTGCGCCCGAGGCATCGCCGGACCCTCCGCCGTTGCCGCCGAACCCGCCGGTGCCGGCGCCCAGCGCCGTGCTGTCACTCGACCCCGGCAGGATGAAGCGCAGTGGAACCGCCAGGGATGCGATCGCCACCGCGAACGCACCCAGCGCGCCGGCCTGGAGAACCTGGCGCCGGAGCGGCGACGCGTCGACCACGGGGGTCGGACGGCCGCGCACGCGATAGCCGGCACCGGACCGGAGGGATCCCGGCCAGTCGTCGGTGACGAAGGCACCGAGCTCGCGGACCGACCGGTGCACCAGCAGCCCGCCGTCGCCAGCCAGGGTGAGGGCGATCCAGCCAAGGGCGTACGGCAGATCCGGTCCGTAGTAGTAGGGCGTGGTGGTCCATGAGGCCGTGAGCCAGAACAGAAGCGACAGCGCGGCACCGGCGGCCGCCGACGCCCGGAACGCGAGGCCGGTCACCGCTCCCAGCCCGATGGCGATCTCACCCAGTGCGATCAGCAGCCCGATCGGCAGCGCGAAAGGCTGCACGATCTGGACGAGCGGTGCGACCGGCGAGACGTGGACGAACGCGGCCAGCTGGCCATAGATGGAGGCCGGGCTCGAGGCGTCGAAGAAGGTTGGGGACAGCAGCTTGTCGAGCCCGGCATAGATGAACGTCAGCCCGAAGAAGAAGCGGAGAGGAAGGAGCGCGCGAGCAGGTACGCTCGCGCGCTCCAGCTGCTCCCGGAGCGAGGGGCCGGGAGCTTCCTCGGACGGACGGGCCCCGGTCCACGGCGCCGATTCCGCGTTGCCGATGGGCCGGTATTGCGCGCGACGGGAGCCCCGCTGTCGACGGCTCACAGCTGTCTCATCCAGGGTCTCGTCACGCGGCGTGGTCCTCCGTCTAGGGGGCACCTACCGGACTGGGCGCACCCAACTCGGACATTAGACGGACCGTCCTGCAGGGATCTGTGTCGATCATGTGGATTCCCACATCAACGAGACCCGGGCAACGCATCACGCCGCACTCACCAGCCCTTGTCGCCTATCCGCTGGCGTGGCTCCCCCAGCGCCATTCGATTGATCCCGTGTAGCAATGCCCCAGGTACTCGCACAGGCCCCTGGACATGTCCCAGATCCGGCCGGACACGTACGGTCCCCGGTCGATCACCGGGACGGTGATTTGGCGTCCATTCGCCGGGTTGCGGAACGTCACCAGCGTCCCGCAGGGCAGGGTGCGGTGGGCCACGCCCAGGATGGTCTTGGTGTACGTCTGGCCGCAGGCCGTGCCACTGCCGTAGAAGCCAGGACCGTACCAGCTGATGTTGGGGTCGAACCGCCAGTAGTTCTTGAGGACCGTGCCCGCCTTGGGCGACGGCTGCCGCACGGTCGGCCGGCCGGACACGGTCGCGGCCTGCCCCGGCTGCGCCAATGAAGCGTCGGGCCCGAGCCAGCCGGCCGAGCGCGCCGCGGTGTCAAGTGGGGGAATCGCCGTCGCCGGCGAACCGGCGGGCAGTGCGATCAGCACGGCATGCAGCGACGCCGCGTCGATCGACCGGGCGGAGCTCGGGGCACGCGAGCCCGCGGGTTCTGGTAGGGCGACCAGGGCGCTCGCGGCCATGAGTGCCGCGATCGCGACGATGATCCTGGTTCGCACGATGCCCCGACAGGCTACCGGAAGTTGTCAACTGACGCGCGCCACGGTTCCGGGTTTCGCCTCTGCGATCGCATCACGGTCACCGCCGGCGAAACGCATGCGGCTCCATGCCACGTACGCTTCACTGACCATGGCCGCGCCACCGGACATCTGCCGACCTGATGCCGACCTGACGCTCCTGCTCGAGGTCCCACTGGACCTGCGTCGGACGCTCGGGATCCATCGCCGTGGGCGGGGCGATCCGGCGCTCCGGTTCGAGGTCTCGGGGTCGGCCTGGCGGGCGACCCGGACGCCGGCTGGTCCGGTCACTGTGTTCATCGAGACGGGGGCCGGGACCGTTCGCGCCCGGGCGTGGGGTCCGGGGACCGATTGGGCCGTCGACCACCTGGGCGCCCTGCTGGGGCTCGACGACGCGCCAGAGGCGCTGAAGCCACGGCACCCCGCGGTGGCGGACGCCGTTCGCCGCCTGCGCGGCCTGCGGCTTGGCCGCACGGAGGCCGTGCTCGAGGCGCTCGTCCCCGCGATCCTCGAGCAGATGGTGACCGGCGACGAGGCTCGGCGCGCATATCGGGGTCTCATGTGGACCCACGGCGAGCCCGCGCCCGGCCCCACGGGGCTGCGGCTGCCGCCCGCGCCTGAGGTTCTCGCGTCGCTCCCGTACCACGCCTATCATCCGCTGGGCCTCGAGCGCCGGCGGGCCGACCTGGTCCGTGCCGTCGCGCGCGAGGCCAACCGGCTGGAGCGCCTCGCTGTGGCAGCCGGCGGCCCGGGCGGGGACCCGTCAGCGGCGTACGCGGCACTTCGTGCGTTCCCCGGCATCGGCCCGTGGACGGCCGCCGAGGTCGGGATCCGGGCGTTCGGCGACCCCGATGCGGTCAGCGTCGGCGACTACCACCTGCCCAGCATGGTCGCCTGGGCGCTCGCCCGCGAGCCGCGCGGCACCGACGACCGCATGCTCGACCTGCTCGAGCCATACCGGGGTCAGCGCGGACGCGTGCTCCGGCTGCTCGAGCTTGCCGGCATGGGCCCGCCACGTCGCGGCCCCCGGATGAGCGCGAGACGGATCGAACGGATCTGATCGAGCTCAGCCTGCGAGCGCGGGAGAGGGTTCTTCGCGCATCCCCCACGGCATCCCGTACTCGTTGAGGAGATCGAGGAACGGCACGGCGTCGAATGCCTCGGGCCCCTTCACCCCCGTTCCCGACCAGGTACCGCGAGCGAGCAGCTCGAAGGCGACGATCGGGTTGACGGCCGTCTGGAGGACCACGGCCTGCGCGCCGTACTCGCGCATGCACCAGGCGTTGTCGACGACGTGGTACAGGTAGACGGCGCGCGGAGACCCGTCCTGGCCGCGGCCTGTGACCCACGTGCCGGCGCACGTCTTGCCGTGCATCCGATCGCCCAGACCGGCCGGGTCAGGCAGGCAGGCGGCGACCACATCGCGTGGCGAGACCTCGACCCCTCCCACCTTGACCTTCTGGGTTCCGTCGAGCCCGAGCAGGTGCAGCGTCTTGAGAACCCCGATGAACTCGTCGCCGAGGCCGTACTTGAAGGTCACCCGCTTCGTCTTGACCCAACGCGGCACGAGCAGCACCTCTTCGTGCTCCACGTTGACGCACTCGACCGGCCCGATCCCCTCGGGAAAATCGAACGTCTCGGGCTCGCTGAACGGGGGCGTCGTGTACCAGCCGCGACCGGACTCCCAGATCACGGGTGGGTTGAGGCATTCCTCGATCGTGGTCCAGATCGAGAACGACGGCGCGAACTCGTAGCCGTCGACCGTGAGGTTCGCACCGTCCCGGACCCCCACCTCATCGATCTCGGCGAACAGGTGATCCTGCGCATAACGGGCGAACACGTCGGACAGGCCGGGCTCCACGCCCATCCCGACGAACGCGAGGTGCCCGGCGGCCTCCCAGTCGGACGCCTTGGCGAACTGCGCGTCGCCCAGCTTCTCGCCACTCTCCTGGTGCGGCCGATCGGGATGCGGGTGCGACAGCGACATCGCCATGTCCATGTAGTCGACGCCCGCCGCCAGGCAGGCGTCGAAGATCGGCATGACGAACCGCGGATCGACCGCGTTGAGGACATGCGTGATCCGATGCTCGCCGATCAGGGCGACCATCCCGTCCACGTCGGAGGCATCGATCCGGGCGCCCGAGAAGCGATCGTCGCCGCCCACCTGGCCGAGCGCGTGCTCGACGCGCGTCGGGTCGTAGTCCGCGACCACGACATGCTCGAAGAAGCCGCGCCGCGCCGCGATGCCCACGGCGGCGCTGCCGACCCCACCGGCGCCGATCACCAGGATTCGCATCTCTTCACCTCAGCGGGGCAACGGGCCGACAGCGGGCGGCCTCGACAGGAAGCCGAGAGTGCGCCCCGATACGCACCATGATGACAGTCGGCGTGCCCGGTCTGCGGGGCGCCCGACGGGGCGTCGCGGAGGATGACACGTCGACGACCATGACCCGAGGAGCATGGGACGCCCTCCGGTCATCAGCGGCAAGGGTCGTCCTCCTGCACGCATCTCCCCGAACGGCCCCCGCACGACGCGCGACCCTCGGGGCCGCTCGTGGGGCGCGCTGTTTGGGGGTGGGGCTGTTGACCGGCCGACGTAGTCTGGGATCGGCTGATGCACGTGCAATCCCGCCTTCGCCTCGTCGCTCCCCTCGTGCTCGCCTCGCTGCTCGCGATCGGCACCGCGTCTCCTGCCTCGGCTCGCCCGGTCGCGGTCGGTGCCGTCATCGCCGAAGCGCCGGCGCGCGTTGCGGACCTTGCGAGGCCGTTCCGGATGAACCTTGCCCAGGCGAGCGACTTCGTGCCTCAGGTCAACTTCGTCCAGTGCGTTGGCGCAAGCATCCAGATGATGCTCAATATCGAGCGTCCCGGCGCGGACCGAACCTCCCGGACACAGCGCCGGTTGCAGACCCTGGCCCGCGCGCGGAGCGGACCCGCTCCGGATGGGTTCGTGCGCCAGGGCGCGGGCATCCGCGGCTGGGCTGCAGCCCTCGGCATCGAGGGCGGTGGACCGTACCGGATCGTCGGCGCCGACAGCCTGGCTGAGGCGATGCGGATCGCGGCCGCGGCGATCCGGACCTGGAACCGGCCGGTCGGGCTGCTCGTGTGGCGTGGGCGACACGCATGGGTCATGAGCGGGTTCGTGGCAACCGAGGATCCGCTGGCGACCACCGACTTCCGCGTGACCCGTGCCTACATCCTGGACCCGCTGTACCCCCACGGCTCGAGCATCTGGGGTCCGAGCCCGCAGCCCGGGGCGGCGATCCCGGTGGCGACCGTGGGCCGACAGTTCGTGCGGCGACGAACGGACGGCCCGTGGAGCTCGCTGCCCGGGATGGTGCAGCTGGCCGGGACGTTCGCCCTGGTGGTGCCGTCGGGACCCGATCTGCCGGCACCCCAGGCGGGCAGCGGGGCCCTGCTCGCGTTCGTGCCTCCGGCAGCCGGGTAGACCGTCCAGACCGACAGCCGCAGGGCCCGCGGTCCGTCCCGACCCGGAGTGACCGAACAACGAGCGGGCGGTACGATCGATCGCACGATGGCCGCACCCAGCCGCCCCACGTTCACCCGCACGACACGTCTGGCGATGCTGCCCGGGCTCCTTGGGCAGCGGATCCTGGTGCTCGACGGGGCGATGGGCACGATGCTCCAGCAGCACCGGTTCAGCGAGTCCGACTTCCGGGGAGCGCGGTTCGCCGACCATCCCCGGGACGTGCGCGGTGACAACGACCTGCTGAGCCTGACCCAGCCGGACGCGGTGCGCGAGGTGCACGCAGGCTACCTTGCCGCCGGCGCGGACATCATCAGCACCAACACGTTCACCGCCACCCGGATCGCGCAGGCCGACTATGGCCTGGCCGGCGTCGCGGGCGAGCTCAACGGGACGGCGGCGCGGCTCGCCCGCGCGGCCGCGGACGAGACCGAAGCACGGGACGGGCTGCCACGCTACGTGGCGGGATCACTGGGCCCGACCAACCGCACCGCCTCGATCTCGCCGGACGTGAACGACCCGGCGGCCCGCAACGTCGACTTCGGGGAGCTGGCGGCCGCCTACCGTGAGTCCGCCGAGGCGCTGATCACGGGCGGCGCCGACCTGCTGCTGATCGAAACCATCTTCGACACCCTCAACGCCAAAGCCGCGATCGTCGCGGTCGAGGAGGCCTTCGACGCGCTCGAGGTCCGCCTGCCGGTCGTGATCAGCGGCACCATCGTCGACGCGTCGGGACGGACGCTGTCGGGGCAGACGCTGGAGGCGTTCTGGACCAGCATCCGGCACGCCAACCCGATGCTCGTCGGGCTCAACTGCGCGCTCGGCGCGAGACAGCTCCGCGAGCACGTGGAGGAGCTGAGCCGGATCGCCGGCGTGCCGCTGGCCGCCTACCCGAACGCGGGTCTGCCCAACGAGCTCGGCGGCTACGACGAGACGCCCGATCAGACGGCCGCGGCGCTCGGCGAATGGGCGCGGGCGGGGCTGGTCAACGTGGCCGGATCGTGCTGCGGCAGCACGCCGGAGCACACCGCGGCCATCGCGGCGGCGGTCTCCGGCGTCGCTCCACGCGTCGTGCCGGCCGTCGCCCCGGTCACCCGCCTGGCCGGCCTGCAGCCGCTCACGATCCCGATGCCCGGTGGCGCCTTCGTCAACGTCGGCGAGCGAACCAACGTCACCGGCTCGCGCAAGTTCGCCCGGCTGATGGCGGCGGCGACCGGTGGCGGACCCGAGGCGGTGGCGGCCGAGGACGAGGCCGTGGCCATCGCCCGGGATCAGGTCGCCAACGGGGCGGTGATCCTGGACGTGAACATGGACGAGGCGATGCTCGACGGCGTCGCCGCGATGACCCGGTTCCTGCGCCGGCTTGGCAGTGAGCCCGACGTCGCCGCGGTGCCGATCATGGTCGACAGCTCGCGCTGGCCGGTGATCGAGGCCGGGCTCCAGCAGCTCCAGGGCCGGGGCGTCGTCAACTCGATCTCCCTCAAGGAGGGCGAGACCGAGTTCCTGCGCCAGGCGCGCCTGTGCCGCCGGTACGGCGGGGCGGCCGTGGTGATGGCCTTCGACGAACAGGGCCAGGCCGATTCGGTCGACCGCCGGGTCGCGGTCCTGACCCGCGCCTACACGCTGCTCACAGAGCAGGCGGGCTTCGGCCCGCAGGACATCATCCTGGACCCCAATATCTTCGCCATCGCGACCGGGATCGAGGAGCACGCGCAGTACGCCGTGGCGTTCTTCGAGGCGACGCGCCAGCTCAAGGCGGCGCTGCCGTACGCGCGGATCAGCGGCGGCGTGTCCAACGTGTCGTTCGCGTTCCGCGGCAACGACCGCGTGCGCGAGGCGATCCACGCCGTGTTCCTGTATCACGCGATCCGGGCGGGGCTGGACATGGCAATCGTCAACGCGGGCGTCATCCCCCAGTACGACGACATCGACCCCGAGCTGCTGGAACGCGTCGAGGACGTGGTCCTCGACCGCCGCCCGGACGCCACGGACCGGCTGCTGGAGATCGCCCCGCGCTTTGCGGGCGGGGCGGCCGTCGCGCGCGCGACCGACGATCGTGCCTGGCGCGACCTGCCAGTGAACGAGCGCCTGACGCACGCCCTGGTCGAGGGCATCGACGCGTTCATCGTCGAGGATACGGAGGAGGCGCGGCTGGCCACGGCGCGGCCGCTTGACGTGATCGAGGGCCCGCTGATGGCGGGCATGAACGTGGTCGGCGACCGGTTCGGCGCGGGGAAGATGTTTCTCCCGCAGGTGGTCAAGTCGGCGCGGGTGATGAAGAGGGCGGTCGCGGTCCTCATCCCGTACCTCGAGGCGGAGCGCGAGGGCACGGGACGGCGAGCCGGCACGATCGTCATGGCCACGGTCAAGGGCGACGTCCACGACATCGGCAAGAACATCGTGGGCGTCGTGCTGGGCTGCAACGACTACGAGGTGATCGACCTCGGGGTCATGGTTCCGGCGGCCCGCATCCTCGAGAAGGCCCGTGAGGTGAACGCGAACCTGATCGGGCTGTCCGGCCTGATCACGCCCTCGCTGGACGAGATGGTCCACATCGCCGCCCTGATGGAGCGCGAGGGCATGACGACACCCCTCCTGGTCGGCGGGGCGACGACCTCGCGGGTGCACACCGCGGTCAAGATCGAGCCGGCGTACTCGTCACCGGTGGTACACGTGACCGACGCGTCGCGCGCGGTGGGCGTGGCCGGAGCGCTGGTCGACGCCGGGTCACGCGACGTGTTCGCCGCCCGCGTCCGTGAGGAGTACGAGACCGTCCGACGGGAGCGGGATGGCCGTCGGCGCCGCGAGTCCCGGCTCTCGATCGCCGATGCCCGCGCGAACCGGCTGCGCGTGACGTGGCCGGTGGATCCACCCCGACCCACCTTCACGGGCGTTCGGACGTTCGACCGCTACCCGCTCGCGGAGCTCGTCGAGCGGATCGACTGGACGCCGTTCTTCGCCACCTGGGAGCTGCGCGGCGCCTGGCCTTTGATCCTCGACGACCCGCGGGTGGGCGCAGCGGCCCGCGACCTCCATGCCGACGCCACCCGACTGCTCTCGCGCGTCGTGGACGAGGGCCTGCTGGCCGCGTCGGCTGCGGTCGGCTTCTGGCCGGCCAACGCGACCCCGGATGACGACATCGTGCTGTGGACGGACGAGGCGCGGACGACCGAGCTCGCCCGCATCCCGGCGCTGCGCCAGCAGATGGCGAAGCCCGACGGCCGCCCCAACCTCGCGATCTCGGACTTCGTCGGGCCCGCGGGCGTCGCCGACCACATCGGCGCATTCGCGGTGACGGCCGGGCACGGCGTCGATGACCTCGTCCGCTCGTTCGAGGCCGCTCACGACGACTACTCCGCAATCCTCGTCAAGGCGCTCGCCGACCGCCTGGCCGAGGCGCTCGCGGAGCGGCTGCACGAGCGTGTCCGGCGCGAGCTCTGGGGGTACGCCCCGACTGAGTCGCTGGCCAACGACGAGCTCATCGCCGAGCGCTACCAGGGGATCCGGCCCGCGCCGGGCTATCCGGCCTCGCCCGACCACACGGTCAAGCGAACCCTGTTCCGCCTGCTGGACGCGAAGAGAGGAGCCGGAATCCGCCTGACCGAGACGTTCGCCATGCTCCCCGCCGCTTCGGTCTCGGGGCTCTATCTGTGGCATCCCGACAGCCGGTACTTCGGGATCGGGAGGATCGGTCGCGACCAGCTCGAGGACTACGCGAGCCGGGCCGGCATGCCGATCGATGAAGCGGAACGCTGGCTGGCGCCCAACCTCGCCGACGACGCAACCGCCTGAGCGGGGGACGCCGATGCCCAGGATGCCGTCGTTCGAGAAGTCGCCGCCGCAGCTCGTGGCGCGGTTCGAGGCGGCCGCCGCCCGTCACCCCCAGGCGCAGCGCCGGAAGACGTTCGGTTACCCGGCCCTGTTCGTCGGTGGCAATCTCGCGACCAACCTGTTCGCGGACAGATGGACGGTGCGCCTGTCGGCCGATGATCTCGAGGCGCTGCTGGCGCTCCCGGGTGCCCGCCCCTTCTCGCCCATGCCCGGGCGCTCCATGAAGGGCTACGGCACGCTGCCGCTGGACGTGATCGCCGACGACACCGCGCTCGACGGCTGGCTGGAGCGGGCGCTCGCGTTCGCGTCGTCGCTGCCGGCCAAGGCCTGACGCACGCTCCGCAACGGGTCCGACCCCTACCGAGCGGCCTTCGTGCAACACCGCTGCGCTTCGCTTGCCGAATGCCCTATGCTTGTTGGACGCCCCATCGTCGGGCGAGACCCGTTACGGCAGACTCGATCCACCCCCTCCCGGATTCCGCCGAGGCCGATCGCGGACACCGTCGCAACCACAGGAGTGGATCGATCCATGAACGTCGACAAGACGCTCACGTGCGCCGATTGCGGCCAGACCTTCACCTTCACTGCCAGCGAGCAGGATTTCTACGCCGAGCGCGGTTTCACCGAGCCTCGCCGTTGCCCGTCGTGCCGGGCTGCCCGCAAGGCAGCGCGCAACAGCGACAGCGGCGGCTACGGCGCCGGTGGCGGCTACAGCTCGGGTGGCGGCTACAGCTCGGGTGGCGGCTACGGTTCCCGTGGTCCGCGCGAGATGTTCCCGGCCACCTGCTCGTCCTGCGGGCAGGAGACCGAGGTGCCGTTCCGGCCGACGTCCGGCAAGCCGGTGTACTGCAGCACCTGCTTCGCCCAGCGTCGGGCGTGAGCGCGTGACCCAGGACCGACGTTCCGGGCTACCGCCCCGCCGTCCAGCTCCTGAGCCTGACCGGCGCAAGCACGTGATCGCGGAGTACCGCCATCGCGCGCAGCGGGTGACCTGCGTCTGCGGCTGGACCGGCAGCTCCGAGATGCTGGACGGCCGCACGTCGGAGTGGAGCCGCCACGTCGCGGCCTCACGCGGGACGCCGGCCTGAGTCTCGATCCCGAACTCGCGTCAGACGACGCCGGCTGCTGTCAGGTGGCCGGCGTCATCCATCAGCCTTCGGGCTGATCAGCCGTCAGCCTTGAGAACTTCGAGCGCCTTCAGCAGCTGGCTGTCCGTCGAGGACGCGAGCTGCGAAGGCGTCATCGAGCGGACGTCGGCCGGATACAGCGGGGTAGCGTTGGCAGCGAGCGCGACCTTGACGTCGGGCTCGAGGCCCTCGTGCCAGATCGGGCGCCCCGCACGCGTGAGCCATCGCTCCACGCCGATCCGGAGCGATGACCCGTCGGCCAGGTCGAACCGGCCCAGCACGGTCCCGGTCCCGAACGTCTTCTCGCCGACCACCGTGCCGCGCCCGGCGTCCTGGATCGCCCCGGTGACGATCTCGGCCGAGCTCGCTGTATTACCGTCGGTCAGAACGACCAATGGCCCCTGGGTCCACAGCCCGCCCGGCTCGACCGGGACGTCCTTCTCCGTCCCGCTGGCATCGATGCTGCGGTACACGATCCCGTCACCGACGAACTGGCTCGCGACGCCCACCGCCTCGTTCACGTAGCCGCCCGGGTTGCCTCGAAGGTCGAGGATCACGGCCGTGGCGCCCGCGGACTTCGCCCCGTTGATCGCGTCCTCGATGGCCTTGGTGGCCCCGGTCGCGAACTGGTCGAGCCGGATCAGGGCGATCGTCCGGCCGGGAACCATCGTCCAGCTCACCAACGGCAGGTCGAACTTGCGCCGGACGATCGTGACGTCGAACGGCTTGCCCCCCGATCGCTCGACGGTCAGCGTCACCGACTCACCCTCCGGGCCGCGGATCCGGGTGACCACCTGGTCGATCGTCTCGCCGCTGGTGCTGGTGCCGTTGACGGCGACGATCTTGTCGCCGCGCTTCAAGCCCGCCTCCTGGGCGGGGGTGTTCGGGATCACCGAGTTGATCATCGGGCCGTTGGTGATATCGCTGTCGACCTGGACACCGATGCCGACGAACGTCCCCGACAGGGATTCGTCAACGGCCTTGGCCTCGGCCGCGGTGAGGAACGAGGTGTGTCCCACGTCGCCGACCGCCTGGGTCATGCCCTGGATCGCAGCGTAGGCCATCGCCTGGTCGTTGAGATGCGCTGCGTCGACGTAGTGGTCCTGGATCGCGTGCCAGGCCTCGTCGATCAGGGCGAGCTCGGTGCTGGCCGAGGGGGACGACGTGGACGAGGAGGCGGACGGCTCGCCGGTCGTCGGGAGGGTGGACCGTCCGATCACGAGGCCACCCGTGAACAGGAGCAACCCCAGGACGGGCACCATCACGGCAGTCATCAGCCGCCACAGCCCGGAGCGCGGGCGCGCCACGGAGGGTGGCGGGGGCGGCAACCGCGCCGGGGCCATTGGTGGCAGAGGAATTGAGGGGGGCTGGGCGGCCGGGCCGGCGCTGGGCCCGGGAGTCGCGATGCCGTCGGGGCTGTTCGGATCGATCATTGGCCTCAGCAATGCGGGCGCGCCGGGACGGCGGGCGTTTCCCAGCATGACGCGTTTGCCTTCAAAGCGAGTGGCGGAGCGGTGAAGTTGCCTTACCCGGGCCTCAGCGTCGCTCGCGCACCAGCCGCCTGGCGGCCCGCGTCGCGCGGATGAAATGGCGCAGGTGGGCGATCGGCTTCACATGGCTGGGCTCGCCGGCGTAGATCGTCACGATCGGCACCCAGGCGATGGGCCAGCGCCGCAGCAGGCAGAGGGCGATCATCTCAACCTCGAGCTCGAACCCGGTCTCCCGGCTGTCCACCATCGCGGCCATCAGGCGGCGGCCCAGCAGACGGTACCCCGACTGGTTGTCTGGGACCGGCTGCCCGACGGCCCACGAGAAGGCCGCGGTGCCGAGCGTGTTCGAGATCCTCCGCACCGGTGGCATGCGCCGGAAGTCGCGACGGCCGATGACCAGCTCCGGGCGCGGGCCGGAGGGACCGGAAGCGGCGAACGCGGTGACGAAGCGCGGGATCTCGTCCGGATCGTGCTGGCCGTCGGCATCGAGCGTGACCACGGCGTCCCAACCCTCGTCGAGTGCGCACCGGAAGCCCTCGCGCAGGGCCGAGCCCTTGCCCTTGTTCGGCTGCCGGCGGATCACCCGGGCACCGGCGGCCTCGGCGTTCGCGGCCGTGTCATCGCTGGAGCCGTCATCGACGACCAGCACCGGGAGATATCGTGCGGCGAGCTCGACCACCCGGCCGATTCGCGGACCTTCCTGGTAGCCGGGGATCAGCGCGAGGACGCGCGGTGGGCGACGCCCGGCTTCGTCCACGACCGAGCGTCAGGATCCGAACTGGAGCGACGTCACGATCGGCAGCGCCACACCCATGAATGCGGTCAGCTGACTGCCGTCGAAGTCATCGATGTCCACGATCAGGGCCCCACCGTCGGGAAGGTCCAGCACGTACAGCCGCAGCCGCTCGCCGCCGGCGATGACCCACCGCAGCCCGGTTCCCTGGTCCACCAGCAGCGGCACCGTGGGCACACCGTTGGCGAACGGGCAGGACCTGGTCCAGCCACTGACGATCCCGATGTCGATCGAGCTGCCGCGAAGGCCGCCCACCGTCACCATGGCGGGGCTGCTCACGGTCAGCCCGTCCAGACCACGGATCCAGGCGACCAGCTCGATCGACGACGTCCCGACGCCCGGCTGCGGGTCGGTGGGGCAGGCCAGGTCCTGGGAGGCGGCGCTCACGCCGCGGAACAGGTGGATCCCGAGCAGGTCCTGGCCGGCCGGCCGGAGCTGGAGGTAGCCGGCCGAGTCGGTGGCCAGGACCCAGCCGTCGGGGACGGTGAAGGTTACCGCCGGCTGGAACACCGTGGAGGTGTGCGAGCCGGCAGGCAGCGTCGACTCTGCCGGCGCGCTGGGCGACTCGCTCGTCGCCGAGCTGCAGGCCGCAACGATCAAGGTCAGCGCGAGGGTCAGGACTCCATGTCGCAAGCTTGTGCTCCTCGGCACCGGGGGTGGACGCGCGAGCCATTGTGCCCAAGCGGACGCGATCACGCGACCGGAGGCCACGGGTGCGCCGCACGCGCGACCGCGCGCCGGTGCACACTCAGGAGTGCTGCCAGCGGAGGAGGAGGTCGCCGTGTTCATCCCGATGTCGGTGCTGGAGTTCCGCGATCGCGCCGCCGCGTTCTTCGGCGACAGGGTCGGGGTCGTCGACGGCGACGCGGCATTCACGTACCGTCTCTGGGCCGAGCGCACGCATCGGCTGGCCAACGCGCTCGTGGGCCTCGGGGTTGCGCCCGGCGAGCGGGTGTCCTTCCTCACCTACAACACACACCAGCTGCTCGAGGGCTACTACGGCGTCCTCGAGGCGGGTGCCGTTCTCAATCCCATCAACATCCGCCTCGCGCCGCACGAGATCGCCTACATCCTCGACCACGCCGGGTCGCGCATCGTCGCGTTCCATCGCGACTTCCTGCCACTCGTCGAGTCCATCGCGCCGCAGCTCTCGTCGCGCCCCCGGTTCGTCGTGATCGAGGGTGAGGCCGGCGGCATCGCCAGCGACGAATACGAGTCACTGATCGCGGGCGGGTCGTCCGAGCCCCGGCACCCGCAGATCGACGAGACCGCCGTGGCCGAGCTGTTCTACACGAGCGGCACCACGGGCCTGCCCAAGGGCGTCGCGCTGACCCATCGCCAGCTCTACCTCCACGCGCTCAATGCCGAGATCGCGCTGGGGTTCGGTGAGGACGACGTCGTGCTCCACGTCGTGCCGATGTTCCACGTCAACGGCTGGGGCGTCCCCCACTTCCTGACCATGGTCGGCGGGCAGCACGTGATGCTTCGCCGGTTCGATCCGGTCGCGCTGATCGAGCACGTCGAGCGCTACCGGGTGACTCGCCTGCTGGGGGTCCCCGCGATCTTCAACGCCGTGCTCCACAGCAGCGAGCGCGCGAAGCACGACCTGTCCAGCCTGCGACAGCTGATCATCGGTGGTTCGCCGTCTTCGCCATCGCTCGTGCGCGGCCTGGAGGAGGCGTTCGGGGTCCAGGCGATCGTGGGATACGGGCTGTCCGAGACCTCGCCGATCATCACCCTGGCATCGCCGCGGGATGTCGTCACCGCGGCCGAGCCACCCGAACGACGGTTCGATCGCCAGGCGATGACCGGCTGGCCGCTGCCCGGCACGACGATCCGGGTGGTGACCGGCGACGGCAGCGACGTCCGTCCCGACGGCGAGCAGATCGGCGAGATCGTGGTTCGCGGCCACAGCGTGATGGAGGGCTACTACCGCGATCCGGACGCGACCGCCGTGACGATGCGTGATGGCTGGCTCCACACGGGCGACATGGCGACGATCGACGAGGCCGGCTACGTGCTGATCAAGGACCGCTCCAAGGACGTGATCATCCGCGGCGGCGAGAACCTGTCGTCGGTCGAGGTGGAGAACGCGATCGCCGGCCATCCGGCCGTGCTCGAGGTGGCGGTGGTCGCGGCGCCGGACAAGCGCTTCGGCGAGGCGCCGGTGGCGCTGGTGGTGCTCAAGCCGGGCGCCGCCACGACCGTCAGCGAGCTGCGGGCGCACTGCCGGGCCAATCTGGCCCGGTTCAAGGTGCCGCGCGAGTTCCACTTCCGCGATTCGCTGCCCAAGGGTGGCACGGGCAAGATCCTGAAGGCGGAGCTGCGCGAGCCGTTCTGGAAGGGCTACGAGTCGCGCGTCCACTGAGCGGGTCAGGCCGGCGCCGATGTGCCGAGATGGGCGCGCGCCGAGGACCGCGGGCCACGGCTGACGCGTCACCCACCCCGGGCGACCGGGGCCGCTCAGGCCGGGTGAGTGAAGGCCGCCGCGATGTCTGCGATCTGGTCCGGGGTCACGCGGCAGCAGCCGCCGATCACGGCGGCCCCGTCCGCCCGCCAGCGCAGGGCCGCCGTGGCGTCCACCCGCCCGCCTTCGGTCCCGGTCCATCGGCGCCTCGATGCGTCCCAGCCCTCGCCGCTGTTCGGGTAGACCACCACCGGCAGTGGGGTGACGGTGCGGATCCGCCCGACCAGCTCCTCGACGTGCTCGGGTGCCGTGCAGTTGATGCCCACGGCCACCACCGCGGACGACGAGGCGGCCGCGGCGGCGGCCTCCTCGATCGGCGCCCCGCTCCGGAGGTGCCCCCCGTCCGCGCACGAGACGCTGATCCAGGCTCCGGCTCCCGGCGTCTCGTCCAGCAGGCCGGCGATCGCCACGACCTCGTCCAGCTCCGGGATCGTCTCGGCCGCCAGCACGTCGGCGTCGGTCGCTGCGAGCACCTCCAGCCGCTCACGATGGAAGTCCGCGAGCCGCGCCGCGCTCAGGCCGTACCGGCCGTGGAACTCGGAGCCGTCGGCGAGCATGGCGCCGTAGGGACCGATCGACGCTGCCACAAACAGCGGGCCACGGATCCTGTCGCCGGCCGCCGCAACCTCCGCCCGATGCCGCTCCCGGGCCGTCGCCGCCAGCTCCACGCTTCGGCGCAGCAGCTCGACCGCCCCGTCGTGCGCGATCCCACGCGCGGCCAACCCCTCGAATGTGGCCTGGTAGCTGGCCGTGGTGGCAACCTGGGAGCCGGCACGGTAGTAGGCGAGGTGCGCGTCGACGATCGCATCCGGGTCCTCGACCAGCAGCCGCGCCGACCACAGCGGATCGGACAGATCTGCGCCCTGTGCCTCCAGCTGGGTGGCCAGACCGCCGTCGAGGATGATGGTGGAGCCCGAGGCAAGTGCGGAGCGAAACAATCGCGCATCCATGACGTCGATCCTGCCACGTCCGCCGATCGCGTGGTGTTCGGTGGCCCGGGTGGTCAGCGATCGCCGCAGCCGATCGGCTCTTGCGTGGCCCTCCAGCCCGGTCCGCATAGCGGTCCGCGTTGACCCGGATGGGTGTCATGACCTATTCTCGATAATCGATGATCAACGGAGGAGCAGTGGTGCCGCTACTCGACAGGTTCAGGCTCGACGATCGGGTCGCGCTCATCTCCGGCGGTGGCGGCGCGATCGGGTCGGCCATCGGCGCGGCGCTGGCCGGCGCCGGTGCCCGGGTCGTGGTGGTGGACCGGTCCGAGGAGCGAGCGCAGGCTTCGGCCGACCGGGTGTGCGAGGCGGGCGGCACCTGCATGGGCGTGTCCGCGGATGTCACCGACGAGGCCGACGCCGAGCGGATCGTCAAGCAGGCGGTCGACGCCTACGGGCGCCTGGACATCATCGTCAACGCCGTCGGCGGCGGGGCCGGCAAGGTGCTGTTCGACGCCGAGAAGTACCCGCGCGACGCCTGGGACTGGATCTACGAGCTCAACGTCCGCAGCACGCTCGTCGCCACGCAGTGCGCGGTTCGCGCGATGATCGAGGCCGGCAACGGCGGACGGGTGCTCAACATCTCCTCGGTCCGGGCTGCCCTCGGGATCAACGCCGGTTACTCAGCGTACGTTGCGGCCAAGGGGGCGATCAGCTCCCTCACCCGGCAGTGGGCAACCGAGTGGGCCAAGCACGACATCACCGTCAACGCGATCTCGCCCACCTTCGTCGACACCCCGCAGGTGGCGATGCTGCTGGACGACCCAAAGTTCAAGGCGGGTATCGTCAGCCGGATCCCGATCGGGCGCGTGGGAACCACTGACGACCTCGTCGGGGCGGCCCTGTTCCTTTGCTCGGACGCCTCGTCGTTCGTCACCGGTCAGATCCTGGGGATCGACGGCGGGCTCACCGCAACCCAATAGTCCTCGCGCCGGGAGGCTCGCCACGTGCGGCCTCGGCCCTGGGAGGAAGCAGCGATGCAAACGGCCACGGCGCTCGACATCGAGCAAGTCTCCGGCAACGCGTTCACGACCACGAAGCTGCGCGGCTGCAACCCCAGCTTCGTGACGACCTCGGACGGCGTGGTCGTCATCGACACCCCGCAGCTCCCGACCAAGGCGGTCGCGATGCGCGAGCTGGCCGAGTCCCATGGCCCGGTGCGGTACCTGATCAACACCGAGCACCACGTCGACCACATCTTCGGCAACTACTTCTTCAAGGGCGCGGGCACGGTGGTCAACCATCGCGCCCTCTGGGAGCGATTCATGGTCGTGTTCCCGGACCTGGACCCGTTCGCCTACGCGTACGAGTCGATCCCGGGCGACAACCCCAAGGGGACCGACCTCGACGACGCCGGTGCCGTCGCCCTGTGGCCCGATCGCGACGAGTACTACCGGGACCCGAACAAGGGCACGATCGTGTTCACCGGTGACCTCACGCTCCACGTCGGGGACCACACGTTCAACCTGCTGCACACGCCCGGCCATACCCCGGGCCAGCTCGCGGTCCACGTCCCCGAGGAAGGGGTCGTGTTCACTGGCGACACCATCTTCTCCGGCTGCCAGACGTGGCTGATGGCGTCCGACGTCGCCCAGTGGCTCGACGCCCTGGAACGGATCCGGACGCTCGACGTGGAGACGATCGTGCCGGGCCACGGACCGGTGGTGAACAAGTCCTACCTCGACGTCCAGCGCTCGGTGCTGATGGAGTGGAAGACGGCCGTCGCCACGGCGATCGCCAGGGGCTGGACCCGCGAGGAGACGATGGAGCGCGTCCATTTCCGGGATCGCTTCGGGCCGGTGGACGTCGGGCAGGGCTACATGATGGACCACATCCAGACCCTGAACGCCGCCTCGCTGTACGACAAGCTGACGGGCGCCATCCCCGGAGCCTGACCCCTCGCGGACATGACCTCGGCATTGATGCGTGATCCGGCGGGCGCGACGCACGGACCACGCTTCGTCCCTCGCGCCCGATAGCAGGAGCTGGAGCCCATGCCCCAGACGATGCAGGCGCTCGTCGTCGTCGAGCCCAACCGGCTCGAGATCCGGGAGGTGCCGGTGCCGGTGCCCGGTCCCAACGAGGTGCTGGCACGCGTCCGCGCGGTGTCGATCTGCGGCACCGACGCCCACCTCATCCGGGGCGACTACCCGGGCTTCTGGCCACCGTCGTTCCCGTTCATCCCGGGCCACGAGTGGGCGGGCGAGCTGGTCGCCCTGGGTCCCGGCGCCGAGCGCTTCGGGTTTGCGCTGGGCGACCGGGTGGCGGGCACCAGCCACGACGCGTGCGGCGTGTGCCAGAAGTGCGTGGAAGGCCGCTACAACCTGTGCGAGAACTACGGCAAGCCGGGGCTCCACCGCCAGTACGGCCACAACGTCCAGGGTGCCGATGCGACCTATGTCGTCCACGGCGTCAAGTGCGTGTTCCCGCTGCCCGACGGCCTGTCCTTCGACGAGGGCGCCCTGATCGACCCGGCCTCGATCGCGCTCCACGTCGCCAACCGGGGAAAGATCGCCCCCGGCGACACCGTGGCTATCACTGGTGCCGGTGCCATCGGCCTGCTCGCGGGTGACGCCGCCCGCATCCGGGGAGCGGCCCGGGTGATCGTG
>Ga0315556_1000889_pt1 | contig 18535 bp, 21 predicted proteins | sample SalMarSW160310MG_FD_202112 | JGI IMG/M metagenome (GOLD analysis project Ga0315556, IMG submission 202112) | Salt marsh sediment microbial communities from the Plum Island Ecosystem LTER, Massachusetts, United States - Salt Marsh Sediment SW1603-10 ...
AGATCACGGGTCACATCCGGGGTATCGAACAGAATGGTGGTATTATACCGGTAATTTGCAATCTTCAGCCGGAAACCGCTATGGATTTCAGCTCACTTTTTTTCGCCGGCGAATCAATCCCATGGGATCTGAGAAGAAATGGCCGAAGCCGGCGTCTGCCTGGCGCACCAGCCAGATATATCTGGCCCATGCCGCCCTGTTGGATATCGACGGAAAACACCATTATTATGATCAATGCATGGGACGGGGGGTGCTGGGGATCGCCGGTGTATCCCGGGATCATAATGACGTTCGTATCTTTGTTAATAAATGGTCGGCCCGAATCAGCCCGAAAGCCCTTCACCTGAAAGCGATTGCCGAAAAATTCTCTTTTGATCTTGATTTAACGCCGGTTAAACCGGTGGTGCTTCATGGGAACAGGGGGTACAGCCGAAAAGGATCCACTCCCGAAAGGGCCAGCTGCTACTACTCCTTGACCCGGCTCGAGACCAAGGGACAGGTGACGCTCGCCGGGAAAACATTTAGCGTCAGGGGCCTGTCCTGGATGGATCATGAATTCAGCACCGCGCAGCTGGAGCCCGGGATCATCGGGTGGGACTGGTTCGGCCTTCAGCTCTCCGACAACACGGAAATCATGATCTATCTTTTGCGGCAAAAGGACGGCCGGTGGCATCCTGCGTCCAGCGGGACATACGTCCGTTCCGATGGGACAACAAGACATTTATCCATTCATGATATTGAACCGATGGTGTTGGATACGTGGAAAAGCCCGAACTCAGGGGCGGTTTATCCGGCCCGCTGGCGGCTCAGGATTTTATCGCCGGCCATGGACCTCTCTGTCATACCTAACCTGGCGGACCAGGAGATGAGAACCCGGGAAAGTACCGGAGTGACCTACTGGGAAGGGAGCGTGTCCGTTCGGGGGAATAAAAATGGCCGCCGGGTGGACGGGCAGGGTTATATGGAACTGACAGGGTATGCCGGGCCCTTTGAAGCCCCCTTGTGAAAAATAGTAATGTTGACAAACGCGATGTAGTCTTTTAGTGTTAAATTATCGGATCCTCTTCTGCAATACGGGAATCAGAGATGATTGGCTCTGCCTAAGAGACTTTTGTTTTAAATCACAAATTCCAAGCATCAAATTACCAAATTGTACCCTGTTAAATCCCTCGTCTTGCATCTGATATCCGGCCTTCGTGGCCGACTACGGCGGAGCAGGCTGGTGAAGTTAGCTGAGTGAAATCTTTTCTCCGGTCCGAAGGGTTTACGAGCAAAAAAGCCAAAACGAGATGTTGTTTGGTCATTGGAATTTGTTTGATATTTGTAATTTCAATTCTATTAATGAGGTTGTCGTCATGATAGCAGCATTTGATCCTGTCCTGTTGGCCCGTATACAGTTTGCCTTTACCGTGGCGTTTCATATTACTTTCCCGGCTTTTACCATCGGCCTGGCAAGCTGGCTGGCGGTGCTGGAATGGCGATGGTTAAGTACCCACAATGCGGTCTACGAAGAGGTTTACCGCATGTGGGTCAAAATATTTGCCGTCACATTCGGTATGGGCGTGGTGTCCGGCGTGGTGATGTCCTTTCAGTTCGGCACCAACTGGTCGGTCTTTGCCGATCGGGCCGGTAATGTATTGGGACCGCTTTTGGGTTACGAAGTGCTTACCGCCTTTTTTCTGGAAGCCTCGTTTTTGGGGGTGATGCTCTTCGGCTGGAATCGCGTGGGGCCGAAAATGCATTTTGCCGCGACCCTCATCGTTGCCGTGGGGACCTTGTTTTCTGCCTTCTGGATACTCTCGGCCAACAGCTGGATGCAGACCCCCCAGGGATTCCGGGTGGGAAGCAACGGCCTTTTGTATCCCACCAACTGGATTAAGGTCATCTTCAATCCGTCTTTTCCGTATCGTTTTTTTCACATGGTCACGGCATCCTACTTGACCACGGCTTTTGTCGTCGGCGGAATCGCCGCATATTATCTCCGTCATAACCGACATGTAAAGCACGCCAGGATCATGCTGGGAATGGCGATGATTATGGCGATTTTCGTCTCCCCCTTTCAGGCAGTGCTGGGGGATATGCACGGTCTGAATACCTTGAAATATCAGCCGGCCAAAATAGCCGCCATAGAAGGTATCTGGAATACGGAACGGGGCGCTGCATTGAGACTCTTCGGATGGCCGGATCAGGCAGAAGAAAAAACCAAATACGCCATTGAAATTCCCAAATTGTCGAGTCTGATTTTAACGCATAGCCTCAACGGCGAGGTCAAGGGCTTAAAAGCATGGCCAAAAGACGATCGCCCGCCCTCAGTCTGGGTATTCTGGGCATTTCGGATCATGGTCGGCCTCGGCATTTTGATGATTTTTACAGGGGTGACCGCAGCCGTCCTGTTTTTTCGCAAACAACTTTTCAGCAAACCATGGTTTCAACGCTGGTGTATGGTCATGACACCGGCGGGATTCGCTGCCGTGCTGGCCGGCTGGTTTGTCACGGAAATCGGCCGGCAGCCATATGTCGTCTATGGCGTTGTCCGCACTGCCAAAGCCGCATCGCCGGTTATCGGATCCCAATTGACAATGTCTCTATTAGCGTTCATCTTCACGTATGTTTTTATCTTTGGTGCGGGCAGTTATTACATCATCCGGCTGATCGGAAAGGGACCGGGCGATTCGGAGAAAGCATACGGCGCACACGGCATGAAAGAACCGCCGCTTTTTACGGATTCGGCGTCCGAAAAAGGAGGAAAGCATGTTTAATTTGGGTGGGTTCCTGGATTTGCCGCTGATATGGTACGGTCTCATCGCTACGGCCATTTTTTTGTATGTCCTCCTGGACGGATTTGATTTGGGAGTGGGTATTTTGTTTCCTTTTGCGCCCTCGAACAGTTGCCGGGATCGCATAATGAACTCCGTTGCCCCTTTCTGGGACGGCAATGAAACATGGCTGGTCCTGGGCGGCGGCGGGCTGTTTGCCGCTTTTCCTTTGGCATACGCCATAGTAATGCCGGCGCTCTATATGCCGGTTATACTAATGCTGCTCGGGTTGATTTTCAGAGGCGTGGCGTTCGAGTTCCGGTTCAAGGCCACCGGCAGATCTCGAAGGTTCTGGGATTATTCTTTCCATTTCGGATCCCTTGTGGCAACGTTCATGCAGGGAATGGTCCTGGGGGCATTTGTCCAGGGGATAAAGGTTCAGGGACGCAGTTTTGCCGGCGGCGCCTTTGACTGGCTCGATGCTTACAGTGTGATGGTGGGTATGGCGCTGGTGTTCGGCTATGCGCTGTTGGGCGCCACCTGGCTGATCATGAAGACGGACGGCATCACCCAGGACTGGGCCCGAAAATGCGCCCAATATGTGCTGGGCTATGTGGCCATATTCATCGGGATCGTCAGCATCAGCATGCCCGTGATGAACGCAGATGTCAAAACCCTGTGGTTCAGCATCCCGAATATTTTTTATCTGCTGCCGATACCCCTGGCCACCCTGGTGATGTTTGTGATGAACTGGCGAAACCTTCACAAGGGACACGAATATTCCCCCTTTTTCCTGAGCATCGGCATATTTCTGGCCGGTTACCTGGGATTGGGAATCAGTTTATTTCCCTGGCTGGTCCCCTTCGCCGTATCTTTTCGTCAGGCCGCGGCCGCGCCGGAATCCCAGTCGCTGCTGCTGGTCGGAACCGTCGTATTGCTCCCCTTGATTCTCGGTTATGTGGCATACTGCTATTATATCTTCAGAGGGAAGACATCCGACGAAGCCCTCTACTAAACCGCAAAAGCGAGGACAGCGGTTCGTAGCGCTTTTTTTAATGATAGAGGAGAAGATAGATGGCTGTAATAACGATCAGCAGAGAAATGGCGACAGGCGGCAGGGAACTGGGACGGTTACTTGCAAGGCGGCTTGACTACCGGTACATTGACAAATCTCTTTTTCAAGATATTGCCAAAGATCTGAATGTTTCGAAAGGAACATTGGTATCTTTTGAAGAGAGAAGAAGATACGAGGGATATGATAAAAGCGCAGTCGGTGAGGAAGAATATAAGAAGAGCCTGGAATCTCTTCTCTTGGGAACAGCCCGAGAAGATAATGTCGTCATTATTGGACGAGCAGCATACTTTTTCCTAAATGACATGAAAAATTGTTGTCATATTCGATTGGTAGCCCCAATGGATTGGAAAAAGAACTATGCAATGGAAAACTATAAAATAAGCCCGGATCGCGTCCAGGAGTTTGTTAAAAAAGGAGACGAAACGCGGAAATGGTTCCGCAGATCAATTTGCGGGATGAGATTTGACGACGCGCATTGGTTTCACTTGACGGTGAACATGAGCCGAATTTCCATCGAAAGAGCGGTTGAGCTAATCATGTCCGCATCAAATCTTTCCGGTTAGCCGTTTATCAGCTTGATTGCAAGTTCTTGCGCTTTATCCATGCTCAACAAGCTCATGTTTATGACGAGGTCATACAGCGTTTGATCATCATAGTCTTTTCTGCGGAAGTAGCTAAAAAGGTTGGCTCGCCTCTTATCCATTCTTTTTATCATCTGTGCGGCGCGTGTACTTGAAGCGCGGTAATGTTCCTCAATGAATTTTATCCGATCTTCTTTTTTCGCGATAAGCAGTATGTGGTAGGTGTTTTCAAAATTATGTAAAATATACTGCCCCCCTCTGCCAACGATAACGGCATTTCCGTCTTTGGCAATTTTGGGTATGATTAGGCTGAGCAATTCAAAATATTTAAATCCGTCAATATATCTTTCTTTATCGTTTAAAGGAAGTTCCATTAAGCTCGTTCCAAAGGGATTCAATTTGGAGATAAATTTTTTGAATTTGTCGACCGGTTCCGATTCAAAGATTTTTTTCCCATCGGAAGAGACGTAAATCTCTACCACAGCCCTTTCGATAATGTCTTCATCCGCATAATAATACCCCAAGGTATCGGCAATGCGTCTACCGAATGTTTTGCCTCCGGCACCAAATTGGCGAGATATGGTGATAACAGACATGGCTATTCCCTTTCAAATGTTTTAATAACTCTTTTGTTTAAATTGTTTTCCCCGTGTCGAATAAGGAAATTCCCGTATCCTGCGCTCTTAGATATCACTTATGGCAACAAATGCCAGAATTTTTTAGTTCGAAATTATCAGCCGCAAACCTGCGTTTACTGCAATTCGAATGCAGTAAAATTATCTTATTGACAATTTCAATTGAATCACCGGCACGATATGCATATCGTGTAGAGACGAAAGAGCACAATGCAAGAAGGGTCTGGTGCATGGTTAGCCGCCGGGTTTCCAGGCCTAGTCGATGTGCCGGAGCAGGCTCAAAATTCTCCGATTGGCCCGGTAGCGTCCGCCGAAACGATTGGCGCCGTCGGCCCGCATCCTTTCGGCGTGTGTGTCCAAATAAGATTGCAGATCGGACATGGATCGAACGTGGTAATGGATGGACCAGCACACCATTTGTTGGCCATCCTCGTTCGCCAGCTTATACCAATCGATGCTTTCAAAGCCTTCAAAGCCCATCATCTCCTGAATATGCGATGCCAGCCACACAGTGTATTCTTTTTCTATTTCCTTGTCGACATCATGATTGACTTCGTAAATGATCATGGCAGCACCTCAATTCTCTGTATGTATATCCTATTTCTTTCAAAATTGCAAAACAGGCAAATTTCCGAAAAGGATTTGTCCTTAATTGCAGCTATCACCAACTTCTTTATGCAGGATTTCAGCACTATCCCTGGCAACACTTCGCTCGTTTCACCTTGAAGGGCCTTTTAATCCAATTCTTTTGCTCAAATTGAAAACAAAAATGTATTGTTCAATATATCAAATTGTTACCGTGGCCCAATTCCATTCACATGTAAAATCACACGCAGGTAAACGGCGCTTTCATGAAGGCGGGATCGCCTTCGGGAAGCCGTTTGACGATCAGGACACTGGATGGGGTGCGCTCGAGAATCCGCATCGGCAGGCTGCCCAGCATGCGGCGGTAGACATCATGGCGCAGGCTGCCGCCCATCATGATGATGGAGGCTTCACCGGCGGCTTCGAGAATCGTATCCTCTCGGCTGCGGCTCTCGCGCACATTGACCGCGCCGATTTTTTGGCATCCTGACAACCACTGCCCGGCCTCCTGCAGGCATGCTTCGGCCGCTGCGACAATTTGAGGTTCGGCATCCGGCAGGCGTGCATATAGAATGTCGACAGGCTGCCGGATGGCCGGGAGCAATTGCTTCAGCATCGGAAAAATTCGGTGGGAGGACGACGAACCGTCCGCGCAGATGAGGAAACGGCTATCCGGTCCGCCACCGCGTACCACCAGAAGCGATGTGTTCAACCCCAGCGCCAGCTCGCGTGTGCTGTTGCCGGCCACCAGGTGCCCTAATCTGCCGCGGCGAAGTGGCGCGATGATCAGCAGGTTATGGCCGTGTTCATCCACTTCCTTGTTGATCGCCTCGACGAAATGGCCGAAGCATTCATAAAAGGCAATGCGTTCATCAACCGCACCGTCGCAAAAAAACATATACCCCTGGGGGATATCGCGGATTTTGATCGTATCGATGGGTGCCAGCACGGCCTCATCGACCAACGCTGACGCCGCATGGAGCAAAATCTGCAACCCTTTCGGCAGTTTGGTACGTTGATCGGCGGTCAGGTTGACGCCGACGGACGGCGGTTCTTCTGCGGCATGGGTGCCGGAGCGTACGGTAATGACGCTCAGTTCAGCGTTCAACCGCTTTTTGAGTTTCGCGGCGAAGTGCAGGGCGCGGAGGGCGCGCGGTTTTCCATCAGTATAGACGAGCAGCCTGGTCATGTGCCATGTTCTCCTTTTTCATTTCGCGTGCCCGCTGTGGGCGCGGTATTTTCCGAAATATCGGTCGTCTTCGGGCCGGGTTGTTCTCCCAGAGAGCGCCCGGGCGGCTGAACGCCTTGGCCGAAGATCTCCCAGTTGCCGCGTTTAAGTTCCGGGCATTCCCGAAACACGGTTACGGGGCAGGCGGCGCATATGTCGGGGTAGAAATAATCGCGCATGGCTTTGCGTATGGCCGCTCCCGTGCTGGTGTGAATGTGTGTCATACCGACCTCATTCAGGAGTCCGGAATTTTTCAGTACCGTGAAAACGCGGTGATTGATACCGGCCAGAAAAAGCCTTCCGCCACGCTGTCGAAGTTCTTCCAGCAAAATCTCCAGGATGTTCACGCCGCTGGCATCCATCGTATTGACCTTGTGCATGCGGATCAGAAGATTTGCCATTCCCGGATGGTTGCGGAGGCGTCGTTGCAGGTCACCCATCACGAAATCAGCCGATCCGAAGAAAATGGATCCCTCGATGAAGACGATTTCCATTTGGCAGCACGTTTCGCCACCCTTCGATCCGACCATTTTCCCGGTATTCAGATCGGGCGCCATGGAATGGATGCGCGGGTGGGAAACGGCGGCCAGGTGCAGACCGATGGACAGCAGCACGCCGACATATATGGCAAATTCGATGTTCAGCAGCAAGGTCGACAGAAAAGTCACCGTCAGCACGGCGGCATCGCCCCGAGTGGCTTTAATGGTAAGGACAATATCACGCTTGCGAATCATCCCATATGAAACGACCATCAATACCCCGGCCAGGGCCGACATGGGGAGCTTGCCCGCCAGGGGGGCCGCCAGAAGAACCATCGCCGCAACCGCCACACCGGAAATGATTCCGCTAAGCGGTGTTTTACCGCCCGCGCTGAAATTAAGCGCCGAGCGAACGAACGAACCGCTGCCGGGATAGCCGCTGAACAGGCAGGCGGAAACGTTGGCCAGTCCCTGACCGACGAATTCCCGGTTGATATTCAGGCGCTGTCGGCTCTGTGCGGCGATGGATTTGGCGATGGAGACGGCCTCCACCAGACCGAGGATCGCGATGGCAAAGGCTCCGGGTGCCAGGCGGAAGGTCTGCTTGATCTCTGCCGTACCCGGCAGGTGCAGCGGCGGCAAACCGCGCGGCAAGTCTCCGACCACCGCCACGCCATGATGTTCCAGATGGAACAGGGAGACAATCACCCCCGCGAGCGCCAGGGCAATCAGGGGACCCGGTAAGGCGGGCTTCAGTTTGTGGAGGCCGATGATTACGCCCATGGTCAGTAAGCCGAGCATCAGTGTGATCCAGTTGGTCTGATGTATGCGGCTGATGATATCCCAGATATTCTGATAGAACATAGCGCTGTGATGACCTTGAGGAAACCCAAGCAGACCTGAAAGCTGGTTGCAGGCGATCAATACGGCAGCGCCGGCCATGTAGCCGGTCAATACGGCATGGGAAACAAAATTCAACAACGTTCCCAGACGTGCGAATCCCATTAGTATCTTGACCAGGCCGACCAGCAACGACAGGAACAAAGCCAGTTGAATATAACTGATACTGTTCGGTTCGGCCACGGATTTTAACACGCTGAATACTACAAGCGATACAGTGGTGGTAGGGCCGGAGATCAGATGCGCAGAGCTGCCCCACAAACAGCCGACGATCGTCGGTACGATAGAAGCATATAGGCCATATTGTACCGGCAGGCCGGCAATCAGGGCATACGCCATGGATTGGGGGATGGTCATCACCGCTACGGTCAGGCCGGCCAGCAAATCTGGCTTCAGGAAACGCAGTTTGTATCCGCGCAGCCAGGAAATAAAAGGCATGAAATTTTCGCTACGCACATGCACGCGTTCTGTCTCCGATTCAGCGGCTGTTGGGCATCCGGTCGGATTGCATCGGAATGCCGATTGAATGCACTATTAATGTATCAAAAACAAGCCAAAGGATCAAACAGGATTGTGAAAACCCGGCAATTTTAGGAATCGTACCTTACGGCTTGTTCGTATGTGTTTGGGTTTCCAATGAGCGTGGATGAGAAAATCGTAAACCAGACCTGTCATAGCTTTTTCAAGGTCCCACATACAGTCTAAAATAAAATTAATATTCGTTTCTTCGTTTGCCGTATTTCCATCAAAGTAAGTCCCGATAACATCTCCCAATGGAGGTTGAGGGTATTTACCGTATTTTTCTTGATTTTTTTTATGCAGGCTGAATGGGCTTCGAATGAAGCGCATAAAAGGAGATCCTTCACTTTTCTGATAGTGACCCTTAAACTTTTAGCGATGGAAGCATAATTTCTTCAAGTCTCATTCTTTGCTTTTCAAAGATTTCTCTGTCTTTTACTCTATCAAATTTGATCATATCCCCAAAACGAAGAATCACCTTGCTAAACGGTTTTGGCAGAAGAAATTTATCCCAACTGTTGAAATACCACGCTTTATCTGCAGAAACAGAAAAAGGAACGATGACGGCATTGGTGGCATGTGCTAAATGGATTATGCCAGGTTTAACAATACCTGAAGGCCCATTGGGGCCATCTACGATATGGGCTGCAAGTTTATTCTCCTTTAAATGAGTAATCATTTTCTTTAAAGCTTTCATCCCACCTTTTGAAGAAGAACCCCGAACTGCATTCCAGCCATTACGCAAAGCCATCTTGGCTACTATTTCACCGTCTTTGCTCTGACTAATCATGATACTTGGGTTGAAGGTTTTATATTTTTTAAAAGGTCGAATACCAGAAAAAAATTGTTGATGCCAAGTGCAAAGCAAAACGACACCGCCATTTCTTCTATAATCCATCCAGTCTTTATCATTTTCAATCTTTAAACGAAATGTCCACGAATAAAATAAAATTAATCGATAAAAGAAAGAAATGAACATCTCTGACGCAAGAAATCGATCTATCTTTATTCGCAAGATGGTGCACTCCTTATTTACCTTCCCTGAATACCCTGCTGCTTGCAACAGGTATGAAAGGCAAGGCGATCCGCGCCGAAGCTCGATAGAGCGATGGCGGGTAAGGGCTACGGCGCAATTCCACTTTGATACCCCGCAGCCGGCTTGTTGGAGCGCAGCGGAAATTTCGTTCACGGGGCTGCGGGGAGTTTCATTACAATTTGATAGCGATTATGATAATCAGCTCCATATCTTTCCCAGTTCATCAAGACCTGCGTTCGCTAAATCCTCTGGAGACATTGCTATCCTGAACTCACAATCCGCGTTAAACTTTAAGAAAAAGGGTTCGGCAAAAGATGGAACCCTTGATGAATCAACCACATCTATGATGGCCACTGCTGCTCGAGCGCCGCTCTGTTCCACGAAATAAAATGATTCCGGCTTCAAGTCATTTAAGATCCTACGAATGAGCCCACCCACTTTACCCTCTCTTACGAAGGTGTTGAAAGGCTCGTGCGGGAATCTAACATTCATTAACATTTTCATTTTGTAGCCTCCTTTTTGTTGTCGAGATGAAAATGAGAGAATCATAGAATTATTTTGCTTTACGTTCGCTTTATGAATCGGCAAAAGATAAATTTCTGTCTTACACCTGAAGGTGTCACATGATCTTCAAAGAAAGTTTCCGCTAAATTGAAATTATTTCCCAGTTCATTATGCAAAGTCTCTGGTTCATACCTTACAACGGAAAGCCCGCTACATTTTGGCGGGGCATCCGGACCAAAGGTTCCAATGATTAGATGACCATTTAGCTTTAGAGCTTGATTCAGTGAATTAATATATCCCTTTCTATCCTCAACTGCTGTAAGGAAATGAAATACGGCACGATCATGCCAGACGTCATATTTCTCCTTAAAGTCGTATTTTGTAACATCAGCCTCGATCCAGGTGATTCTGTTTGAATCCTCAGCAAGTTGTATCTTTGATCTTTCAATTGATTTGCCGGAAATGTCTAAAACTGTTAATCTTTTATAGCCCTGATCAAGTAATATCCCGGGCAGTTTGGATGCGCCCCCACCAATATCGATAATGCTGGCAGCAGCACCAACTCCGGTAGCAGCAATGAGTTTCATCGACATTTTAGGATAATCTTGATACCACCCAACCTCATTGGGTAAATTTTTTTCATAAACACGATTCCAGTGTTTTTTCCGGTTTCGTTTAAAAGGTATGAAAACAGATAAATCCATATGCTTATTAATTTCCGAACATCTTTTCAATCCAATAGTACAGATAACTTGTCAACAAGCTGGAACCAATTTATTTCGATTGCCGATATCGCAACAATGATTAAGAGAATCCTTTTATCCGCCAAAGGCTGCTATCGCTTCTCTGGCGATTTTTTCGCCCCATTCCTGTACAAAATGCCCGGCGTTGGGATGTTCATAGGGGGCAGGGCAGTTCCGTATATCATTGCGAAGCACCTGCATCACCGGTGGTCCGAGCACCGGGTCCTTCATCCCGATAGCCATAAACACCGATCCTTCCCACTTGTTGCGAAGCCACTCACGTGCGCTTCGTGACAATTCCGCCCCGGGTGCATCCTGCCGATCAGGAACCATATCAGGGAATCGACGCACGCCGGCTTTATAGTGGATGTCGGGGAATGGCGCGTCGTAAGCGGCACATTCCGCCTCCGACAGATGCGGACACGTTAACTTTAGCAGCCTGCCGGCAGACATATCAGGGTTTTTTCTGACCCAGGCACGCCAATCGAGAAACCCTTTGGAAAGTTGAACATCTCCGGTGCCGAGCGTCGTATTCATAATGAGCAGACGGGAAAATATATCTGTCATGTCCATTGGCAGGGTGAGCCCGAGAATTCCACCCCAATCCTGACATACAAGCGTGATATTTTTGAGTCCCAAATGCTCAATAAACGAAATGATCATGTTGCGATGAAAGTCGAAAGTATAAACTTTTTCCTCCACCGGCTTATCCGAACGGCCGAAACCAAAATAGTCCGGAGCTACCACTCGATACCCCGCTTTCGTGAAAACCGGGATCATCTTGCGAAAAAGGTAACCCCACGTCGGTTCGCCGTGTAGGCACAAAAATGTGTGGTCAGCTTTTTTAGAGCCTTCGTCCACGTAATGCAATCGCAAGCCTCCAAATCCTTTCAAATCGTCTATGTAAACAGGATCAAAAGGAAAATCGGGGAGATTTAAAAATCGTTCCTCAGGAGTTCTCAAAACCTTCGTCATGGTACCACCTCCTCTTAAAATATGAATCATACCTAATATCAGGAGCGTGTGAAATATACAGATCTCTTACCACTGTACGACACAAAATCAGTGTCCGTATATCTTGGGAGTAATCACCCGTTTGAAACAATGTCAAAACGGTATTGAATCCATTTGATATCTCAGTATGACTTATTTGTGTGGTGATGGCAAGAAAAGACAGGTTTTGACAAGTCTGAAATTCGTGTGGTTATCTCAATTATCACAACAAATGCAAAACCTGAGGGAACAAATGGATATCTTAAAAAAGGTCTCGACTTGATTTACAGTTCGAGTTTGATCTACTGGTTTTAATGGATTTCATGTCGTGGCAAAATATCTGTTAGCGTGTCGCCCTTTTCACCCATTCTAAAAAATCAATATTTTGTGGTTTCGACAATTTTTCGTTACAATAGTATCACGGTTCTTGAACTCGATGTAATTTAATATTATGCAAATATGTGTGCCCCTTACCAAAGTATTTTTAGACAATAAAGATATTAGAAATGGCTGAAAAACCTACCTATAAAGAACTGGAGCAAAGGGGCAAGGAGTTGGAGAAAAAAGTCCTTAAGTGCAACCCGGCAGAAGAGGCGTTACGGGATTCTTCGGCAGTTGTCTTTCTAGTCATAGTTCGAATAAATTTTTGAGCCGTTTGAAGAGTCCGATCTTTTTTCATGCTGTAATTTCTTGGCGGGCGATGCGATGCGAAGAGAGATAGTTTCTCCATCGCCCCACGGCCACCAGGCGCCGCAAACAAAAACATCTTGGCTCGGATCTGTGGTAAAAAGCAACTGGCCCGGCCGAAGGCCGCCAAAATTATTGTTGCACATCTGTACAATATCAAGCGCTTCACGGATGTTTGAGCTATCCCATACATTGATGAAATCACGTTCTAATATCGCGCGAAATTCGTCTCCATTATCTGCAGAAAATTCGGTCAGGAAGGCTTCAAAGCGGTGGTCCCACTTCCACGAAAAAACTTCCCAGGAAGCGCTTAACAATTTTCTGTAAAATTTCTCAAGGTCTGACTTTTTAAGATGCATGGCAGTTTTTCATGGCCGTCACCATTCAAGAATCATGCAAGTATCCTAAAACCACAACCCTTGCCTACAGATCCGTCTCTGGCATTGTTCGTTTAACGTTTCGGATTTGCACGTTTAAATGCATATGAAACAATATTTTTAAAAAAAACAAATGTTTAGCTTGCTTTCTTGCTAAATAATGAGTATTATATATTTAATCAATTAAATCCAGCTTAATCTGCGGGACGGGTTCTCTCTGAAGGACAATCCATTTGTCAAAGTGGCACCCTCCAGTTTGTGACGTTGAAAATTTTTAAGAAAGGAGGATGTTATCATGACCAATGGAACCGTTAAGTGGTTTAATGACCATAAAGGGTTCGGATTCATTGAGCAGGAAGACGGAGCGGATGTGTTTGTTCATCATTCTGCAATCAATGCAGACGGTTTTAAATCCCTCAACGAAGGCGACCGAGTTTCCTTTGATATAGAGCAAGGACAAAAAGGTCCTACCGCTGCAAATGTCACCGTGATGTAACCTGATGTTCTGAGTAAAAAAAGCATCCCGTCTAATATTGATGGGATGACCTTTTGTTTGGTTTGAATTTATACCTTCACACAAATCGCATCAGATCTTAAACTCAACAAAGACCGATCGGAGATCCTTTTATGCCTTTTATTGGCTGTAATTTTCAATCTGATCAGGTTGATGCCTGCAGAATCTATAATTGGATGACAGTACGCTGTCAATAGATGGACAAAATCAGAAGGTATTTTTGGAATTAAAATCATCATCAACAGGTGATGAAAGCAAATCTTAAATTACTCAAATCGAATTTTGGCTCGATTCGAGTAAGAACTTAATACGAAACATGTTAAAGGTGAAAAAAATGATCACAAACTCCTTAATGAGCACAAACTCCTTAAAAGAAATCAGAGAGTCTTTCATGATCAGCAAGACCGAACTTGCTAGAAAGGCAAATATATCATCAATCACCCTAACACGTATAGAGCAGGGGAAACCAAGCAGAATGGCTACAAAACGAAAAATCCTTTTGGCGTTAGGGTTAAAAATTTCTGAAAAAAATAAAGTGTTTCATTAATCAAAGATTATTTCCAATTTGTGAAAGAGCATAAAGTGATTTGCTGATTTAATAGATAAGCAGCACAGGATATTTTATGTTTTTGAATCAATTAGTGTTATTTAAGGAGGTATTAGATGGTAAAAATCAAAACAAGACAGGAAATTAAATGGCGGAAGGTGACATTTTCACTTGAAAACGCCGATGCCAAGGAAGTCTTTTTGATAGGGGATTTTAACAAATGGAATCCGAAAAGCCACCCTATGAAAAGCGATGAAAAAGGGGCGTGGGTCAGGAACGTGATAATTCCTCCCGGAGAACACGAATACAAGTTTATAGTTGACGGGCAATGGATAGAAGATCCCCAAAATGAGCATCTGTCCCTCAATTGCTTCGGGACCTACAACAACATTATAAATGTAACCGCAAAAAAATAAAGGAGTTAAAAATGGCAGAAGCAAAAGGATTGATGAAACCGGTAAAGCTGAAAAATGAGCTGGCAGAGTTTCTGGGAGCAACAGAACTTTCCAGGACAGAGATCACCAAAAAACTATGGGACTATGTTAAAGCGAATAAACTTCAGACAAAGACTGAAAATGGAAAGCCTGAGAACGCAGGCAAGTTCATTGTGGCTGATGCGAGTTTGCTCCCGATCTTCAAACACACAAGATCCAAAAGCAAATCAGGCAAGGTTACTGATCTTACAAATCTGAAAGAAGGCCAGACGATCAACATGATGCAGATGGCCGCTGTTGTCGGCGCCAACATAGAATAAGCTTAAAGTGTCGGGCCTGTATCGTTTTAAAAAAAGGCAAATCCATTACATAGGGTTTGCCTTTTTTGCATTTCTGTACGATAGCCAAGTCTGTCTTTTGTCATTTCAACAAATTCTTTGCTGCCTACAGCAACACTCTGGGTCCACTTGCTGTCTCGTACATGTCGATCAATTCTGAGACTTTCCTCAATCCATCCATTGTATGTATCTTTAAAATCCTCAACTGATCTACTCTGCAATAATAATGTAAACCATACAGCGAAATAGGTGATCGTCACTCTCTATAGCCGTTGCATGGTATCGGTCTTCCCAAAATGCGCCTTTACGCCGCTTTCGCTGATTGTATTCTTGGCCTGTGGGCCCGGCTATTAGTTGCATTGACTTGGAAATGACATCATTTGGACCGTCATCGATAACAAGCAGATGGATGTGGTTTGAGGTAATCATATAACCTAAGATAGTTAATCCAAACCTTTTCTTTGCCTCGAAAAGCCAATACATCCAACGCCGGCGGTCCTTTGCAAATTTCAAAAGAAACTCTTTTTTATGGCAGCGATGGGTAATATGCCGAATATAGCCTGGAATATAGTGTCGTCTTGCGCGCGGCAATTGAAAAGATTCTCCTCAAACAGCTATTTTTTGTGACAAAAAGATAGGGCTAAGCCCAAAATTCGTGCCGAATAACCTGAAATGTTTTATCTTTCTAATAACTTACCTTGGTCAGACCCCTATAGCTATCAAAAACTTCAAATCTTTCCCATTTAAAACTAGAGCCTTGGGAATCGCCGGAACGATAAATATTCATTAACGCTGCCAATGAATTATCATTGCAATCGTCGTCATAATTTTTACCTATCTTTCTAAACAAAAATGTAACATCAGGATATGATGGAAACCGAATCGGAAAATTTTTAGGAGGGCCAATAGAGTTAGGCGAGAATCCCTCCGGCATTGCAGCCCATTCACTCTTTGAAGTATTGATCGCTATCCACTTGGAATCAATTTTAGCTATTACAAATTGGTGGCCATTTATAGTCATTTCGCTATCATTTCTTTCAAGAGCTTTATTATAGTCATCCGCCTTACTTGAAATAACGTACCGAAGGTCTTCAGGTTTATCCATCAAACCGAGTGCTTTCACAACGGCGATAAATGAACGGGCATAATGGGAACAGCCAAAAGCAGCTTTTGTTTTAATAATTTCATCAGCAGATGGCGCAAAAAACACATCTGCAGGGTCGCTAAGCATGAATTTTGAATGCCATGATTTTAAGTTTTTTTTCTGTTCGGGTGAAAGCTTAAATGAAATTAAAAACCCAAGTTTTAGTTTCTCCAATTTATCATAGATAATGTAATTGCTGGGCTTAATTTCATTTGTATGGATACCGATTTCAGGATTGATCAAAATATCATCAACTTTAAGAAGTAATGATAATTTATCTTTTCTATCATACGAATCAAGAACAGGTTTAACAGTATTTATTGCATAATCTCTTATGGCCGGCGTTACATCGATCAGAGATACATCATCATGGGAAAATGCAAGCGTTGAAGAAATAAAAAAAAGAATTAACAACATTGATAAAGAAAAGTTTTTTGACTTGAAAAACACAATAGTCACCTCATCAGAATTGGCGCAGCGACATTTTAATATATTTCATTCACCCAGCGGGCTCTTCAGCGGGCGCAGTTTTTTGCGCCCCGCTGTAAGAGCAAGGTTAGGTTTCGGTTCGCTCCTTTCGCTTGGTCGCGAGCAAATCAGGAGATTCTTTCTGGGCGATTTCAGTTTTTTGATTATCCCTATTCTCATCTGATTTTGATCCTGTTTTTTTTTGGACCGGGCACACCATTCGTCATAACTTATGCTTTTTTTAATTCAGGGTGTCTTTCATAGAAACCTTTTAATTTTTCCAAATTTTCACTACAACTTGGGCATTTTAATTCGTGGACATCCTTCTTCTGATAGGGCCTCACGCAAATCGGGCACATCAGCACACTTTCTTGTTCTTTAATGTCATTATAGGAATTAATCACTTTTTTGCGGAAAGAAGATCCAAAAAACAAGCCCCCTAATAATATAAGAAAAATACTAGAGGGCCATTTTATTTCCGTAAAATCAAAATAATATCTATATCCTGAATGATAGAACTTAGGATTAATGATAATCGAAATGCCTATCAAGACCAATATAACTCCCATTAAAATAAAAAAAATTCTATTTAAACGATACATATTGTTTTTTCTTTTTACTTATCTCTGAGTGAATTTTCACTAGCATAACGCTCCGCATAACCGGCTGGCGAAAGCTGGAGAGCGAAGCGACCCGGCTTTTGCCAGGCCGTTGTTAATACGGTTGTTATGTGTTGATCTCAAGTTTTTTCTGTTAATTTTTCTATCAATCGAGTTATTTCATCACACTTAAAACACTTTCTATTGTGGATTGAAATTAGTCCGCCACACTTTGGACAATGGTATTTTTTGTATTGATTTTTTACAATCTCAGCTGTTCCATTTTCTTTGATGTGTTCTAAGTTTTCCTTCACACTCATTTTATAATTATTTCTGTATCTTTTATCCATTCGGTTAATTTCTTTGCAAGGGTACTGATCACACTCAAAACAAAATTTGGCGGTAGCATTTCCTTCGAGAGCACTATTAATTCCTGTGCATTTATCAAAGAGATACGAGCACTTTTTATTACTCGGTCGACAGCCAGCACATTGACTTTTATTTAGATTGTTAAAATAGGAGAGATACCTACTGCAAATGGCACAATTCATTCCGCATGGTGCGATAAGCTCTTCTGTAAATGTAATTTCATTTTTCATTATCTACCACGTACCATTCGAAACTCATAGCGGCGGGCATAAGGCGCGGCTGGTTTTTGCCGTCGTCCTTAATGCCCAGGTTATGCCGCGGAGAAAGGTAACTCCCAGCCGTTGGTTAATGTCGTGAATTACCCCGCAAGTTTAAAAGCCCCATGCAGCCCTTCTATCACCATCTGTGTCCCGATTACGGCGAGGATTAAGCCCATCATACGCGTAACTACTCCCAATGCACTGGCTCCGATGTATGTAACAAATTTCTCTCCAAAAATAAAAAGTATATATGTGACGGCACAAAGAACAGCGAACATAATGATAGTCACGACCATTTCCATAAAGCCACCACCTGCAGAGAAATTCATCGCAGTGGCGATAGTCCCCGGCCCAGCGAGTATTGGCATTGCTAATGGAGATACCGCGACACTGAGCGCCGCTTCACGGGATTTCTGCTTGTCCTCTTCACTTGGGTGTTGAACACTCGAGTGACCACCTTGCAGCATATGAAAACCGATGAGAAAGACTATCAGCCCCCCGGTAATTTGAAATGCTGGCAGCGTGAGGCCAAATAGCTCAAAGATCACCTTTCCAGCCACCGAAAATAATGTAACGATTATAAATGCCAGCGTTAACGATCTTAATGCCACGGTCGCGGTTGTCTGTTTATCGTCGCCACTTGTTAGACCAAGGAAAATCGGGACATTTGCGATGGGATTCATTATGGCGAAAAACCCCATAAATACGGTTACAGCGTGGATCAGCATGTTTTCCATTCTATGTCCAACTCCTTTTCAGTGACT
>Ga0315556_1000891_pt1 | contig 18528 bp, 12 predicted proteins | sample SalMarSW160310MG_FD_202112 | JGI IMG/M metagenome (GOLD analysis project Ga0315556, IMG submission 202112) | Salt marsh sediment microbial communities from the Plum Island Ecosystem LTER, Massachusetts, United States - Salt Marsh Sediment SW1603-10 ...
CGCCCTGAAAAAGCAGGACGAGCAGGCGATGAAACAGCACCAGCACCAGGGCAAGCTCAACATCTCCGTGACCGACCTGAACAGCGATCAACGCGCCCAGCTGGGTACCGGTGACCGCGGTGTGCTGGTGCGCCGCGTGGGCCACGGCCCGGCCGCCGATGCCGGCATTCAGCCCGGCGACGTGATCCTCATGCTCAACCACAAGGACATCAAGAACACCGCTGATCTGAGCGAGATCGTCCAGCACCTGCCCAAGGGACATCCGGTGCCGGTACTGATCCAGCGCAAGGGCGGCACCATTTTCCTGGCATTGAAGATGCCTGGAAAGTAGCACTTGGCTCATCTGCTACTCCCCTCTTGGGCGGCACCCCTGGCCGCCCTTTTTTATTCCGGGTCACGCACCGCAGCGCCGACCGGCGCCGGTGCAAATACCCCGCAGGCGGTGCCATTGGCACCGCCTGCGCGCCCTACCCGTTCGACGGACCGTTAGATTCCTCCGGTATTACAGGCGATTGCCCGACTGGCACGGGTGCTGCAAGCCACATTGATGCGAGCGGCGCATCGGCCGTGGCGGACCACGCCCACAACTGCCACCATGCCATAGTAAGGGACCGAAGTGCAGACCGCGCCGTCGGCACACGGCGTCCCACAATCCGACGCACTGCAGCAGGAGGCACCATGAACGCAGTCTCGACACTGAAACGCATCCGCAGTCTGGGCCAGAGCATCTGGCTGGACTTCATCGAGCGCCGCATCCTCGAGGACGGCACCCTGTCGCAACTGATCACCGACGATGGTCTCGGCGGGCTCACCTCCAATCCGGCCATTTTCGAGAAGGCCATCGCCCACACCGACGACTACCAGGACGCCATTCGCGAAATGGCTCGCCGGCGCGCGGCGCCGGAGGAGATCTACGAGCGCCTGACCATCTACGACATCAAGAAAGGGGCGGATTTGTTCCGGCCGGTGTTCGACGCCACCGGCGGCGGCGACGGTTACGTGTCCCTGGAAGTCTCGCCCCACATCGCCCGCGACACCGAACGCACCGTGGCCGAAGCCAAGCGTCTGTGGAAGCTGGTGGACCGGCCCAATCTCATGATCAAGGTCCCCGGCACCCGCGAAGGCCTGCCCGCGATCCGCGAACTCATCCGCCAGGGCATCAACGTCAACGTCACCCTGCTGTTTGCGGTGAGCCGCTACGGCGAAGTGGTCGACGCCTACATGGACGGCCTCGCCCAGCGCCGCGCCGACGGCAATCCGGTGTATGACGTGGCGTCAGTGGCCAGTTTCTTCCTCAGCCGCATCGACGCCATGGTGGACCCCATGCTCGACGACATCGCGACCAATTCCCCCGCGAACGCCGGCGCCGCTCTGGAACTGCGCGGGCAAACCGCCACCGCCAGTGCCGGTGCCGCCTACCGCTTGTTTTTGGATCGGCAGGCGTCACCGGAATGGGCGATCCTCGCCGATCAGGGTGCGCGCAAACAGCGCCTGCTGTGGGCCAGCACCAGCACCAAGGATCCCACCTACAGCGACGTCAAATACATCGAAGCCCTGATCGGGCCCGACACCGTCAACACCGTGCCGGTGGAAACGCTGGCGGCCTACCGCGACCACGGTCTGCCGGAAGCGCGGCTGCATACGACGGTGGAAGCCGCGGCCGACATCCTCAGCCGCCTCGCCGCTATCGGCGTCGATCTGGCCGAAGTCGATCAGCGTCTCGAAGACGAAGGCGTACGCAAATTCGAGCAACCCTACGAACAGCTTCTGCAAACCCTGGGCGGAATGCTCAACTGAGTCGCGCCGCCCACCACAACCCAGCGGAGGAATCTATGCCATCCAAAGAGCCTCAATATGATGTCGGCATCATCGGCCTCGGCACCATGGGCGCCAACCTGGGAATGAACCTGATGGAACACGGCTTCGCCGTTGCCGGCGCGGACCGCGACCAGGCCAAGGCCGAAGCCTTCCGCACCCAAGCGCAGGCGGAGTTCGGTGAAAAGGTTCGGGTGGGTTCCTTCACCGCGGCGCCGGCCATGCTCAATGCGCTGAAACGCCCCCGCGCGGTGTTGCTGTTGGTCCCCGCAGGCAGCATCGTGGACGATGTTCTGCGCGAACTGCGGCCGTTGTTGGAGGCCGAAGACGTCATCATCGACGGCGGCAACTCCCATTTCGCCGACACCGACCGCCGCGCGCGCCAATTCACCTTCGACGGGATCCATCTGCTCGGCATGGGCATCTCCGGCGGCGCTGACGGCGCCCGCCACGGCCCCGGCATGATGCCGGGCGGCTCGCGGGTCGCCTGGGAGAGGCTGCGCCCCATGCTGGAAGCCTGCGCCACCCGGTTCGAGGGTGAACCCGGCGTGCGCTGGCTCGGTCGTGCCGCGGCCGGCCATTACGTGAAGATGGTGCACAACGGCATCGAATACGGCCTCATGCAGCTCATCGCCGAAACCTACGATCTCATGGACCGCGGCCTGGGCATCGCCCATGACGGGGCACGGGAAGTATTCGAGCGCTGGTCCCGGAGCGAACTGAACAGCTTTCTGATCGACATCACAGCCGACATCCTGAAGGTACACGATGCGATGGGCGACGGCTTCCTGCTGGACAAGATTCGCGACGCGGCCCGGCAAAAGGGCACTGGCCTGTGGACGTCCACCGAAGCGCTGGAGCTGCAGGTTCCCACGCCCATCATCAACAGCGCCGTCACCGTACGCGCCCTGTCCGACTTCGCCACCCAGCGCGAACGCGCCAGCGAGATGCTTGGCGGGCCCTTGACCCGCGGCAACGTGGACCGGGACCAGTTCCTGAACGAACTGCGCGAGGCGCTCTACGGCGCCATGATCATGACTTACGCCGAGGGCCTGCACCTGCTGCACGCCGGCAGCGACCACCACGGCTACGGCATCCAGCTCAGCCAGGTGCTCGGCATCTGGCGCAGCGGCTGCATCATCAGCGGCCAGCTCCCGGCGTGGCTGCGCGCGGCGTACCTGCGCAATCCTGCACTGCACAACCCCATGTTCGACGAGCGCGTCGCCGAACGGCTGTACCGAAGCCAGACCTCCCTGCGCCAGGTGGTGCGGGTCGCGGCACGCTGGGGTTGCCCCACACCGGCACTGATGGCCGCGCTGAGCTACTATGACGGTTACCGCAGCGCCCACCTTCCCACCAACCTGATCCAGGCGCAGCGCGACTTCTTCGGGTCTCATACCTTCGAACGCACCGACCGTGACGGCACCTTTCACGCGCGGTGGCATTGAAAGGATCTTCCATGAAACCCACCCGAACCCTCACCGACCACAGCGTCTGCTTCGTGCTGTTCGGCGCCGGCGGCGATCTCTCCTGGCGGTTGATCGTGCCGGCCCTGTTCAATCTCCATCTCGACAACCAGCTTCCGGAACGGATGCTGCTGCTGGGCGTGGATCGGGACGACTTCGACGACACCTCACTGGCCGAACACTGGCGCCAGGGTGTGGCCGCCAGCTCGCGCCGCGGCGAGCCGGACGCGGAGTGCTGGAGCCAGTTCGCCTCCCGGGTACGCTACCTGCGCGGCGATCTGACCCAAGCCGGCGTCTACCAGGAGTTGTCCAACCGCATCGGTGCCCAGGAAAGCGACTGGCAAACCGAGGCCGAACACGTGTTCTACATGGCCACGCCGCCGACGCTGTTCGACCCCATCGGCCACGGCCTGGGTGAAGCGGGCCTGGCACAGGAACGCGAACGTGCGCGCATCGTGGTGGAGAAGCCCCTGGGCCACGACCTGGACTCGTTTCGAAAGATCAACGCCACCCTGCGGCACTATTTCGATGAGACGCAGATCTACCGCATCGATCACTTCCTGGGCAAGGAAACGGTGCAGAACATCCTCGCCATGCGTTTCGCCAACCCCATGTTCGAGCCCATCTGGAACCGCCGCTACATCGATCACGTGGCCATTACCGTCGCCGAGACGCTGGGCGTGGAACACCGCGGCGGCTACTACGAGCATGCCGGCGCCCTGCGCGACATGGTGCAGAACCATCTGATGCAGTTGCTGTGCCTGGTCGCCATGGAACCGCCCGTGGCCTACGACGCCGACGACATCCGCAACAAGAAGATGGACGTGCTGCGCGCCCTGCGGCACATCGATCCCGACGAAGTGCATGAGTTCGCCGCCCGCGGCCAGTATGCCGCCGGCTGGATCAGCGGCCAGCAGGTACCGGAGTATCGCGACGAACCGGCGGTGGAACCGCGCTCCAACACCGAGACCTTCGCCGCCCTCAAACTGCACGTGGACAACTGGCGCTGGCAGGACGTGCCCTTCTACCTGCGCACGGGCAAACGCATGGGCGCCGCGGTCTCAGAGATTTCCATCCGCTTTCGCGACGTGCCGCACCGCGCCTTTCCCGCATCCATGGGTCTCAACGCCCAGCCGGCCCGACTGGTAATCCAGATCCAGCCCGAACAGGGCATCGTGCTGAAATTCATGGCCAAGGAGCCGGGCTCCACACTGCGCCTGCGTCCGGTGGACATGCGTTTCAGCTACCGCGAGGCGTTCCGGACCGAGAGTCCCGATGCCTACGAAACCCTGCTCTGGGACGTGATGACCGGCGACGCCACCCTGTTCATGCGCAGCGACCAGGTGGAAGCCGCCTGGCAGCTGATCATGCCCATCCTCGATGTCTGGCAGTCCAATCCGGCGCCGGACTTTCCCAACTATGCCGCCGGTTCCTGGGGACCGGAATCCGCCGAGCTGCTGGTGGCCCGCGACGGGCGCAGCTGGTTGACACCCACCCTGCCACCGATCAAGTTCAAGAACTGACACGCGCCAGTCATGGACATGCCCGACGCCGTCGCCCTGGATCACTATCTGCAGCTCGCCGAACCTTACCTGGACCGCTACGGTCTGGGCGCCCTGTTCGCCACCGTATTCGTGGAAGGCTTCGGTGTGCCGGCGCCGGGCCAGACCCTGATGATCGCCGCGGCGTTGCTCGCGGCCCGGGGACAGCTGTCCATCACCGCAGTGCTCATGCTGGCCTGGTTCGCCGCCGTGCTGGGCGACAACCTCGGGTATGTCATCGGCCGCACCGGCGGACATCGCCTGGCACTGCGCCTGGGCGTGCGCCGTTCGCATCTGAAACGGGTGCACGGCTTCTTTACCCGCTACGGCGGCGGCATCGTGATGGTGGCACGCTTCATCGACGGCCTGCGCCAGCTCAACGGCATCGTGGCCGGCACCGCGGATATGCCCTGGTGGCGATTCTTCGCCTACAACGCCCTCGGCGGCGGCCTGTGGGTAGGTCTCTGGGGCTACGGCGCCTACCGCCTGGGACAGCACCTGGATGCGCTGCTGACGGCGTTTCAACGCTTCGAACCCTGGATCGCGGGCGCGGGCGTCGGCGGCGTGCTGGTGCTGGTGCTCTACCTGCTGCGCGGGCGCGGCCGGGAGGCGGGCCGGCCATGAGCGATGCTCCGACCGCCAAGGGTCACGCACCCGGTTCCCCGGGCACCGGACCGACATGGTGCAGCAGCGCCAAACAGATGGTGGGCTCCGCACTGGGACCTTCACGCTTGTGGTTCACTCTCGGCGGCGGCATCGTCAACGAGATCTATCATCCCCGCATCGACATCCCGCAGATCCGCGACCTCGGTTTCATCATCGCCGACGGGAACGGTTTCTGGTGCGAGCTCAAGCGCCTGGAACAGCACGAACTGCAGCTCCCCGCTCCCGGCATTCCGGCCGCGCGGCTGGTGCACCGTCACCCACGGTTCGTCTTTACGCTGCGAGTGGTACCCGACCCGCGCCGCGACGTGCTGCTGCTGGACATCGAACTGGAGGGCGATGAGTCACTGCGCCCCTACGCCCTGCTCGCGCCGCACCTGGGCGGCACCGGCCACGACAACGTGGCGCAAGTGGCGAGCTACCGCGGCCAGCGCATACTGTGGGCCGAACAGGGACCTTTCGGTCTGGCCCTGGCGGCGGCGGACCGGCAGCAGCACAACGCCTGGGGCGCATTGAGCGCGGGCTACGTGGGTCGCAGCGACGGCTGGCAGGACTTCGACAGCAACGGCGCCATGACCTGGCGCTATGCCGAGGCCGGTCCCGGCAATGTGGCGCTGACCGGCGAACTGCCCCGCCGGGCCACGTTGGCCCTTGGTTTCGGCTCCAGCCGCGAGTCCGCCGCCACCCTGGCGGTGTCGGCGCTGCTGCAACCCTTCGACAAGGTCTGGGACGGTTACGTCGCCGACTGGACGCGCTGGCAGGCCGACGGCAATCACTACTGCCAGCTGCCCGACGATCTGCCGGACGATCTCAAACAACAGTTCGACACCTCGGCCATGGTGCTGCGCGTGCATCAGGACAAGATCTACCCTGGTGCCATGGTGGCCAGCCTGAGCGTGCCCTGGGGCAACCACCGCGACAGCCGCGGCGGCTACCATCTGGTGTGGCCCCGCGATCTGGTGGAATCCGCCGGTGCCCTGCTCGCACTGGGCGCCGAGGAAGAGGCTCAGGACGTGCTGCGCTACCTCATCGCCACCCAGCACGACGACGGCCACTGGTACCAGAACCAGTGGCTGGGGGGAAAGCCGTTCTGGGAAGGTATCCAACTGGACGAAGCCGCCTTTCCCGTCCTGCTGGCCGCCACCCTGGCAGATCTCGGCGCTCTGGACGGCATCGAGGTCGCCGACATGGTGCGCCTGGCGCTGGGCTTCATCGCCCGCCAGGGTCCGGCCAGCGACCAGGACCGCTGGGAAATGGATTCCGGCGTGAACACATTCACCCTGGGGGTCTGCATCGCCGCCCTGGTGGCCGGCGCCGAATTTCTGGAGCCCGGCGACCGCGCCCTGGCCCTGGCCCTGGCGGATTACTGGAACGCCCACATCGAAGACTGGACCACCGCCCGCGACACACCGCTGGCGCGGCGCCTGGGCGTGGACGCCTATTACATGCGCCTGGGTCCCGGCCCGCAGGTGCGCAGCGAACAGATCCGCGACCAGGCGTTGCCGCTGAAGAACCCGGTGGCCAGCGACGCCATTCCCCGCGACGAACAAGTGGGCCTGGAGTTCCTGCAACTGGTGCGTTTCGGCCTGCGCCGGGCGGACGATCCGCTCGTAGTCGCGAGCCTGAAGGTGGCCGACGACCTGCTCAAGGTGGACACCCCCAGCGGCGCCAGCTGGCGGCGCTACAACGGCGACGTCTACGGCGAGCACGACGACGGCCGTCCCTACGACGGCTCGGGGCGCGGCCGCGCATGGCCGCTGCTCACCGCCGAGCGGGGTCACTACGAACTGTGCGCCGGCCGCGATCCGCTGCCCTATCTGCAGGCGCTCGGAAACATGGCCGGCACCGGCGGCATGCTGCCGGAGCAGATCTGGGACGCGGCACCCATCCCGGAACGCTTCCTGCGCCCTGGGCGGCCCAGCGGCTCGGCCATGCCCCTGGTGTGGGCCCACGCGGAATTCGTGAAGCTGACCTGTTCCCGTGCCCTGGGCCAGCCGTTCGACCGTCCCCGATCCGTCGGCGAACGCTATGGCGGCCGCCGGCCAGACCCCGACACGGTGGTGTGGTGCCAACAGGCCCCGGCGAGCCACCTGCGCGCGGGCAAGCGCCTGCTCATCGCCCTGCACCAAGCCGCCACCGTGCACTGGGGCGTGGACGGCTGGCAGCAGGTCAAGAACACGCCCACGCACCCCACCGGACTGGGCCTGCACGTGGCGGAACTGGAGGTGTCGGGTCTGCGTCCCGGCCAGAGCATCCAGCTCACCTACCGCGAAGCGGACTCCGGGCGCTGGCGTGGCGACGACTCCCAATTGCGCGTTGAGGACTGATCCGAGCGAACCGTACCGAATTGCGGCTAGAATAGGCACAGGAACCCGCGGCAGCCCCACCCCGCCCGCGGCAGCGATTGAAAGGCAGTCCATGCGAAAAGTCCTCATACCTGCGGCCATCGTCGTGGCCGTGGCCGCCGGGCTCGGCGGCTGGTACTGGAATCACGCCGAGCAACCCTCCTCCGCCGATCAGCTGACCCTGCACGGCAACGTCGACATCCGCCAGGTGCAACTGGCCTTCAACGGCAGCGAGCGCATCGCGACCATGAGCGTCCGCGAGGGCCAGCAGGTCAAGAAGGGAGAACTGCTGGCCAGCCTGGATACCCGCCGTCTGACGCAGAACGTCGCACAGGCCCAGGGCCGCGTGGCGGCACAGACTCAGGTGCTCGCGGCACTGGTCGCCGGCACACGTCCGGAAGAACTGCGTAAGATGCGCGCCGACCTCCAGGCCGCCCAGGTGGATGCGGACAATGCCGAGCGCACGGCACGCCGCCTGCACGATCTGGCCAAGCGCAAGCTCGCCTCCCAGGAACAGGCGGACAACGCCCGCGCCGCCGCCGACGCCGCGGGCGCGCGGCTGGAATCGGCACGCCAGGCGCTCGCCCTCGGCGAGGCCGGCCCCCGCAAGGAAGACGTGGCGGCGGCACGGGCCACGTTGAAGGCATTGCAGGCACAGCTGGCCTTGGCGCAGCAGAACCTGGACAACGCGCAACTGCACGCCCCGGCCGACGGCATCATCCGCGACCGCATTCTCGAACCCGGCGACATGGCCTCGCCGCAGACGCCGGTCTACACCCTGGCGCTCAGCGACCCCATGTGGGTGCGGGCCTACGTGGACGAGCCAGACCTGGGCAAGATCCGTCCCGGCATGACCGCCGACGTCACCACCGACAGTTTCCCGGACAAGCACTACCGCGGCTGGATCGGCTACATCTCCCCCACCGCGGAGTTCACGCCCAAGTCGGTGGAGACGACACGGGTGCGTACCGCGCTGGTCTATCAGGTGCGGGTGTTCGTGTGCAATCCCGCCGGCGAGTTGCGTCTCGGCATGCCCGCCGATGTCCACGTCGATCTGCAGCAGAGCGCAACGCCCACCGACACCCCGCCCTGCTCCACCCAGCCATGACCGATAGCGGCGAAGCGGCCATTGCCCTGGCCGCAACGGGCGTCAGCAAGACGTTCCAGGCCGGGAAACGCCGCGTGCAGGCCCTTCAGGATCTGAGCCTCGAGGTCCGCCACGGGCGCATCACCGGTCTGGTGGGTCCCGACGGCGCGGGCAAGACCACCTTCATGCGTCTGACCGCCGGCCTGTTGTTGCCGGACACCGGCGACATCAGCGTCATGGACATCGACGTCCTGCGCGAACCGCTCAAAGTGCAGGCCGCCCTCGGCTACATGCCCCAACGCTTCGGCTTGTACGAAGACCTCACCGTGCAGGAGAACCTGGACCTGTACGCCGATCTGCAGAACGTCCCGCTGGCCGAACGGGCCGAGCGCTATGCGGGACTCATGCACATGACCGGGCTCGCCCCCTTCACGGCGCGCCAGGCGGGACGCCTGTCGGGCGGCATGAAACAGAAGCTGGGGCTGGCCTGCGTGCTGGTGCGTCCGCCGCGCCTGCTGCTGCTGGACGAGCCCACCGTCGGCGTCGATCCGGTATCACGGCGGGAACTGTGGAGCATCATCCAGCGGCTGGTGGACGACCAGGGGATGAGCGTGCTGCTCAGCACCGCCTACCTGGATGAAGCCGAACGCTGCCAGGAAGTCCTGCTGCTGCACGAGGGCCGACTGCTCGGCCGGGGCGCGCCGTCGGACTTCACCCGCGACTTGCGGGGTCGCACCTATACCGTCACCTCCGGCTCGCTGGGCAAGCGCAATCTGCAGGAATGCCTGGCACGGGCCCCGGGCCTGGTGGACGCGGTGATTCAGGGCGACGGCGTGCGCGTTGTCACCGGGGACGGCCCGCCCGATCTGGCGGCCCTGGGCGTCGACGGCGAGATCACTCCGGTGGAGCCGCGTTTCGAAGACGGTTTCATGGTCGCCCTGCACACTCGTCAGCCGGAGCGTGAAGACCTGAACACCCTCACCCACGACGTGCGCGCCGGCGACGGCAGCGCCGTGATCCGGGTCGACAAACTGCAGCGGCGCTTCGGCAGTTTCTACGCCGTGCGCGACATCAGTTTCGACGTGGGCCGCGGCGAGGTGTTCGGCCTGCTGGGCGCCAACGGCGCCGGCAAGTCCACCACCTTCCGCATGCTCTGCGGTCTGCTGCCCCCAAGCGGCGGCCAGCTCAGCGTCGCCGGCGTGGATCTGCGCCGGGCGGCGGCAACGGCCCGCGCGCGCATCGGCTACATGTCGCAGAAATTCTCCCTCTACGGCAACCTGACCGTGGCCGAGAATCTGCGCTTCTTCGCCAGCGCCTACGGCCTCAAAGGCCGGGCGCGCACGGCACGCGTGGGTGCGCTGACGGACGCCTTCGGCCTGAGCGAACTGGGCGACGCCAACAGCGCCGACCTGTCCCTGGGCTACAAGCAACGTCTGGCCCTGGCGGCGGCACTGCTGCACGAACCGGACATCCTGTTTCTCGACGAACCCACCTCCGGCGTCGATCCCCTGGCACGGCGCGAGTTCTGGCGCCGCATCAACACCCTGGCCGAGGCCGGCGTCACGGTGCTGGTCACCACCCATTTCATGGAAGAGGCGGAGTACTGCGACCGCCTGGCCATCATGGACGCTGGCAGCATTCTCGCCCTGGGCACCCCCGAAGAGGTCAAACAGCGCGCCGGCAAGGACGGCACCCCCGCCGCATCTCTCGAGCAGGCCTTCATCGACCTGCTGCAACGTCATGACCAGGAGGCCGCCGCATGAGTGGACACAACCGCCGCCTGCCCGGTCTGGTACGCAAGGAGTTTCTGCAGATTCTGCGCGACCCCAGCAGCATCTCCATCGCCTTTCTCATGCCGCTGGTGCTGCTGCTGCTGTTCGGGTACGGCGTGTCCCTGGACGCCAAGCACGTGCCCGTGGCGCTAGTGATCGAGCACCACGACGCCGACAGCGCCAGTTTGACTGCCGCCTTCCGCCATTCCGAATACTTCGCGCCGCGCGATTTCGCGCGCATGGATGACGCACAGGCGGCACTGATGGCCGGTCAGGTCAACGCCATCGTGCATCTGCGCGCCAACTTCGCCGCCGACGCCCGCAGTACCGGCGGCGCACCCATCCAGGTACTGATCAACGGCGTGGATGCCAATACCGGACGCCTGGTGCAGGGCTACGTGGAATCGCTGTGGGCCAATTGGCTGCAGCAGCGCGCCGAGGCCCGCGGTGGAAAGCTGCAGTTTCCGGTGGACGTGCAACAGCGCGTGTGGTTCAACAGCGAACTGCGCAGCCGCAACTATCTGGTCCCGGGATTGATCGCGGTGATCATGACGCTCATCGGCGCCCTGCTCACCGCCATGGTCATGGCGCGGGAATGGGAACGCGGCACCATGGAAGCACTGCTGGTGACGCCCGTGTCCATGCGCGAGATCCTCATCGGCAAGCTGCTGCCCTACTTCGTTCTGGGCATGGGCGGCATGGCCCTGTCGGTAGGGATGGGATTGTGGCTGTTCCAGGTGCCGTTGCGCGGTTCCGTGGTGGTGTTGTTCGCTGCCGCGGCACTGTTTCTGCTGGCGGCCCTGGGCATGGGCCTGCTGATCTCCATCGTGGCCAAGAACCAGTTCGTCGCCGGTCAGGCCGCCATCATCACCACCTTCCTGCCCGCGTTCATACTGTCGGGTTTCATCTTCGACATCGACAGTATGCCGAAGATCGTGCAGGTGCTGACCCATGTGGTGGCCGCGCGTTACTTCGTCGCCATCCTGCAGAGCCTGTTTCTGGCGGGAAATGTGTGGTCCGTGATCCTGCCCAACGCCGCCGCCCTGGCGCTGATGGCGGCGATCTTCCTGGGCCTGGCACGCCGCAAGGCCCACAAGAGGCTCGAGTGAATATGTGGCGCCGCATCCTGGCACTGCTGCAAAAGGAACTTCTGTCCCTCTTCAAGGACAAGAAGAGCCGCTTCATCATCATCGCGCCGCCCATCATCCAGCTGCTGGTGTTCGGCTACGCCGCCACGTTCGATCTCAATCGCGTGCCGTTTGCGGTGTTCAACGAAGACCGCGGCACCCTGTCCACGGAATTGGTGGATCATCTGCGCGGCACGCAGAACTTCGAACAAGTGAGCATCCTGGGCCGCCAGGCCGACATCGCCCCCACCCTGAATGGCCGCACGGCGCTGCTGGTGCTGCATTTCGGCCCGGAGTTCAGCGCCGATCTGCGCCTGGGCCGCTCCGCCCCGTTGCAAGTCATCGTCGACGGGCGCAACTCCAACACCGCCCTCATCGCCCTCAATTACGTGCGCAACATCGTCAAACGCTTCAACGAGGACTGGGCCCAGGCCCACGGCCAAGCGCCGCCTGCCGCCCGACTGGAGATGCGTGCCTGGTTCAATCCCAACCTGGAGAGCCGCTGGTTCATCGTGCCCGGAATCATCGGCCTGCTCACACTGGTGGTCACGATGCTCGTGACGGCACTGTCAGTGGCGCGCGAACGGGAACAGGGCACCTTCGATCAGCTGCTGGTGACACCCATGCGGCCGGTGGAAATCCTCATCGGCAAGGCCTTGCCCGGTTTCATCATCGGTCTTGTGGAAGCGAGCTTCATCATCGTGGTGGCGGTGTTCTGGTTCGATATTCCGCTGCTGGGGAGTCTGTTCACCCTGTACACCGGCATACTGCTGTTCCTGCTGTCCGCCGTGGGCGTCGGGCTGATGATCTCGGCACTGTCGGTGACCCAGCAGCAGGGCATGCTGGGCGCCTTCCTGTTCCTGGTGCCGGCGGTGATCCTGTCCGGCTTCGCGACTCCCATCGCCAACATGCCCGCCGTGGTGCAGGATCTTACCCTCATCAATCCCATGCGCTATTTCATGATCATCCTGCGCGGCGTGTTCCTGGAAGGCACGCCCTTCGCCCTGCTGGTAGACCAGTTCTGGCCCATGGCGCTCATCGGCCTGGTCACCCTTGCCCTGGCGGGCTGGCTGTTCCGCCATCGGATGTATTGATGGGATTCGAAATCGCCGCAGGCTCATCCCTCAACGACCAGAGAACACCACCCCCGGTTGCAGCTTCAGGACCGGGCGGACACTGATGGCCGCCGCCGTGAGGCTCACGATCAGAACCCCCAGACCACCCACCAGGGGCGTGAACCACATCATGCGAAAGGGGTAGCCCACAACCTGCGAAACGGCGTCTCCGACCAGCGCACAGGCCCCGAGACCGATGCCGGTTCCGATGGCGGCACATAGACCGGCCTGGACCAGAACCATCGCCAGCACCATCCGTGGGGTAGCGCCCATGGCCTTGAGCACCGCGTACTGCCTCAGGCTCTCATTGGTGAACATGTAGAGCATGACGCCCGTGACGCCGAAACCCACGGTCATGGCCAAGGTGAGCATGGCGGCCATATCGCCCACGTCCTCGGAGTTGACCAAGTACCAGCGAACCGTATCCGCCTTGAACTCTGCGGCACTGCGCGCCCGCAAGCCGGTCCGCTGCTCAATACGCCTGGCCAATGCATCGGGCGACACGCCCGCCTTGGCGTGCACCAGGACGAACGTCAGCCGATGGAGTTCCCGGGGCAGGATGCGCATGGCATTGGAATAAGTCGTGAACACGAGAGGACGCGGGGGAAAACGGGGCAAGGTCGCCGAACGCCCCACCACCCGTACCCGATTATCGTTCAACAGGAATTCGTCGCCCCGGCGCAAGTCGCGCAACGGCACGTCCAGATGGGGTCCGTCCGCCGGCCATTGATCCGCCTTGCGCAGCGGCGTGCCCAGCTTGCCGCTCGTCCCACCGGCATCGACGATGATCGCGTCCGGCGCATGGAGCTCGGTCGGCGCTCGCCCGTCCGGCAAGCGCGGCGCCCCGATCAAACTTGCATCATCGACGCCGATGACCTGGAAGGGTTGAAACCGGCCATTGGGCAGGCGTGCAGCCGCGGAACCCAGGGCCAAGGGCGTGGCATAGGCCACTCCGTCGACGCTGCGCACCCGGTCCAGCGCCGAGTCGGACAGATTGATCGTCTGCTCCGGCGAGCGCACCGCGGGATCCATGACCCAAACGTCCGTCGTCCCGTTCTCGGCAATGAGGGCGAAGCCCCGGGTCATGAAGCCAGCAAAATACGAAGCGGCAAAGGTCACCAGAAATGCCGTGAACGAAATTCCCAGCAGCAGGCCCGCATACTTCGCGCGATCGCCCATCAGCATCTTCAAGGCGATAAGGAGCACCTAGCGCGCCTGCCCATCGCTGATCGGCACGGGGGGCGCCTGGATGAACACATCGAGCTGCTGACCCACGTAGACCGGGGATTGTCCCGCCGGGAAGCTGTAGAGGACCTGAAGAACACGCGTGTCCGTCCGTTCCGTACTCCGCCCCGTCAACGACGTCTTCGGAACGATGGCCGGCTCGATATATTCGAAGCGCAGCGGAATACTGATGCGCGGATTTCCGCGCACAAAAGCTTCGGCCTTGGCCCCGGGGCGGACGCGCCAGGCATCACTTTCGTCCACGTCGACCCGCACATACAACCTGCGATCTTCGCCAAACAGCAGCACCGGCGCCGTACCGGCGCTGTCCACGTATTCGCCCAGACGCAGCTTCAACTGCAGTACACGCCCCGCCAGAGGCGCCCGCACAGTATGGTGCTTCATTTGCATGATCAGCCGTGCGACCTCCGCATTGGCAAGCCTTGTATTGGCTTGGGCCATGGCTAGTTCGTCACGTAGATCGCTCAAGGCCTGGGCGCTGACGGCGCCGGGGTCTTGGCGTCTGAGGTGTTCCGCATACTCGAGGCGGTGACGCGGCTGGCTCACCGCCGCCTCGGCGGCTTTCACCTTGGCCGCCGCCGACAGCAACTGTGCCTGCAGATCGCGGTCATCGATCCGAAACAGCACATCGCCCGCCTTGACGCGGTCCCCCACGTGCACATCGATCTGTGTCGCGATGCCCGACACCGGACTGCCGATCGCGATATTGCCCGTACTCGCTTCGACGAGGCCGGCACCGGCTACATACGATGCATAGGGCGCGGCGGACGGCTCGATCGCCGGAGGGCGCGCGGCGACCGATCGATTGTCCTCGACGATGACCGCGACGGCGACCGCGAGGCCGATGAGCGCGGACAGCGGCAGGATCAACCGGCCGTTCATGGCGAAGACTCCACGGCGGTCGTGGCGTCAGCATCGACGATTCTCCCGTCGTCCATACGCGCCACACGGTCGGCAAACTCGAGGATCCGGGTATCGTGGGTGACGACGACGAGCGAGCGCTCCGCTTGCGACGCCAAACCCCGCAGCAAGCGCATCATGTCATGGCCGGTCTGGTGGTCGAGGTTGCTGGTCGGCTCGTCACAGATGACCAACCGTGGCTCGTGAATCAATGCCCGGGCAATCGCCACCCTCTGCTGCTGGCCGCCACTCAGCTGTCCCGGCAGCGCGTCCTGTCTCTCTCCAAGGCCCACCGATTCCAGAAGCCGGTTCGCCTTGCCCAGGGCTTCCCGGCGCCGGCGCCGGGCCAGCAACAGAGGGACGGCCACATTCTCTGCGGCCGTCAGGGCCGGCAGCAGGTTGAAGAGCTGAAATACGAAACCTATCGATCGGCCGCGAAAGGACACCCGCTCGCGCTCCCCCATGGCGCGCACGTTGCGCCCCAGCACCTCACATTCCCCTGCATCCTGATCGAGGATTCCCGACAGAATGGAGATCAAGGTCGTCTTGCCGCAGCCGGAGGGTCCGATGACCATGAGCAACTCGCCTCGGCGGACGACCAGGTCCACCCCGCGCAGGGCGGCGACCCGTGCCGAGCCGGAGCCATAGGTCTTGGTCACGCCTCGGCAGCGGATGGCAATCTCGTCATTGAGTTCAGCTGACACGCGGGAATATAGACCGACAATTGGCTAAGGAAGATCCGGGACACGATTCATAAACCAAACTATAGCGTTGGCGCAGGAACCCCAGCAAACGAATCGTGGCAGACATATCCAAAGGGTCATCTGGCCTGGCGGCATCGGAACCAGGCGCTGCCGGCCGAACACTCCCAGGGCACGCCGGGGTGCGAGGCGGCGGAATTGCGCTGCGCTCTGACCTTCACGAGCGCAGCGAGGTGGACCGGCCGGGGTATTTGCACCACGCGATCGCATCCTCCCGCCGGCCGGCACCTCAACTCCGCAGGCCGTCCGAAAAAAACCGGCGGGGGTTCAACATGTTGCCTCCAGCATTCCCAACACATGTAGGACCACGCAGCTTGGCACGGTTTCTGCCGTATGTTTTGCTGAATGCAGTTCCTTTCAACCCAACTGGCCCAAGGAGTTGCGAGTGAGCCAGCCCATCCCCGATGCCCGACCCGCAGGCGAACCGAACGCGGACGCGATCCTGCAGGAATTGAAGACCCGCCGCACCGGCCTCACTGCTGACGAAGCAGCGGAACGCCTTCGGGAATACGGCCCGAACCGGATTCAGGCACAGGAAAGCAGCCTGCTGCGCAAGCTGCTCGGCTACTTTTGGGGGCCCATCCCATGGATGATCGAAGTCGCCGCGATCCTTTCGGCGGTGGTACACCACTGGGCGGATCTGATCATCATTCTGGTGCTGCTGGTCTTTAATGCCACGGTGGGCTTCTATCAGGAGTACCAGGCCGGCAACGCCATCGCCCAGCTCAAGCGCCACCTGGCATTGAAGGCGCGGGTGCTGCGCGGCGGTGTCTGGCGTGAAGTACCAGCGGGGGACCTCGTCCCCGGGGACATCGTGCGGCTGCGCCTCGGTGACATCGTCCCCGCCGACGTCGATCTCATCGAGGGCGACTATCTGAGCGTGGACCAGTCCGCACTCACGGGCGAGTCACTACCCGTGGACCGCAAGGTCGGCGAGCAAGTCTATTCCGGTTCCGTGGTCAAACAGGGCGAAATGGTGGGTGCGGTGCGTGCCACCGGCATGCACACCTATTTCGGCCACACGGCCCAGCTGGTGCAATCGGCCCACACCGTGTCCCACTTCCAGCGTGCTGTGCTGACCATCGGCGACTACCTCATCTACATCACCCTGGGCCTGGTGGCGCTGCTGGTACTGGTGCAGCTGCACCGCCATCAGCCCCTGCTGGACGTGGCCCAGTTCGCCCTTATCCTCACCGTCGCCGCCATCCCGGTGGCCATGCCGGCGGTGCTGTCGGTCACCATGGCCGTGGGCGCAGTGGTGCTGTCTCGGATGAAGGCCATCGTCTCACGCCTGGAATCCATCGAAGAGATGGCGGGCATGGACATATTGTGCTCCGACAAGACCGGCACCCTGACCCAGAATCAGCTCACCCTGGGCGAAGCCCAGCTGTTTGCCGACGCCGACGCCCAAACGGTGATCCTGACCGCAGCCCTGGCCTCGGTGGCGGAAGACCAGGATGCCATCGATCTGGCCATCATCGCGGGGCTGGCCGACCCCAAGGCCACCGACGGCTACGAACAGATCACCTTCACCCCGTTCGATCCGGTGCACAAGCGCACCGAGGCCGAGATCAAGGCTCCGGACGGTCAGCGGCTGCGTGTTTCCAAGGGCGCGCCGCAAGTGATCCTGGCGCTGGCCAACGCCGACGACACCTTGCGCAGCAAGGTTGAGCAGCAGGTGGATATGCTGGCACAGAAAGGCTATCGCACCCTCGGCGTGGCTCGCGCCGACGGCTCCGGCGACTGGCGTTTCCTGGGGCTCTTGCCTCTATACGATCCACCGCGCGAGGACGCCAAGGAAACCCTCGCCGACGCCGCCCACCACGGCATCACCGTGAAGATGGTGACCGGGGACAACATCGCCATCGCTCGGGAGATCAGTTCGCAGCTCGGCCTGGGCAACAACATTCTCGATGCCTCCGGCCTGCCCGCGGGACAGGATCGTCCCCAGAGCGACGACGTGGGCGAGCGCATCGAAAAGGCGGGCGGCTTCGCTCAGGTGTTCCCCGAACACAAGTACGGCATCGTGCGCACCCTGCAGGCGCGCAATCACCTCGTCGGCATGACCGGCGACGGCGTCAACGACGCGCCGGCACTCAAGCAAGCCGATGTGGGCATCGCCGTGTCCGGAGCCACCGACGCCGCCCGTGCCGCCGCCGACCTGGTGCTCACCGCACCGGGTCTGTCGGTGATCGTGCGCGCCGTGGAAGAGGCGCGGCGCATCTTCGAGCGCATGAACTCCTACGCCATCTACCGCATCACCGAGACCATCCGCATCATGATCTTTCTGGTGCTGGCCATGCTGGTGTACGACTTCTATCCCATCACCGCCATCATGATCATCCTGCTGGCGCTGTTGAACGACCTGCCCATCATGACCATCGCCTACGACAATACCTGGCTTGATCCCCAGCCGGTGCGCTGGCGCATGCGTCGCGTGCTGACGGTGGCGTCGGTGCTGGGGGCGATCGGTGTGGTGGAGACCTTCGGCCTGTTGTTCATCGCCCGCACCTGGCTCGGCATAGGCACCGCCGAGCTACAGTCGATCATCTTTCTCAAGCTCGTGGTCGCCGGCCACCTCACTCTGCTGGTGGCACGCACGCGCAAGCCCATGCTGTCGAAGCCGTTCCCTGCACCCGTGCTGTTGGCGGCCATCCTCGGCACGCAAACCCTGGCGGCCCTGATCGTCGG
>Ga0315556_1000892_pt1 | contig 18522 bp, 14 predicted proteins | sample SalMarSW160310MG_FD_202112 | JGI IMG/M metagenome (GOLD analysis project Ga0315556, IMG submission 202112) | Salt marsh sediment microbial communities from the Plum Island Ecosystem LTER, Massachusetts, United States - Salt Marsh Sediment SW1603-10 ...
TCCAATGTAAGCTGATGTTTGCCGTAGGCGATGGTTTTTTTGTAGTGGTTCAAGGTTTGCCCCTCTGTGCATGACGGCGCAGGCGCGCCAATTTTGGATAAATCGTCTTTCCGAAACAACGCGGGCCGCCTCAGCGACCCGCATTATTCAGGTATTGTTACTTGCGCAGTTCCAGACGCTGAATCAGCGAACGATAGCTGTCTTCGTTCTTGCCCTTCAGGTAATCCAGCAGCTTGCGGCGGCGGCTTACCAGACGCAGCAGACCGCGGCGGGAATGGTGATCCTTGTTGTGTTCCTTGAAATGCTCAGTCAGGTGATTGATGCGCGCAGTCATCAATGCAACCTGTACTTCCGGCGAACCGGTGTCGCCCTTGGCGCGCTGGTAATCGGTAACTATTTGCGCTTTGTGCGCAGTCGTAATAGACATCTTTTTCCACTCTCCACTAAAAAGTGCCGCATTTTACCCTTCAATGCGGCTATTACTCAAGTCTAATCGGGGATATAGCGGCATTTTTCGCCACTTTCGATACTAGCCGCTCGGGAACCAGCAAATTCCCTTCCAGCCTGCCCACCCCGATGAATTCCCCGGCCCCATACAGGCGTATTCTGTCGCTCGGCAGAGCCTGTTCGAGAACAAGCCTCTGCCCCTGGGCAATCCGCATCACCTGTCTATTGTCCAGCTCCAGCATCGGCAGACCCTGCAGCATGCAATCCAGTGGCAACAGGCAGGTTTCACGTTCCTGTTTGTCCATATGCTCAAGTCGCTCCCAGCCATAAGCGTCTTCCAGACTGAAACGTCCGATGGCCAGGCGCCGCAACGCCAACAAATGTGCACCGCACCCCAGAGCCTGGCCGATATCCTCCGCCAGCGTGCGGATATAGGTGCCTTTGCTGCAGCGCACGACCATTTCCAGTTCCTCACCCGCAAAACGTTCCAGCACCAGTTCGTGTATGGTTACGCTGCGCGCTTTCCGGTCAACGGTTTCGCCTTTGCGGATGTATTCGTAAAGCGGTTTACCCTGGTGCTTGATGGCGCTGTACATCGGCGGCAGTTGCCGGATTTCGCCGACAAAACGGCTCAACACCTCCGGCAGTTGCGCCTCGCTCACCTCAATCTGGCTGCGCGAGATGATTTCACCCTCCGCATCTCCGGTAGTCGTGGTCTGCCCCAGCCGTACCCGGGCGCGATAGGTTTTGTCCGCATCCAGCAGCGTGGAAGAAAACTTGGTGGCTTCGCCGAAGCAGATCGGCAACAGGCCGGTAGCTAATGGATCTAGTGTGCCGGTATGCCCTGCCTTTTCGGCCTGGAAAAGACGGCGTACCTTCTGCAACGCAGTATTGGAACTGAGTCCCAGCGGCTTGTCGAACAGCAAGACCCCATCCAGCGGGTAGGCAATGCGGGCCATGGCAATGCCTCAGTTTTTGTCCAGATTGTGATCGCTGGCGACGGCTTGATCGATTAGCTGAGACAGCCTGGTGCCCCGTTCAACCGAGGCATCGTAGATGAAGTGCAGCTGTGGGGTGACGCGCAATTTCATGGCATGCGCCAGCTGGCTGCGCAAAAAACCGCTGGCACGTTCCAATCCCTGCTGCAACTTGTCGTTCGCCCCGTCCAGAGTGGTGTAATAGATCTTGGCATGGGAATAATCCGCTGTCACCTCGACTGCGGTCAGGGTAACCATGCGTACACGTGGGTCCTTGACCTCCAGCCGGATCAACTCGGCCAACTCGCGCTGGATCTGCTCTGCCACGCGATCTGTTCTGGCGTAGTCCCTGGGCATTAAAGCGCGCGCGCCACCTCGACGATTTCGAATACCTCGAGCTGGTCGCCGACCTCAAGGTCGTTGTAACCGCGCAGCGACAGGCCGCATTCGAAATTCGCCTTAACTTCCTTGACGTCGTCCTTGAAACGCTTCAGCGAATCCAATTCACCGGTATGGATGACCACGTTGTCGCGCAGCACGCGTACCTGCGCATTGCGCTTGACCATACCTTCGGTCACGTAGCAACCGGCCACAGTACCTACCTTGGAGATATGGAACACCTGGCGGATTTCCACCATACCGATGATGTTTTCCTTCTGCTCCGGCGCCAGCATGCCGGACAACGCCGCCTTGATCTCGTCCACCATCGCATAAATGATGTTGTAGTAACGAATATCCACGCCGGAAGCTTCCGCCAGCTTGCGTGCAGCCGCGTCGGCACGCGTATTGAAGCCAATCACGATGGCCTTGGATGCCAGGGCCAGATTAATGTCGCTTTCGGTTATACCGCCCACCGCACTGTGAATCAGATTGACCTTCACCTCGTCGGTAGACAGTTTCTGCAGCGCGTGCGAAATCGCCTCAATGGAACCCTGCACATCGGCCTTGAGGATCAAGGCCAGCGTGCGCACCTCGCCTTCCGCCATCTGTTCGAACATGCTCTCCAGCTTGGCCGACTGCTGCTTGGCCAGCTTCACGTCGCGGAACTTGCCTTGGCGGAATAGCGCAATTTCACGCGCCTTTTTCTCATCCGACAATACCATCAGATCCTCTCCGGCCACCGGCACTTCGGACAGTCCCTGGATTTCAACCGGAATGGATGGTCCCGCTTCGGTAATGGCCTTGCCGGTTTCATCCAGCATGGCGCGCACCCGCCCAAACACTGCGCCGACCAGCACGGTGTCGCCGCGCTTCAGGGTACCGGACTGCACCAGCACGGTGGCCACCGGCCCCTTGCCCTTGTCCAGACGCGCCTCGATCACAATGCCCTTGGCATTGGCTTCCCGCGGCGCCTTCAATTCCAGAACCTCGGCCTGTAGCAGCACGCCTTCCAGCAAGTCGTCGACGCCCTGACCGGACTTGGCGGATACCTCGACAAACATGGTATCCCCGCCCCAGTCTTCCGGCACCACTTCCTCCGAGACCAGTTCCTGCTTGACGCGTTCGGAATTGGCCTCCGGTTTGTCGATCTTGGTCAGCGCCACCACGATCGGCACGCCTGCTGCCCTGGCATGGTGGATCGCTTCGCGAGTCTGCGGCATCACGCCGTCGTCTGCCGCCACCACCAGGATCACGATGTCTGTCACCTTGGCACCGCGGGCACGCATGGCGGTAAACGCCTCGTGACCCGGTGTATCGAGGAAGGTAACCATGCCACGCGGCGTATCCACATGGTAGGCGCCGATATGCTGAGTAATACCGCCCGCCTCACCCGAAGCGATACGGGTGCGACGGATATAGTCGAGCAGCGACGTCTTGCCATGGTCGACGTGGCCCATCACCGTCACTACCGGCGCGCGCGGCAACAGCGGCACGTCCTTGTGTTCCATTTCCTCGCTGAGGAAGGCGTCGGGCTCATCCATCTTGGCGGCCTTGGCGATGTGGCCCATTTCCTCGACCACGATCATTGCGGTTTCCTGGTCCAGCACCTGGTTGATGGTCACCATCGAGCCGAGTTTCATCAGGGCCTTGATGATCTCGGCTGCCTTGATCGACATTTTCTGCGCCAGTTCGGCAACCGAAATCGTCTCCGGCACCATTACTTCGCGCACCACAGGCTCGGTCGGCAGCGAGAATGCGTGCTGGGGTGTGGCTTCGTGCTTGTTATGTTTCTCGCTGTGGCGCGGCATACGGGAGCGTCCACCGCCCCATCCGCTCAAGCGGCTATCTGTGACCGGCCGCTTTTTGTGTCCGGTCTCGCTCCAGGGACTGTTTTTGTCGGCCTTACCCTTCTTGCTGCCCGGCTTGCTGATCTTGTCGCCTGGCGCAGGCCGGTGCAAAGTCCCCTCGGCAAGATTAGGTTTGGGTTGCGGGGCCGGTGCGGGTTCCGCAGGCTTGGCTTCAGGCTGCTGTACCACCGGCTGCGGCGGTTCTTCGGCTGTCGCCGTTTTACGCTTGCCACGCTCTTTCTTGGCCTGCAACTCAGCAGTCTGGCGGGCAGCCAGTTCCGCCTGCAAGCGCTTTTCTTCCTCGCGCAATGCCAGTTCCTGCTCGTCCAGCACTTTCGCCGGAGCCTGCGGTGCAGTTTCAGGCACCGCAGGCTTGGCGGCCTTGGGGGACGCCACCACGCGCTTCTTGCGCACCTCAACCTGGATGGTGCGCGCCCTGCCGGTGCTGTCCGATTTCTTGATTTCGGTCGTTTCACGGCGCGTCAGCGTGATCTTGCCCTTCGCCGGGCCACCATGCGCGGTGCGCAGATGCTCCAGCAATTGCGCCTTGTCCTGTTCGGATACGGGGTCGGAGTCTTTCTGCTTGACGACCCCGGCCGCCTGAAGCTGTTCCAGCAACAGTTCGACCGGCAGGCCCAGCTCTCCGGCAAACTGCGCTACGTTCATTTTTCCCATCACTACCCCTTAAGCCTTACAGCACTCCAAAACCAAAACAACCATTTATTCAAACCATGGTGCACGTGCCGTCATGATCAACTGGTTGGCACGCTCACCGTCCATGCCGGTCAGCTCAACCAGTTCTTCCGTATCCAGGTCGGCCAGGTCATCCTGCGTGCCGACGCCTTTGCCCGCAAGCGTGCGAGCCGTGTCCTCATCCATGCCTTCGATCTTGAGCAGATCCTCGATGTTGTGCTCAACCTGTTCTTCGCTGGCAATGGCCTGGGTCAGCAGGGTATTGCGTGCACGGCTACGCAATTCATTCACCGTGGCTTCGTCGAATGCTTCAATTTCCAGCATTTCGTCCAGAGGAACATAGGCCACCTCCTCCATCGTATTGAAGCCTTCCTGTACCAGGATGTCGGCCACTTCCTCGTCCACATCCAGCTTGGCCATGAACAAATCGCGAACCTTGGCGAACTCTTCCTCATTCTTCTGGCTGGACTCTTCCACCGTCATGATGTTCAGTTCCCAGTCGGTCAGCTCACTGGCCAGGCGCACGTTCTGGCCGTTACGGCCGATTGCCTGCGCCAGGTTTTCTTCCTCGACCACCACATCCATGCTGTGCTTGTCCTCATCCACCACGATGCTGGTTACCTCGGCCGGTGCCAGCGCATTGATCACGCAGGTGGCGGGATCATCCGACCACAGCACAATGTCGATACGCTCGCCGGCCAGTTCGTTGGTCACCGCCTGCACGCGCGAACCGCGCATACCGACGCAGGTACCGATCGGATCGAGGCGCGCATCGTGCGAGCGCACGGCAATCTTGGCGCGTGAACCCGGGTCGCGCGCGGCACTGACGATTTCCAGCAGCTGCTCTTCGATTTCCGGCACTTCCAGTTCGAACAGCTTGACCAGGAATTCCGGCGTAACACGCGACAGTATGATTTGCGGGCCGCGCAGAGAACGGTCTACACGCAGCAGACAGGCACGGATGCGGTCGCCCACCCGCAGGTTTTCCTTGGGGATCATCTGGTCGCGCGGCAGCAATGCCTCGATCTTGCCGAACTCGACGATGGCACTCCCGCGCTCGATGCGTTTGATGGTGCCGGAAACCAGATGCTCCTTGCGCTCCATGAAGTCGCTGAGAATCTGTTCGCGTTCGGCATCGCGGATTTTCTGAAAAATGACCTGCTTGGCAGCCTGCGCGCCAATGCGTCCGAAATCGATGTTTTCCAGTGGTTCCTCGATAAACTCTTCGAGCTGAATGTCCGGGTTGCGCTTCTGCGCCTCGGCCAGCTTTATGTGCAGATCCGGGGTTTCGAAAGTTTCGTCATCCATTACCTGCCAGCAGCGAAAAGACTGATAATCCCCGGTTTCGCGATCGATGCTGACACGCACGTCTGCCTCTTCGGAAAAACGCTTCTTGGTGGCAGAGGCCAGGGCGGATTCCAGCGCACCAAATACAATATCCTTGTCCACATTTTTTTCACGGGACAACGCATCCACCAGCAACAAAACTTCACGACTCATTACCGTCTCCAGCTAATCAGGCTTGCGTCGATATGCGCAAACCCAAACAATCAAAACGTCGGCACCAGGCGCGCCCTGTCCACATTCGACAGCTCGATCGCCACCTGCTCGCCATCCACTTCCAGTTGCAGCATTCCGTCCTGCAGCACGCCGAGAACACCTATGAAATTCTTGCGTCCATCAAGCGGCATGCGCAACTTGATGTTGGCCTTCTGGCCACGGAAACGCAGGAAATCCGCCTCTTTTCTGAGCACCCGATCCAGACCGGGCGAAGACACTTCCAGGCGCTCGTAATCCACACCTTCCACCGCAAACAGCCGTGTCAACTGATTGCTGGCACGTTCGCAGTCTTCCAGGGTAATACCCTCTGGCTTGTCCAGAAACACGCGAAACAGCCCCCTGCCCGACACTTCAAGATCGACCAGCTCGTATCCCAGCCCTTCCAGCGTTGACTCTACCAGCCGTGAAACATCCATGAAAACCACTTCCACAAATAAAAAACGGGCTCGAAGCCCATCTGAAATCGGGGCGAATTATAGCAAAAAAATTTGCTCAATGGAAATTAAGCTGTGGATTTAAATCCAGGAATCGTACAAAGACGATCCGGCGGCGGGGTAACTACCCCAGCCGCCGGATAAAAGGCAAAAGCCGGAATCAGTTGCCGCCCATCTCCAGCATCAACTGATTGATGCGTTTGACAAAACTTGCCGGATCGTCAAGTTGGCCGCCTTCGGCAAGCAGGGCCTGGTCGAACAGTACGGTAGCCCAGTCGCCAAAGTGTGCTTCTTCATCCTTCAGGCGCAGCACTACCGGATGTCTGGGGTTGATTTCCAGTATCGGCTGCGAGGCAGGCGCATTCTGCCCGGCTGCCTTCAGCAAGCGCGCCAGATTGCCGCCAATGTCGTTTTCGTCCGCTACCAGGCAGGCAGGCGAATCGGTCAGCCGGTGCGTGACGCGCACTTCCTTTACTTTGTCCCCGAGGCTGTCCTTGATCCTGCCGGTCAGATCCTTGAACTCGTCGGCTTCCTTTTCCTGCTCTTTCTTTTCAGCTTCATCTTCCAGTTGGCCGAGGTCGAGGCCGCCTTTGGCGACGGAAACCAGCTCCTTGCCGTCGAACTCGGTCAGGTGCGACACCACCCATTCATCCACACGGTCGGTCAGCAGCAGCACTTCGACACCCTTCTTGCGAAACACTTCCAGGTGCGGACTGTTCTTTGCGGCATTGAAGGTCTCGGCAGTGACGTAGTAAATCTTCTCCTGCCCTTCCTTCATGCGGCTGATGTAGTCCTGCAACGACACGGTCTCGTCGGCGGTATCAGCCTGGGTGGAAGCGAAACGCAACAGCCCGGCGATCTTGTCCTTATTGGCAAAGTCTTCGCCGATGCCTTCCTTCAGCACGTTTCCGAACTCGCCCCAGAATTTCGCATACTTCTCGGCATCGTTGTCGGCGAGATCGGACAGCAGGCCCAGCACCTTGCCGGTGCAGCCCTTGCGGATCGCCTCGATGTCCTTCGATTCCTGCAGAATTTCGCGCGATATGTTAAGCGGCAGGTCGGACGAATCTACAACCCCGCGCACAAAGCGCAGGTATTGCGGCATCAATTGTTCGGCATCGTCCATGATGAACACGCGGCGCACATAGAGCTTGATGCCGTGGCGTGCATTGCGGTCCCACATATCGAATGGTGCGCGGCTCGGGATATACAGCAACTGCGTATATTCCTGGCGGCCCTCGACGCGCGCATGGGCCCAGGCCAGCGGATTGTCGAAGTCGTGGCCGACGTGCTTGTAGAATTCCTGGTACTGCTCTTCGGTGATCTCGTTCTTGCTGCGCGTCCACAGCGCGGAAGCCTGGTTGACGGTCTCGTCTTCGTCCAGGATTTCGTTATTGCCCTCCTTCCACTCCTCTTTCTTCATCAGGATCGGCTGTACGATGTGGTTGGAATACTTGTGGATGATGTCGCGCAGCTTGTGGCCTTCCAGCAGGTCGTCCTGTTCTTCGCGCAGGTGCAGCGTGATCTCGGTGCCGCGCGCCGCCTTGTCCTCCATCTCGATGGAGAACTCGCCGCCACCGTCAGACTCCCAGCGCACGCCCTGGTCACTCTTTTCTCCAGCGCGGCGCGTCAGCACGGTCACCTTGTCGGCCACAATGAAGGCGGAATAGAAACCCACGCCGAACTGGCCGATCAGGTGTGCATCTTTCTGCTGGTCGCCGGACAACTGGCTGAAGAATTCGCGCGTGCCGGACTTGGCGATGGTGCCAAGATTGGCGATCACGTCGTCGCGGTTCATGCCGATACCGTTGTCGCTGACAGTCAGCGTACGTGCTTCCTTGTCATAGGCGACGCGGATATTCAGTTCGGAATCGTTCTCGAACAGGCTGTCGTTATGCAGCGCCTCGAAGCGCAACTTGTCGCAGGCGTCGGATGCATTGGAAATCAGTTCGCGCAGGAAAATCTCGCGGTTGGAATACAGCGAGTGGATCATCAGCTGCAACAGCTGTTTGACTTCTGTCTGGAAACCCAGGGTCTCGCGACTGGCAGCAACGTTCTCGGTCATGCGTATTTCTCCCTCTGATTAATGACTGATGGGGTATATATGGATCGGTCCGGTGGATTTCAAGACTGCCGCTGCAGTACGCCGCAGGGATGCACCAAGGGCACGCCAAAGGCCCCGTGGAATTATCAGCCCGGCCTACGCGCCACCTTCGCGCTGACGCCTTGCCTCATACAGGCAGATTCCCGCGCTTACCGACACGTTCAGGCTTTCCACGCTGCCCAGCATCGGGATACGCACCAGCTGGTCGCAGGTCTCGCGGGTCAGGCGACGCAGACCTTCGCCCTCCGCCCCCAGCACCCAGGCCACAGCACCCTCGTGCCGGAAACCATGCAGATCGGTTTCTGCCGTGCCGTCCGCACCGACCACATGGATATCGTGCTCCTTCAATTCGCGCAGGGTACGCGCGAGGTTGGTGACGGTAATGTAAGGCACCGTGTCGGCCGCACCGCAGGCAACCTTTTCCACCGTGGCATTGAGACCCACGGCGCGATCCTTCGGGGCGATCACCGCATGGACGCCAAAAGCATCGGCACTGCGCAGGCAGGCGCCGAGGTTATGCGGGTCCTGCACGCCGTCCAGCACCAGCAGCAGCGCAGGCTCGGTCAGGGTTTCCAGCACATCGTCCAGATGCTGCACGCGCCGCATGGCATGAACGCGCGCAACCACGCCCTGATGCCGCGCATTACCGACCATGCCATCCAGCCGTTTGCCGTCCACCTGGATGGTGCGCACACCCTGGCTTTCCGCCAGTTTGACGAAGTCGCGCATCCGGGCGTCGCGGCGCTGTGGATCCAGGTAAACCTCCATAACGCTATCGGCATGCTGGCGGATACGCGCGGTAACGGCATGGAAGCCGTGAATGATTTTCGTTTCAGCCATGCGTTACCATGCCCCGGTTTTCTTTTTGGCGGGCTTTTTCCCCGAGGATTTTTTCTTCTCGTGCAAGTTGTCCGAGCCTTTGTCTTCCACCAGTGTGAAATCGATCTTGGTGCTTTCCATATCCACCCGCACTACTTTTACGCGGACACGGTCGCCAAGACGGTAGCGCTTGCCGGTGCGCTCGCCCAACATCTGGTGCTTGGCCGCATCGAAGTGGAAATAGTCGGCGCCGAGTTCGGACACGTGCACCAGCCCCTCGGTATAGATGTCGTCCAGTGACACGAACAGGCCGAAGCCGGTAACCGAGGAAATGGTGCCGTCAAACGCGCTGCCCAGATGGTCGCGCATGTAGAAGCATTTGAGCCAGGCCTCCACGTCGCGCGTAGCATCGTCGGCACGGCGCTCGGTCTGCGAGCAATGGATGCCCAGCACGTCCCATTTCTCTTTCGGCTTGTATTGCTCGCCGTTCAGCACCGCCTTGATGGCGCGATGCACCAGCAGGTCCGGGTAACGGCGGATCGGCGAGGTAAAGTGGGTATAGGCTTCATAACCCAGCCCGAAGTGCCCGACATTATCCGGGCAATAGCGAGCCTGGCGCAGTGAGCGCAGCATCACGGTTTGCAGCAACGCGGCATCGGGACGCCCCTTGACCTGCTTGAGCAACCTGGCGTAATCGCCCGCCTCCGGCACCTCGCCGCCGCCCAGTTGCAATCCGAACTCCTTGAAGAATTCGCGCACTGCTTCCAGCTTCTCCGGCGTCGGCCCCTCGTGCACGCGGTACAGCACGGTATGTTTATGTTCCTGCAGGAACGCTGCTGCACAGACATTGGCTGCCAGCATGCATTCCTCGATCAGCTTGTGCGCGTCATTGCGTACCACCGGCTCGATGCGCTCGATCTTGCCCTGGTCGTTGAAGATCATCTGCGTCTCGATGGTCTCGAAATCGATGGCGCCGCGTTTTTCGCGCGCATGCAGCAATACCTGAAACAGCTTGTGCAGGTTCTGCACGTGCGGCAGCACCTTGGCATATTGATGTGCTTCCGGGCCCTTGGGATTGGCCAGCATTGCCGCTACCTGGTTGTAGGTCAGACGTGCGTGCGAGTACATGACCGATGGATAGAATCGGTATTGCTCGATATCGCCCCTGGCGCTGATCCGCATGTCGCACACCATGCATAAACGATCAACATTGGGGTTGAGCGAACACAGGCCGTTGGACAATTCTTCCGGCAGCATGGGAATCACCCGGCGCGGAAAGTACACCGAATTGCCGCGATTAAGCGCTTCCTTGTCCAGCGCATCGCCTGGCTGCACATAGGAACTGACATCGGCAATCGCCACCAGCAGCCGGAATCCCTTGCCGTCCGGCTCGCAATATACTGCATCGTCGAAGTCGCGAGCGGTTTCGCCGTCAATGGTGACCAGCGGCAGATGACGCACTTCCTCGCGCCCGGCGTAATCTTCGGGCGGCACCTCATGTGCGAATTTCTTCGCCTGGCGTTCGGCATCCTTGGGAAATTCGTAAGGCAACTCGTGCTTGCGCAGCGCGATCTCGATTTCCATGCCGGAATCGGCATAATTACCGAGTATCTCGACGATGCGGCCGATGGGCTGCGCATGCTTGGAAGGCTGCTGCAATATTTCCAGTACTACCACCTGCCCAGACTTCGCGCCGCCAGCGCCGCCCGGTGCAACCAGGATATCCTGGCTGATGCGGCGGTTTTCTGCCACCACGAACAGAATGCCGTGATCCTCGTGCAAACGGCCGACCACACGATTGTTGGCGTGCTCCAGCACCTCGACGATTTTCGCTTCGCGCCGTCCGCGGCGATCCATCCCGGCAACGCGCACCATCACCGTGTCGCCGTGCAACACCTTGTGCATCTCCTTGGCGGAAAGCGTCAGATCGGCGCTAGCGTCCTCGGGAATCACAAAACCGAAACCGTCCGGATGCCCCTGCACCTTGCCCTTGACCAGATCGAGCTTGTCCACCACGCAGAGCGCGCCCTTGCGGTTGCGCATGATCTGCCCGTCGCGCTGCATCGCGCGCAGGCGACGGGTAAACAGTTCGCTCTCCTGCTCCTCGATATGCAGCAGGCTGCACAATTCCTCTTCCGCTATCGGCGCGCCCCGCTCTTCCAGTATTTGCAGGACGTACTCGCGGCTGGGCAGCGGGTGCTCATACTGCGCCCTTTCGCGTTCCAGGAACGGATCCAGTTCACGAACGTTCTTTTTCCTGTTTTTCATCAGCAATTATCCAACTGCGGTTTTTTCATTGACACAATATCCTATAACGATTAAATTACGCGCCCTCAAGCAATGCCCAGGTGGCGGAATTGGTAGACGCGCACGGTTCAGGTCCGTGTGCCGCAAGGTGTGGAGGTTCGAGTCCTCTCCTGGGCACCAAAGAATTTAAGCAACCCCGCAGAGATGCGGGGTTTTTTTAATTGCTATAACGATCCAGACTAAAAACCATATCCAGCGGCATTACTATGCCTATTACATTGCCTGCTAATACGCGCCATTAGGGAAGTGCGCATCAAAGGTATCTGTATAGTAACACGCCAGTTACTCAGCCCCTCAGACTTATTCAGCCAATTTAACACCGAACTGAAATGCGGGACTTCATTCATCAGCCCCCACCCGCATGGACCATCCGGCATCTGCGATCATTCGATGGAACGATTTCTTTTATAATCACTGCGAGCAGAACACGCAAATGAATCGAAAAGGCGCTGCATGAGCACAAGTTTTTCCGGAATGTCCGGTTCAAGTAACGTCAATATATGGCGCCGTATGCGGCCAGTTATCGCTGCGCATTTCTGGCTCAAATTCCTCGGTACCACGGGCTTCATTTTCGTGTTTTTTTCAGCCTATCTTTTCCTGCTGAAAAATCCAGTCCATCCGGTGACGGTGATACCGGCCACCATCCTGGACCGGATCATCGGCGTCGAGCCACTCGCACTACCCGTTTACCTTTCGCTCTGGGTTTACCTCTCTCTCCCGCCGATGCTGATGATGACGCGACAGGAAATCATTGAATACGGAGTGTGGATCGGCAGCCTGTGCCTGGTGGCACTGACGATTTTCTATTTCTGGCCCACCGCCGTGCCACCTGCGAATATCGACTGGGACCTGTATCCCGGGATGTCCTTCCTCAAGGGCGTCGATGCATCGGGCAACGCCTGCCCTTCGCTGCACGTCGCCACGGCGACATTCTCCTTTCTCTGGCTGCGGCAGCGCCTGCCTGCGCTGGGACTGGGCCGCGGCACACGCCTGCTTAGCGCAAGCTGGTTTGCCGCAATCGTTTATTCGACCATGGCGACCAAGCAACACATGGCGCTCGACGTCATCGCCGGCATCGCCCTGGCGCTGGCTTTTGCCTGGGCCTTCCAAAAAACCCGCCAACCCCGGCGTGAAGTACCAGACGGGCAGACCAATGAACGGACGAATCGCGAAATGATTTCCATCAGGAACCTGCTGATCGCCGTTGCAGCCGCCATCTATCTCGGTCTGGACTATATCGCGACCACCTCGCACCACCCGCCGCTGGCCATGATTATTCTGGGGCTGGCCCCGCTGTGCGCGCTGGCGCTGGCGACCGCCTGGAAATCGAAAGCACGGCTGCCTTTATTGCTGCTCTGTATCGCCGGGGCCCTGTGGATCGCCATGAACCTGGAAGCGCTGCGCGATCACGCCGCATGGATCTATTTCATCCAGCATGCCGGCGCCATGACCATCCTCGGCATCATCTTCGGCAGCACGCTGGGGCGCAGCCACGCATCCGCACTGTGTTCGCGCATTGCCAGCTTCATTGTCCCCGAACCGCTGGATGCGGATTACCTCCGCTACACCTGGCAAGTCACGCTCGCCTGGACGATCTATTTTGCGATCAGTGCGGCACTGTCGGTATTGCTATTTTTCTTCGCCCCGATCAAGGCATGGTCGATCTTTGCCAACCTGTTGACGCCGCTCTCGCTCGGCGCCATGTTCGTGGCGGAATACCTTATACGCCTGCGTGTGCAACCAGACGGCCCGCGCGTAAGCGTCATCGCAACCATTCAGGCCTTCCGGGAATATTCACAGCACCAGAGCTCGCAATAGTGACGATGAACTCCTTACCGCTGCTGCCCGAATCCGGCATGGACTCAATCGTGGCCTACCGTGGAACGCAACCGGTCACCCGCGCCGAGTTCTTGCACGACGTGCTGGCATTGGCGGCACGCATACCCGACACCGGCCACATCCTCAACCTGTGCAAGGATCGCTACTGGTTTGCGGTGACGTTGTTCGCCGGCATTTGCCGCGGCATGCTGAGCGTCCTGCCCAACTCCATCGCGCCGGAAGTCGTCACCGGGCTGGGTAGCGAATTGCCGGATCTGGTTTGCCTGGGCGACCAGCCGTCCTCGCCCCTCCGCCTGCCATACCTGCAGGTTTCCGGCAGTCCAGCCGCGATATCCGGGGCAGCCCCGGCCGTCCCGCGCATTCCCTTCGAGCAGCGGATCATGCAGGTCTACACCTCCGGTTCCACCGGCAAGTCGCACGGACACGCCAAGACTTTCGGACGGATATGCCAGTGCGCCGCTGCCGAAGCAAAGCGCATATGGGCGACAACCGGCCAGCCGTGCGCGGTATTGGGCACGGTGCCGTTCCAGCACATGTACGGACTCGAATCGACGATTTTCCTGCCGCTGCTCGGCGGCGGGCAATTGAGCAGCCGGTTGCCGTTCTTCCCTGCCGACGTCTTCGCCGCGCTGGCCGAACTGCCCGCGCCGCGCCTGCTCTTCACCACCCCGTTCCACCTGCAAAAACTGGTGGATGCCGATATCGAGTTTCCGCAACTTGCCGCCCTCGTCTCCGCCACGGCCCCGCTCTCCATGGAACTGGCGAACCAGGTCGAAGCCCGGCTGGGCGCACCGGTCCTGGAAATCTATGGCTCCACGGAAACCGGGCAGATCGCCACCCGCCAGCCCACCCGGCATACCGAATGGGAAACTTTCGAAGGCATCGTACTGAAGCAGGAACAGGGCGCCACCATCGTCAGCGGCGGCCACCTGGAAAGCGCGCAAGCACTCAACGACGTGCTGGAACTGAGCAGTCCGTCGCAGTTCCGTTTGCTGGGCCGCAACTCGGACATGGTCAACGTCGCCGGAAAACGCAGTTCGCTGGCCTTTCTGAATCAGATCATCGCCAGCCTGCCCGGTGTGCACGATGGCATCTTCTGCATTCCGGAATGCGCACAGGAGCGCGAAGTTTCCCGCCTGGCGGCATTCGTGGTCGCCCCCGGACTGAGCCCCAACGACATCCGGTCCGCCCTGCGCCAGCAACTGGACCCGGTGTTCCTGCCGCGACCGATCGTGTTTCTCGACGTGCTGCCGCGCGACGGCAACGGCAAAATTACGGCAGCCACGCTGACCGAACTCATTGCCACACACCTTGCATAAAAAACCCGAGATGCCTGTCATACCGCTCCCCTTCGAACCCGATCACCCTGTCTTTGTCGGCCACTTCCCCGGCCGGCCGATCATTCCGGGCGTGCAGTTGCTGGACCGGGTACAACGCATCGTCGAATCGGAACACGGCCTGACCCTGGACGGGCTACAGGCGGCAAAGTTTCTCAGCCCGGCAGCACCCGGCGAAAGGCTGGAGCTCGACTACGAAATCGGCAACCGCCAGGTCCGTTTCGAAATACGCTGCGGCACGCGCCGCATCGCAAGTGGCCAGTTCCTCGTCGCCACTGGTCACGCCACATGACGGACGCCCCACAAACGCCCGGAACCGGCAAAATGCCGGAATGGCTGCAGCGCAAGGAACGCGGCAACATGTTCTGGCTTGGTGTAATGCGTCGGCTCTCACTATTGCTGGGACGTCGGCTGTCGCGCATTGTCGTCTACGGAATCGCGCTGTATTTCGTGCTCGCGGTACCGGCGGCACGTCAGGCCTCCCGCGCCTACCTTGTCCGGGTGCTGCAACGTCCCGTCACCTGGACGGACCTGTACCACCACATCCTCGCCTTCTCCAGCACGATCCACGACCGCATCTACCTGCTCAACCACCGCCACGATCTGTTCGACATCCGCATTTTTGGCGCCGAACCGTTGCAAGCCCTGCATGCCGCCAATGCCGGCTGCTTCCTGTTCGGCGCACACCTGGGCAGTTTCGAGATGCTGCGCAGCATTGCCCGCGACAACACCCCGCTCAAGGTCTGTGTCGCGATGTACCCGGAAAACGCACGCCAGCTCAACAGCGCGCTGAGCGCCATCAATCCCGATGCAATGCTGGACATCATTGCGCTCGGCCAACTCGATTCCATGATTGCCATCCACCACAAACTGAAACAGGGTTGCATGGTCGGCATCCTCGCCGATCGCGCGAGCGGACCGGAAAAATACCTCACCCTGCCCTTCCTCGGCTCGCCCGCGCGCTTCCCCACCGGCCCATTCCGCATGGCCGCAATGCTGCGCCATCCGGTCTTTTTCATGGCCGGGCTGTACCGGGGCGGCAATCGCTATGACATACAATTCGAACTGCTGGCGGATTTCTCAGGCTCGACGCCAGCCAACCGTGAACAGGAAATCCGCGACGTTACGGAACAATACGTGCAGGCGCTGGAGCGCCATTGCCGGGCAGCCCCCTTCAACTGGTTTAATTTTTACGATTTCTGGAAATCCGCCGACAGTGAAACCGATTAACAAAATTGCTCTTGCCGCCATCGCCTGGCTGCTCTTCGCCCTGGCATCCCCCGCTGCCCAGGCCGAAGACCTGCAACTGTCGCAGCTGATGCATATCCTGTCGCAGAACAAGTCGGGGAAAGCCACCTTCGTCGAAAAAAAATATATCGGCATCATCGACCGGCCGCTCATCTCCACGGGCGATCTTTCTTTCACCGCCCCCGACAAGCTTGAGAAACGCACGCTGACCCCCAGACCGGAATCACTGACCCTGAACGGCGACATCCTCGTCATCGATCGGCCCGGCAAGCAACGGAGGACCTTCAGTTTGGAGGAACATCCTGAAATCTCGGCCTTCATCGAAAGCATACGCGGCACCCTGGCGGGTGACCTCGGCGCGCTGGAAAAATTCTACACGCTCAAACTCACCGGTTCGCTGACACAATGGCAACTGGTGCTCACGCCCAGACATCAGCGCCTCAGCAACATCTTCAGCCGCATACGCATCGGAGGCTCCGGCGCAGACGTCAAAACGATAAGCATGGACCAGAGCGATGGCGACCACTCCGAAATGGTCATCACCAATATAGACGATCAATGAAACAGACCATGCGCCCGCTGATCATTACCATCTGGCTGGCGACATTGCTGGCCTGCGCACTGGTCATCGCCAGGACGACGTTCGTATCGGACCTGTCGGCCTTCATGCCCAAGGCACCGAGCGAACGCCAGCAAATGCTGGTCGACCAGTTTCGCGACGGCATCATCGGACGCCTGATCATGATCGGCATCGAAGGCGGGGATGCCGCCGAGCGTGCCAGGCTGTCGCATGAACTGGCGAACAAGCTGCGCAACACGGGATTGTTCGTGGGCGTACAGAACGGTGACCCCGCCACCGAACAGCGCGACCGCGCGTATTTCTTCGACAACCGCTACCTGCTCAGTCCCGACGTCACCCCCCAGCGCTTCAGCGTACAGGGATTGCATGCGGCCATCAGCAACTCGATCGATGCGCTATCCGGCGATGCCGGGATGATCATCAAGAAGCTGTTCCCGCGCGACCCCACCGGCGAAACGCTGCGCTTGCTGGATCAGTTCAGCGGCAACAGCCAGCCGAAAAGCATGGACGGCGCATGGGCCTCCCGCGACGGCAAGCGCGCGGTGCTGCTGGCCTACACCCGCGCGCCGGGCACCGACACCGAAGCGCAGGCGCGAGCCATCGACACCATACGGCAGGTATTCAACGGCATTCCGGGCCGTCAGGCCGGCACCCGCATCGTGATGAGCGGCACCAGCGTGTTCTCGGTCAAGTCGCGCAACACCATTCTGGGCGAAGTGACCCGCCTGGCGAGCGCCAGCCTGCTGCTGGTGGTGTGTCTGCTGTTGCTGGTCTACCGTTCGCCCAGGCTGCTCGTCATGGGCCTGCTGCCGGTGCTCTCCGGCACGCTGGTCGGCATCACCACAGTCAGCCTGAGTTTCGGGCAGGTTCACGGCCTCACCCTGGGGTTCGGCACCACCCTGATCGGCGAGGCCGTGGACTACTCGATATATTTTTTCCTGCAGCATGCCGGACAGGCACGTCCCGGCATGTTCTGGCGCACCATCTGGCTGGGCGTTGCCACCTCGATCGCCGGTTTCGCCGCCCTGCTGTTCTCGGGTTTCCCGGGCCTCGCCCAGCTTGGCACCTATTCCATCAGCGGCCTGATCGCGGCGGTGATCGTCACGCGCCTGGTGTTGCCGACACTGCTGCCGCGGCAACTCAAGCTGCGCGACCTGAGCCAGCCCGGTCTGCTGCTTGACCGCATCCTGAATCGCGCCGGCGGCCTGCGCTGGGCGGTAGCGGTTCTGGTGCTGGTTGCCGGCGGCATCGTCCTGATGCATGCCAACCACATATGGAATCGCAACCTGTCGTCGCTAAGCCCGATTTCCCGGGCAGACCAGCAACTCGATCAACAACTGCGCAACGACCTCGGCGCACCCGACCTGCGTTTCATGGTTGCCTTCACCGCACCGAACGCGGAGCAGGCGCTGCAGGGTGCCGAACGAACCGGCGCGGTGCTGCAAGGACTCGTGAAAAACCATGTACTGGCCGGCTTCAACTCGCCCGCGCTGGTACTGCCCAGCATTGCCCGCCAGCATGCGCGCCAGGCCGCGCTGCCCGATGCCGCACAGGCGCAGCAGCGGCTGCGGCAGGCACTTAAAGGCATACCGGTCAGGATGGAACGGCTGCAGGGTTTCCTGTCCGACCTGCAGGCGGCACGCACACGCAAACCCCTGTTGCGCGCCGACCTCGACGGCACCTCTGCCGCGCTGCTGGTCGATTCGCTGTTGGTCAGGCGCGCCGGCGATTACCTGGTACTGATGCCGCTGCGCGCCTTGAACAGCAGCGCCGGGCAACCGCTGGACATCGACCGGGTGCAGGCCGCGCTGCAATCGACACGGCTGCCGCACATCGTCGTCATCGACCTGCTGGAAGAATCGACCAGCCTGTTCGAGAACTACCGGAATGAAGTGCTGCTGCTGTCCGAGCTCGGCTGCCTGGTGATTTTCGCCCTGTTGCTGGTTGCG
>Ga0315556_1000893_pt1 | contig 18505 bp, 17 predicted proteins | sample SalMarSW160310MG_FD_202112 | JGI IMG/M metagenome (GOLD analysis project Ga0315556, IMG submission 202112) | Salt marsh sediment microbial communities from the Plum Island Ecosystem LTER, Massachusetts, United States - Salt Marsh Sediment SW1603-10 ...
AGGGCCAGTCCGACGGCGGCCTCCGCCGCGGCCAGGGTGAGAATCAGCAGGAAGAGGATCTGCCCGTCGGCCTGCCCCCAGCGCGCCCCGCCCGCGATGAAGGCGAGCCCCACGCCGTTGAGCATTACCTCGAGCGACATCAGGATGAAGATCAGGTTGCGACGCACCAGGATCCCGATCAGGCCGAGGGCGAAGAGGCCCGCGGCGAGATAGAGGGCGTGCTCGACTGGGACCTGCGTCGTCATCTGCGTGCCTCCGGGCGCCCGAGATGCCAGGCGCCGACCAGGCCCGCGAGCAAGAGCATGGAGGCAAGCTCCACCGCGAGCAGATAGGGGCCGAGCAGGACCGTCCCGACCGCTTTGGGCCCTACGGCCTCCGCGCCGGTACGCACCGGCAGTCCCGAGGCGAAGAGGTAGAGGAGCTCCGCCAGCAGCGTAGCGACCAGAAGCGCGGGGCCGGTCCAGGCCTCTGGACGGCGCAGCCCCTCGTTCCATTGCAGATTCAGCATCATCACCACGAACAGGAAGAGGACCATGATGGCGCCGGCGTACACGATGACCTCCAAGGCCGCTGCGAAGGGGGCGCCCAACAGGAAGAAGATCACCGCGACCGCGAGCAGGGAGACCACCAGGTAGAGCAGGGCGTGCACGGGGTTTCGCCCGCCGATGACGAGGACGGTGGAGATGATTACGACGGCGGCGGAGAGGTAGAAGGCAAGGGTCACGGCAGCAGACTCCTGGTATCCACCGGCTCGGCCTCGTTGCGTGCCTCGCCCTTGTCCTTGCCGGCGATTGCCTTGCCCGCCACGCGCCAGAAGCTGTAGTCCGGATATTTGCCGGTCCCGCTGATCAAGAGGTCCTCCTTCTCGTAGACGAGGTTCTGACGGTCCAGCTCGGACATTTCGAAGTCCGGGGTGAGCTGGATCGCGTAGGTCGGACAGGCCTCCTCGCATATCCCGCAGAAGATGCAGCGCGAAAAGTTGATGCGGAAGATCTCCGGGTACCAGCGACCATCCTCGTCTTCGGTCTTTTGCAGCGCGATGCAGTCCACCGGGCAGGCCGCAGCGCACAGGTAGCAGGCGACGCAACGCTCCCCACCGTCCGGATCGCGGGACAGGATGATCCGACCGCGGTAGCGCGGCGGCAGATAGGGCTGCTCGTCCGGATACTGCACCGTGTCCCTCTTGCGGAAACCGTGCAGGAAGACGAGCCAGAGGGTTCTGAGCGAGCTCCACATGATCATTGCAGCGCCAGCACGACGCCCCCGGTTACGACGAGGTTGAGCAGTGCCAGAGGCAGCAGGATCTTCCAGCCGAGCGCCATGAGCTGGTCGTAGCGCGGGCGCGGGAGGGCGGCCCGCAGCAGGACGAAGAACACCAGGACGGCGGCAGTCTTCAGCAGGAACCAGACCAGCGGCGGCAGCAGGGGCCCGAGCCAGCCGCCGAGAAACAGCGTTGTGATCAGCGCGGCGGTGAGAATCATGCCGACGTACTCGCCGACGAAGTACATTCCGAACTTCATGCCGGAATACTCGGTGTGGTAACCGGCGACCAGCTCGTTCTCGGCCTCCGGCAGATCGAATGGTAGGCGATGCAGCTCGGCCACCCCCGCGATCAGAAAGAGCAGAAAACCGGGGAGCTGGGGCACGACGTACCAGAGGCCGCGCTGGGTCTGCACGATCGTTCGCAGATCGAAGCTGCCTGCCAGGATGACCACGCCCATGAGGGCGAGGCCCATGAAGACCTCGTAGCTGATCATCTGGGCCGCGGCCCGCAGACCGCCGAGGAGGGAGTACTCGTTGTTGGAAGCCCAGCCGCCGAGCACGACCCCATAGACGGTGAGCGCCGCCATGGCGAGGAAGAAGAGGAGCCCGATGTTGAGATCCGTCACACCGATCCCTGGAGCGGCGGGGATCACGGCGAAGGCGACGAGCCCGGTTGCCATGACCAGTGCCGGCGCGATGACAAAGACCGGCCGGTCGGACATCGGAGGGACCCAGTCTTCCTTCATCATCAGTTTGATCACGTCGGCCACCGGTTGCAGCACCCCGAAGGGACCCACGCGATTGGGTCCGTAACGATCCTGCCACAGGCCCAGCAACCGTCGCTCCGCCCAGGTGAGAAGGGCGGCGGCGATCAGCACCGCCAAGGGGGTGCCGATCACATTGAGCAGGGCTGCTACCGTATCGGACATGTCGGCTCCTCAGCTCTCCGGCACCGCCGGAAGCGGACGGATCTCGCCCCAGTCCGGCAAGGCGATGCCGGCAAGCCCCGGCAGGTCCCCCGGCAGACCCGCAGTGCCGGCAGGCAGGGCAGGGTGGACACGCACCGCTAGCACATGGGCTTCCCCCCCGATACGCAGCTCTGTCGGCTGACCTTCCGCGAGGCCGAGCCGATCGGCAGCCGTCCTGCCCACGGCGAGGTAGGGCTCGGGGGCACGCTGGGCGATCGGTTCCGAATGAATGCTCTGCTCCTCACCGCCGAGGCAATGATGCAAGGGCAAGACCAGCCAAGACCCAGGCCGAGGCTCGAAGGGGGGAGGGGGCTCGGTGAAGAACCGCGCCGCCCCCGGTGCCGGCTCGATGAGACGCACACCCGGACGGGATTCCCGCAGGGGCCCCGGAATCTCCTGCTGGAACCGGCTCAATGCCTCGTTCGAGCTCCAGCTCGGGACCCAGTACCAGGGAGCGAGTCCACCGGGGGTCGCCTCGGCCCCCCCCTCCATGGAGAACACGAACGGCGAGTCCGGATCCCGTGGTGGCGGCTGCTCCTTCACATCCCGCTGGGCATCCATCGCTGTACGACCACTGTAACGCGGGGTGGCGCGGGGGATGCGCGAAGGGACTTTATCCGCATGGGATTCGGGGGCGGCCGCGGCAATGGGGCCGAAGTCCGGCAGGGCGGCGGCAAGGCGGGCGGTGACGGCGTCGAAGGTCGTATCCTCGGACCTGCCTCTCGCCGCTGCCGCAATCTCACCGAGCCAGCGCCAGGCCTCCCGAGCCTCGCCGCCGGGAGGCAGGACCTTGTAGGCGCGCTGGGCGCGTCCCTCCGCGCTGACGAGGGTCGCATCCGTCTCCGCAAAGGTCGCAACCGGCAGGAGCCAGCGGGCCTTTTCGGCCGTCGCATGCTGCAGATGATCCAGCAGGAAGAAGTCGCGGGTCGCCGCGAGAGCGGCATCGACCCTTGCTTCCCCGAGGCGCCGGTAGAGGTCGTTCTCGAGCACCACCAGGGTGTCTGCCTCGCCCTGCTCTAGGGCGGTAAACGCGGCCTCCAGTGGCGGTGCGTCCAGCATCGCGAGCCCCATGGAGTCGCACTCGGGAAGCGCCAGCCAGAGCGCGGGGTCCCGTTCCGCAACAGTCAGGGACCATGCCAGGTTGGCGGCGGCCTGGAGGACCTCCGGCGATCCGCAGCCCGTGCCGCTGACCACCAGGGGCCGAGCAGAGCCGGCGAGGGCCTCGGCGATCGATTCGGAAAGCTCGCTTTCTGCGCGAGTCAGGCCCTCGACGACCGGGGCCTCCTCGGCGAGGCGATGGGCGATGGCGAAGCCGATACGGGCGATCGTCTGCGGCTCCCCGCGGAAGACCTGCGCCGCGACGTCGTCCAGCGCGCAGACATCCGGGCTGAGCACGAACAGCGGCGAGCGCTGCCCACCGGCGGCCTGCGCGACGGCGGTGCGCTTCCAGGGCTGCACCATGGCGTGGGCCGCGGCCTCCCGGGCGCGGTTCAGGGTCGCCTGGCGCAGGCTCAGGGCCACGCGGGGGGCGGTGTTGGTGACGTCTTCGCCGAGCACCAGAACGCAGTCGGCATCCTCGATCCTGCTGCGTGTAGCCGCCGGCACGGGGCCGTCTCGCAGGATCGAAAGGGTCAGGGCAGCCAGTCGCTGATCTGCTTCGGCGATGCCGGCGAAGAAGCGCCCGGGCCCGACCAATTCACGCAACAGGAAATTGGCCTCCAGGGAGGCGCGCGGGGAGCCGATTCCCAGGACCCGGCGGGCACGCACGCGATCGGCAAGTGCCCTCACGGCCTCCTCGGCGCGGGCGGGCTCGACGCCGTCGCCCCCTCGCCGCAGCACCCTGCAGATGCGAGCCTCGCTGTTGACGAGCCCATAGCCGAAGCGCCCCCGATCACATAGGAAGTAACTGTTCACCTGGTCGTTGTAACGATTCATGATGCGGCGCAGCTCGCCGTAGCGCGCCCCCGGCTGGGTGTTGCAGCCGACGGCGCAGTGCACGCAGACCGAGGGCGCCGTCATCAGGTCCCACTTGCGCGTGTAGCGGCGGCTGAAGGTCTTGTCGGTGAAGACCCCGGTGGGACAGACCTCGACCAGGTTGCCGCTGAAGGGGCTCTCGAGGGCCCCGTCGGTCAGGCGCCCGAAATAGACATGACTGGCGATGGCCTGGGCCTGCAGATCCACACCCCCCGCATAGTCGTTGTAGAAGCGCACGCAGCGGTAGCAGGTGATGCAGCGATTCATCTCATGACCGAGGAAGGGCCCCAGGTCCTGGTTGCGGAAGGTGCGCTTGGGAAAGCGGTCGCGGCGGTAGAGGTGACCGGTCATCACCGTCATGTCCTGCAGATGGCACTCACCCCCTTCCTCGCACACCGGGCAGTCGTGCGGGTGGTTGGTCATCAGCCATTCGATCACGCCGCGGCGCAGGTCCTCGGCCTGGGCATCGGCGACCGATATGCGCGTGCCCTCGTCCGCGGGGGTCATGCAGGCCATGACGATCTTGCCCTTCTGGTCCTTCTCGTCCGTGAACTGCTTGACCGCGCATTGGCAGCAGGAGCCAACCGATCCCATGGCCGGATGCCAGCAGAAATAGGGCAGGTCGATACCGAGCGAGAGACACACAGCGAGCAGGTTCTGCCCCGGATCTGCCTGATAGGCTTTGCCATCGATGTAAATCTCAGCCATTTGCCAAAGCTCTCACCGTGGCCTTTGGTCCGCGGTATTGGCTCCGCGCTGCTCGAAATGGGCAGCGGCGTTCCCGGATGTGCCGCTCGAAATCCTCGCGAAAATACTCGAGTGCGCTCTGTAGCGGCTCCATGGCTCCCGGGGCATGGGCACAGAAGGTGTGGCCCATGCCGAGGAGGCGGGTGTGCCGCTCCAGCATCCTCATGTCCTCTTCGCGACCCTCACCCGCTTCGATGGCCTCCAGGGTGCGGGCGACGAAGGGCAGACCGTCGCGGCAGGGGGTGCACCAGCCGCAGGACTCCTGCGCGAAGAACCGCTCGAGGTTGAGGCACAGGCCGACAGGGCAGGTCCGGTCGTCGAGCAGGATCATGGTTCCCGTGCCGAGCCGGCTGCCGGCCGGGATGAGCGAGTCGAAGTCCATGGGCAGATCCAGGTGCCGCTCGACCAGGAAGTCGGTAGAGGCCCCGCCCGGCAGCACCCCGCGGAACCCGTATCCGGGGTGCATGCCGCCGGCGTGCTCCTCGAGGATCTCGCGGATCGGGGTGCCCATTGGCAGCTCCCAAGCCCCGGGCCGGCGTATCCGCCCGCTGGCCCCATAGATCTTGGTGCCCCCGTCCTCGCTGCGGCTCAAGTCACGGAACCATCGCGCTCCGTGGGCGACGATGTGGGGCACGTTGCACAGGGTCTCGACGTTGTTGACGACCGTGGGCTTGCCCCAGAGCCCTGCCGCCTGGGGGAAGGGCGGCTTGGTGCGGGGGACGGCTCGCGTCCCCTCCAGGGCGTTGAGGAGCGCGGTCTCCTCGCCACAGATGTAGCGCCCCGCGCTCCGATGCAGGTGAAGCTCCAGGTCGAAGCCCGAGCCCAGGATGTCGCGGCCCAGCAGGCCGGCCGCCTTGGCCTCGGCGATGGCCTGGGCGAGGATTCGGGCACTGGCTCGGTACTCTCCGCGCAGGAAGATGTAGGCGACCTCGGCCCCGATGGCGAAGGCGCCCAGGATCACTCCCTCGATTATCTGGTGGGGGTCGCCCTCGAGCAGCAGTCGGTCCTTGAAGCTCCCGGGCTCCATCTCGTCGGCATTGACCACCAGGTACCTGGGTGCCGGCGCATCGTCCCCGCGCGGGACGAAGCTCCACTTAGTGCCCGTCGGGAAGCCCGCTCCGCCGCGCCCGCGCAGGCTCGATGCCTTCACCGCATCGAGCACTGCCTGGGGGTCCAGCTCCTTCAGGGCCTTGCGCACTGCGCGGTAGCCGCCGGCTCGCTGGTAGCCTGCGAGACCCAAGGGCCCTCGGGTCGGGTCGATCCGAGCGGTGAGGGGGGTCTCAGTCATAGTTTTCGAGGAGACTCGCCAGCCGGTCGGGGTCCAGGTCCAGGTGCAGCTCGTCGTCCACGGCGAGCACCGGGGCGTGATCACAGGCGCCCAGGCACTGCGCCGGGAGCAGTGTGAAGCGGCCGTCCTTCGTGGTCTCTCCGGATTCCACCCCGAGCTGCTTCTCCAGCGCCGCGCGAAGGTCGTCGCAGCCCAATATCCAGCAGGTCGCCGAGTCGCAGAAGGTGACCAGGTGCCTGCCCACGGGGCGACGGTGCAGGCGGTTGTAGAAGGTGGCCAGCGCCTCGAGCTCGTGCACGCTCATCCCGAGCACCGGGGCCAGGTCATCCAGCGCCTCGTCGGGGAGCCAGCCGCGACTCTCCTGCAACCTCACCAGGGAATCGATGCTCGCTGCCCGGCGATCGGGATATTGCGCGATCTCCGCTTCGATCGTATGGCGTTCTCGCTCGGTCAGCATGGCGGTACCTTCCGCGATCAACGGTCCACGTCCGCCATCACGAAATCGATGCTCCCCAGGATGGCGATCAAATCGGCGACCGTGTGCCCACGGCTGATCGCAGGGATCATCTGCAGATGCGGAAAGGAGGGGGTACGGATTCGGGTGCGGTAGGACATGTTGCCGCCGTCCGAGGTGAGGTAGTAGCTGTTGATGCCTTTGGTCGCCTCCACAGCGACGCAGGCCTCTCCTGGAGGGATCACCGGACCCCAGCCGATCTCGACGAAGTGGTGGATCAGGGTCTCGATGTCCTGCATGCTGTAGTCCTTGATCGGGGGGGTCGTGAGGGGGTGGCGTGCCTTGTGCTCGCCTGCGGGCATGTTGTCCAGGCACTGGCGGATGATGCGCAGGCTCTGGCGCATCTCCTCCAGGCGCACGGCGGTGCGATCGTAGCAGTCGCCCCGATCTCCGGTCGGGATCTCGAACGCGAAGCGCTCGTAGCCCGAGTAGGGCCGCGCCTTGCGCAGATCCCATGCGAGGCCGGTGGCGCGTAGACCCGGACCCGTGACACCCCACTCCATCGCGTCGGCCGTGGTATAGGCGCCGATTCCCCTGGTGCGGCGACGGAAGATGCCGTTTCTGAGCACCATTCGGTCGTACTCGTCGAGCCGCGGCTGCTCCCAGTCGAGGAAGCCGCGCACCAGCTCGTCCCAGCCCTGCGGTAGGTCCTGGGCGAGTCCCCCGATGCGAAACCAGGCGGGGTGCATGCGAAAGCCGGTGACCGCCTCGGTGATATCGTAGACGCGCTGGCGGTCGCTGAACATGTAGAAGACCGGCGAGAGCTGGCCCAGGTCCTGAGCCATGGTGCCGAGGAAGAGGAGGTGGCTCGATACCCGGAAGAGCTCGCAGAGCATGACACGGGCGACCTCCACCCGCTCCGGGACCAGGATGCCCGCCAGTCGCTCGACCGCGAGCACGTAGGGCAGGTTGTTCATCACCCCGCCGAGATAGTCCACCCGGTCCGTGTAAGGGATGTAGCTGTGCCAGGTCTGGCGCTCCCCCATCTTTTCGGCCCCCCGGTGGTGGAAACCGATCTCGGGGACGGCATCGACGATCTCCTCCCCATCGAGCTGGAGCACCACCCGGAAGACGCCGTGGACGCTCGGGTGGTTGGGCCCGAGATTGAGGAACATGAAGTCGGTGCCGTCGTGGGCACGCGTCATCCCCCAGTCCTCCGGACGGAAGCGCAGTGCCTCCTGCTCGACGCTTTGGCGCTCGTCGGGCAGGGTAAAGGGCTCCATCTCGGTGGCCCGGGCGAGGTGGTCCTTGCGCAAGGGGTGCCCCTGCCAGGTGGGGGGCAGGAGGATGCGCTTCAGGTGTGGGTGACCCTCGAAACGGATCCCGAAGAGATCCCAGACTTCGCGCTCGTACCAGTCCGCGTTGGGGTAGATGGAGCGGATGCTGGGTAGCTCGAGATCGTCCTCGCTCAGGGGGACCTTGAGGCGCAGGTCCCTGTCCCGGTCGCAGGACAGGAGCTGATAAACGGCGGTGAAGGCGGCGTCCTGCTCAGGGCGCGGTGGTCCGACAGGGTTGCGCCTGGTGCGCTCGTCGATGGCCGTGAGGTCGTAGAGCATGGGATAGGGGCGCTCGATCCCCCCCTTCAAGTGGGACAGGATCTGCGGGAGCCGCGCGCGGTCGACCCACAGGGTCGGTATGCCGTCGACGGTCGCTTCCTCGGCGATGGTCTCCGTCCCGAAGTGTGCGCGCAGGGCATCGACCGAGGCGTGCTCGTCCGGCATGGGCTCGATCCGTAGCGCTTGGACGGCTTCAGACACGGTCGGGGCTTCGCAGCTCGGTCACCCGCATGCGCTCGGCGCGCTTGGCGTCCCGCCGGCTCGGCATCCGGTTCTGGAGCTGGGGACGTTCGACACCCTGATCGCCGATCACCCAGCTCAGGGGCCGGCGCTCGGCCCCGATGGCTTCCTGCAGCAGGAGGAGCCCCTCCAGGAGTGCCTCGGGCCGTGGCGGGCAGCCGGGTACGTAGACGTCCACCGGAAGGAAGCGATCTACCCCCTGGACGACGCTGTAGATGTCGTACATGCCGCCGGAGTTGGCGCAGGAGCCCATGGAGATTACCCAGCGCGGCTCCATCATCTGCTCGTAGAGACGGCGGATCACCGGGGCCATCTTGCGGAACACGGTGCCGGAGATGACGATGACGTCCGCCTCGCGGGGGGTGGCCCGGATCACCTCCGCGCCGAATCGGGCGATGTCGTGGGGCGGCGTGAAGACGGTGGCCATCTCCACATAGCAGCAGGAGAGCCCGAAGTTGAAGGGCCACAGGGAATTCTTGCGCCCCCAGGCTACCAGGTCCGCCAGCCGCGCCAGGACCAGGTTGCGTCGCACGGCTTGCTCCGGAGATTCACCCCCCGCCTCGCGGCTCGGGGTTTCGGGTCGGCTCAGTTGCCAGCGCATCTCAGGTATCCTCCCGTCCGCGCTCCTGCCACCAGTCCAGGGCACCGATCCGCCACAGATAGGCGAGCGCGGCCACCAAAACCCCGATGAACACCAACATCTCGACGTACCCCGTCCAGCCGACTTCACGGGCCGCCACCGCCCACGCGAAGATGAAGACGGCCTCGAGGTCGAAGATCACGAAGAGCACCCCGACGAGGTAGAAGCGCACGGGAAAGCGCAGCCGTCCGGAACCCACGGGGACGATCCCGGACTCGAAGGGGTCCCCTGTCGCCTGTTCCCGGTGGCGCTGTCCCAGCAGGTGGGACAGGACGAGCAGCCCGCCGATCAGGGCGAGCACCAGGGCCACATAGAGGGCCAGAGGCCAGTAGGTCGCAGTGTGCGCGTTCATTACTGCCCACGGCTGCAAGGCCTGTTCCAGGTGGATGGCGTGTCCCTGCAATGCCAGCGAGAGTGGCCTCTACGGCGACGCGACTTGCGCGGCCGGCGCCCCGCGTCCGGCCCAGGGATCGGCCGGAGGACCGGCATGCGATGCTGGACTCGGATTGAGGGAGGTTGATTTCAACCTACGCAAGGGGCTTTACCACCGCAGGCCAGGGGCGCGCGTCTTACGGACGCTTCGGCTATGGGTCGTATGTAGGCTCGACGAGGTGCTGCACTCGCATCAAAACCGGCGCTCGCATTTGCATCCTCAGTGGCCGCGATCGCGCTCTGCGCCAACGCTGGCTCTGGTTTTGCTTATTTTTTCTTACCAGTCGGCTTCGCGGCCATGGCGCCTGCGCCGAGCCAAGGGAAACCGGTTTCCGCTGACTAGGCCGCGCACTGCGCCTAAACCCTCTCGGTTTCGAGGAAGAAAGGCACGTCTCCGGCGCACGCGTCACAGGTAATGTTTGGCATATGCGCACCCAAGGTGCGAGCGTTGGCGGACAATTGATGGAGAGAATCAATGCGCGCAAATGTAGCCGATACGTCATGTCAGAGCTCGGTTGCGGCGAAGCCGTCTCCCTGTCTTATGGTGATCTTCGGGGCCGCTGGGGATCTGACCCGCCGCTTGCTGGTGCCATCGCTGTTCGAGCTCGCGCTAAAGGGATTGCTTCCCGAGCCTTTCGCGGTGCTGGGATTTTCCCGCGAGCCTTGGGGCGATGATGACTTCCGCAAGCAGATGCACCAGCACCTGGAGCAAGACGGCGACATCGACGCGGAAGCCTGGAGCAGATTCGCTGCGCGTCTGCACTATCAGCCCGGTGACTTCACCTCACAGGAGGATTTCCAACGGCTGGGCGGGCGCGTCGCCGCAATGAGGGAGGAGCGCGGCCTACCGGACAATCTTTACTTCCACCTCGCCACGCCACCTGCGTTCTTCGGTCGCGTTGCCGAGAATCTCGATAGAGCAGCTTTGGCGCGCCCGGAGCAGGCGATTGGAGCGGGTTGGCGAAGGATCGTGATCGAAAAGCCTTTCGGCACAGACCGTACCTCTGCCCGTGCGCTGCACGACGAGCTGCAACGGTTCTTCTCCGAAAGCCAGATCTATCGGATGGACCACTTTCTTGGCAAGGAAACGGTGCAGAACATGCTCGTGGTTCGATTCGCAAACCCGAGCTTCGAGCCCATTTGGAATCATCGCTTTATCGATCACATCCAGATAACGGTCGCTGAGGACATCGGCATAGGCACCCGCGGTGCCTTCTACGAGAAGACGGGTGTTGTGCGGGACATGGCGCAGAATCACCTGCTTCAGCTTCTTTGCATGACGGCGATGGAGCCTCCGACAGGCTATGAACAGCAGTCGCTGCGCGACGAGACTGTCAAGGTTCTGCGGGCGATCAATCCGCCGGCGCAGAACGAGTGCGTCTTTGGCCAGTACGGACCGGGGGCCGTCGGCGGACATAAGGTCATCGGTTATCGCGACGAGGCCGACGTGGCCCCGGACTCGGCGACGCCAACGTTCGCGGCGATGAAGCTGAAGGTGAATAACTGGCGCTGGGTCGGTGTTCCCGTCTACTTGCGTACGGGCAAACGCTTGGCCGCGAAAATCAGCGAGGTTTCCGTACATTTCAAACCCAACTGCATACCCGATGTTCGCGGCCGCAGGCGAAACCCCTGTCTATAAAAACGTCGTCGACTTCAGGCTCCAGCCGGAAGAGGGCATTCTGCAAACCTTCATCGCCAAGCAGCCAGGCGCCGAGATCCGCCTTAAGCCGGTCACCTCGCAATTTCTGTACGCGGACGCCTTTGGAATCACTTCACTTCTGAGAGCCTACGCCGGTTTGATCCTCGACGTCACAAAAGGGGATCAGACGCTTTTCGCCCGCGAAGACTGGATCGAGCAGGCATGGGCGATCGTAGATCCGGTCGTGCAGCTCCTGGAAAGCCATCCCGTCACAGACCTGCCGAGTTATGCCGCGGGCTCTTGGGGGCCTGCGACCTCCGCTGCACTCTTGGAGCGCTACCACCGGCAATGGAATACGCCCACTACGGGCGGCTGATGCACCCGGAATCGGCGCGGACTCCGACTCGGTATTTCCCTTTTCTTGCTCCGCGCGCATGCGCAGATAGGCATTGGTACCCAGGAGATGGCGCCCTTCTGAAGTAGTGACGGCGGCGCGAGCTCTCGTAGCCGGCCACCCGCGACTCCTCGACGCAGAAAATGGAATCCGGCGGCAAAATGGTCCTCTTATTCGTCCCGATCCAACTGGGTGCGTGCCAGCTCTACGTCCGCCCGGCTCGCCCAGCGGCGCACCACTGACCCGAGGGTAAGTCCCTGCACCAGGATGGCGAAGGCGACCACGACATAGGTCACGGTTACGAGGGCGCTGCGTTGCTCGCTTGTCGGCAGGGAGAGGGCCATGGCGATCGAGATGCCCCCGCGCAGCCCGCCCCAGGTGAGAATCGTGACCGTGCCGGGGGAGAAGCTCCGAAAGTGTCGCATGACGCCGATGGGCAGGCCGACACTGATGAGGCGGGCCAGCAGTACCAATGGTACGGCAACGGCGCCGACAAGCAGGTACTCCGCGCGCAGAGAGAGCACGAGCACCTCCAGTCCGATGAGGAGAAACAGGATCGCGTTGAGGATCTCGTCCACCAGCTCCCAGAAGGTATCCAGGTGCTCACGGGTGCGATCCGACATCGCGAACGCGCGCCCATGGTTGCCGATCAGGAGCCCTGCCACGACGATCGCGATGGGAGCGGAAATGTGCATTGTCTCCGCGAGGTCGTACCCGGCGGTGGTCACGGCGAGGGTGATGAGCACCTCGACCGTGTAGTCGTCCACCTGCTTGAGCATCCAGTAGGCAACGGCACCCAGTAGGAGGCCATACACAAGGCCACCGGCCGCCTCCACAGTGAATAGCTTCAAGGCGTCGGCGATGACAGCGAGGTCTACCCCGCCGGCGGGTAGCTGCAGCAAGACCAGAAAGACCACCACGGCCACACCATCGTTGAAGAGCGATTCGCCCGCTATTTTGGTCTCCAATGTCTTGGGTGCGCCCGCGCTTTCGAGAGCCCCGAGAACGGCGATGGGGTCGGTCGGCGCGATGAGGGCACCGAAGAGCAGGCATGCCATGAAGGGCAGATGCAGGCCGATCAAGCCGAACAGCCACCAGGAGCCGATGCCGATCAGAAGGGTGGCGCCGATGACGCTGGCGGTGGCCAATATCGCGATGGTCCAGCGTTGCTGCGCGAGGTCGTCGAGGTTGATATGTAGCGCGCCGGCGAAAAGAAGGAAGCTCAGCATTCCGTGCAGCAGGGTCTCGTTGAAGTCGACGCTCTCGAGCATCAGTCTAACCTGAGCCTCGAGGCCGCCGGACACGGGTCTCAGGGTCAAGAGCGCGATCGATATGGCGAGCGCGCTGAGCATCAGCCCAATCGTAGTGGGAAGTCTCAAGAACCGGTAATTGAGCCAGCTCAGAACCGCGGAGAGGCTGACCAGAACGGCAAGGATGTCGAATAGATCCATCGCGGAACTGGTGGGCATTCGTTTGGCCTCTGTGCCTCGCCGGGGGGATCTAGGTGATCTACGGCGGAGTGACTGGCGTTGCCTGCTGTCTTACCCCGCATCCATGATCATGACCGTGACTGTCGCCTCGCCGCTCTCTTACGGCGAGCTTCGAGGGTAGCGCGCAGATGCCACCGTCCCCGCATCTTCACGGGGGCGGTGGTGCTCTTCCGTCCGTTGGTCGCTAATTTACGGGGATTTGCCCAGGTCCGGAATACTTGCTGCCGTTAAAAAGGATGTTGTCGTAGACGAGCCCATTCCAATCGGGTGCAGGCCGACCGGGCGACGGGCTCACGTTGCTGCGCTGCGGCGGGGAAATCGAAATCGCCTCGCTGGGCGTTGCCTCGAAGGCGGCGAACTCGCTGCCGCCCACGACATCGTTTGGCCACGCGTAGGCGAGCTGACGATGACCGCCTCTGACGTCAACGGTCCTGACCAGCGTCTGGCCACTGAACGTCGCCACGACCTTATACCAACCCCGGGGCAAGTCGACGAGCAGGATTGGCCCGGAGTCGATGTCGAGGACGCGATTGCCTTGCCTGTCGGTGATATCGACCTTGATGTCATCGAGGAAATCGCCATTGCGCTGGGCAAAGGTCATCATAAGGCTGTAACGGCCGGCGACCGACCTCATGTCGGTCGATTCGGGCTCGCCGACGCCGCCCGTCATATAGGTGATGCCGTTCTGCGTCTGGACCGGAGGCAGATTGCCGAGTCTCGCCGCCAGCACTGGCGCGGCTGCCAGGATGGCGAGCACCATGATAACGCCTGTGAGCTTACTCTTGAGTTCCATGTCTGGTACCTCCCGGTCAGGGGCGCTGACCGTGTCATACTCAGTCATGATCGCGCTCGATGTTTCGTCGCGATCGTTCTTTGCGATGCAATAACGCATCGCGGTGTTGAGCAGGAAGCATTTTGTGTGCCCGTCAGTGGGGGATCCTACCGCGTGTTTCGTCGTGGATTTCGTGGATTGATTCTTCACCGGGCTCGGAGGCCTTTCGAGCATCGTCGTCCTCGTACGCAAAGAGAACCCCCGGCTCATGATTTCGGACACCGAGGTATCGTCAGGGAAGATACCGGCGGCGGTCGCTCGGAGGGTCATGTCGCGGTTGTCAGGGTACCAACGAGTTGATTCTCCTCCTCCTATTACCCCGCCGACAGCCCGAAGTCAGGGAGCCTGCTAACCTCGCGTCGAGGAAGTCATTGCACAGGCTCCGCAGCGCCCATCGGACGAGAGGCTTGGTACAGGTTTGCGTCTGTCGATCTCAGTATGACCCGTCCGCCGCCACGCGCTCCCAACCGTGTTGGCGTCCACCAGGCCATATCACCCGGAGGCGGTTGGAATACACCGCTCGAGACAAGTCCGGGGCGCGGCGGCCTGCAAACCGGAGATAACGGCCGAGGGGTCCGCTTTTGGTTTTGAGGCGGTTCTATCTGGCAAGGGCGCGTTGAATCCGATCGAGGAGAGCAAAGCGATGACCGAGCGGTTTCTGCGCCGGGCGATTTTGGTCTTCCTGGCCCTCTACGCCTTCTGGGTTGTTGCGTAAGGCTACGTGCAGCTCGCCCTCTTCAGCACGCACATGGAGCGCACCGCCATCGAGGTGCTCAAGGCAGTCTACCCCTCATAACGTCGGCGAGCTGGGCATGGGCTCGGGCTTTGTGGGGATGCGCCGGGGCATATCATCACCAAAGACGACGTCGTAAGCAGTGCAGACCTGATCGGGGTGCGCTTCCAGGGCACGGACAGCGTGGTAGTCGCTGGCGTGCTGCCGAGCACGCCGCCGAAGCGGACGGGCTGGTCGGTCTGGACGCGTCTCGCGGGCGGCTAGGCGATGACATCACCTCTGCACAGGGTAAGCAAATGCGCAGCGTAGCGGATCTGGCCGCCGTCCTCGACGAGGTGGGCGTGGGCAACCGCGCGGTTCTGCGTGTGGAACGCGACGGCGAGATCCAGATGCGGGTGCGCTGGCCGCGCCTTCCACCGGACCGCTTGGAGGCCGCGCGCGCAGAGCTGCGAGCCATTGTGTCTTGCACAATAACTCTGCGGCAGTCGCCCGAGGTGGCCACCGAGATCGCCACCTGCGGCGAGGCAGCGGGTCCATGCCGATCCTGCTCGAGCGTGCCCACGAAACGTCCGACGCCGGGTACGGTTACCACAGCCTCCTCGTCGATCGGATGTTGCCGTGACCGTCAACGGGCGCCCCCCGCCGTTGGCCGAGTGCGCCGGCAAGGAGCCCTGCACCGCCCTGGTCTCGGGCACGGGGAACAACAAAGCGGCGCCGCCGAGGACCTGTTCCAGGATGTTGGGCGAGCTCGGGCCGCGGCCCTCCTCGAAGCTCCGGTGAAGTACGGATCGGATCGAGCTCGGTTCGATACTGAGCACAGCGAAGGGTTTTTCGAGCACACCGACATCCTCAAGGTCCCGCCTCCGACGCGTAAACGACCAACATGGGCTCCCCGATTCCGATCGCTTTCTTCGCAGATTCTCGGAAGGCACCTGTGTTGGTCACCCAAGGGACGCAGGGCAGGTCGGCAGCGATGGCGCTCGTAGCTGGGGAGCGCCTCGTCTTATGTTGGCACTTGGTTTGCCTTTCACGGAGCAAGAGCAAACCCAATTGGAGGTGTTTCCCGTGAGCATCCAAGCAGGCCTTTCCCGACACTGGTCCGTCCAGGAGATCCCATACGGATCCATCGATCGGCAGCGTGCCCGGTCCGATCCTCATCTGCTGTACTTGGTCGCTGGGGCCTCGTTCGTCGAGATTACCTCCGACCTCTATGCCGACAATCTGGTGGAGTACTTCGCCGGGGACGACGGGCTGAGCCACTGGCTCAGGGAGCGCTGGGAGCAGGAAGAGAAGCAGCATGGCCGGGCACTGAGACGCTACGTAGAGACGGTGTGGCCGGAGCTCGACTGGGAGAAGGCCTACCAGGGCTTCTACGCGGAACGCCCCTTACGGCGCGGTCGGCATGCTCGGACCTACGCGCGCTTTGGAGCTGGCCTCGCGCTGCGTGGTCGAGACCGGAACCGCCACCTTCTATGCCGCCCTTGCCAAGGTCAGCCCCGAGCCCGTTCTCGCCGAGCTTGCGAGCCGGATCAAGGACGATGAGCACCGGCACTTTTACCTGTATTTGTACCACTATGGGCGCTGGGCGGGGCAGGAGGGCACGGGTCGCATTGAGGTGCTCGCGGCGTTACGTGCCCGCATGTCGGAGCTCGACCGGGAGGACATCTACTATGCCATCAAGCACGTGTTTCTGGTCATGCATCCCGGGCAGCCGTTCACCGCGGCAGACTACCGGCGGATCAAGCGCCACTATACCCGCCTCGCCCGCCATCATTACCCCTACCGAACAGCCGCCAGGATGTTGCTCAGGCCCCTGCGGCTGAGCCCTATCTTGCAGTCGGTCGCGGCACCCCTTCTCGCCTTTGCCGGCTGGCTCCTCCTGTCCTGATGCCACGTGTGCGGGCACAGTTGGAGGTGCTGACTCCGTCACCCACCGATCTACTCTACCCGGAGAGCCATCATGACCAACCGTACCGCTATGAGGCACTGTAGTCAGCACCTCGAACGGCGACTGCCGCTGGCTTTCGTCGCAGGATTCCTCGGGGTCCTGCTCTTTCATCAGCCAATGTTGGCGGTCCTTCATGCCTTGGGCCTGACGGCTCTCGCACCTTACCCCATGGTGGCCACCGTCCCACTCGGTGTCCCCAGGGTCTTGTCATTGGCGTTCTGGGGCGGCGTCTGGGCCATGCCGCTCGCACTTGTTCTCATGTGTGTACGCACGCGAGCGGGCTACTGGTTGACCGCCCTGGTGTTCGGGGCGATCGGCCCCTCCGTAGTGAACTGGCTGGTGGTTCTGCCTCTGAAGGGGGCCCCCATGGGCGGGGGATGGCAACCCTCTGGGATCCTTACGGCGCTTATCATCAACGGGGCCTGGGGACTGGGAACAGCCCTGCTGCTGCGCTGGGCCACGGGCCGCTCGGGTCGGACTGAGCAGCCCACCGGGCCGTGACGACCGGCTTCTCCACCGGACCATCTGCCAGCGGCAATCAACAGCGGCCACCTCGGCCCTAGGTTGCCCGCGTGTGTCGCCCCCGAGCAGGGGGCTATACTCCAAGACAATAACGATCTATAACCAGACGGAAAATGTGGTTTTGGGTCGAGACACCCGTGATGCCGGACTCGAGAACGTCGCCACCCCGGCAACCATTGGCGAGGGGCTCGATAGGGTGCCCCCGCTCGTGGGTCAGGGATTGACTCGGAGAGGAAGGCGGCCTCGCTCATACAGGGGCGGTCGCCTTGCCGGTTCATGACACGAATCGAGGATGGTGAGATGAAGAGGATCAACATGTCCGATATTCCCGACCGCTTCTGCCCGTGGCTTGCATGCATGACGATGGGGGGACGATCAGTCGCAATTCTGATCCTGGCCTCGCTGGCTCTGGTCTCGACGCCTGCCGAGGCAATTCCGGCGTTCGCGCGCCAAATGGGCGTCGAGTGCACGCAATGTCACACCGCCTATCCCCAGCTCAACGCATTCGGGCGGGAGTTCAAGCTGACGGGATATACGCTCAGTACCGCCAACGTACCCTGGTACAAGAAGATCGCCCTAATGACGGAGCCTTCCTTCACGCATACGTCGGCGGACTTGTCGGAACCGCCGGAGGATTTCGGTGCGAACAATAACCTCGCCGTTACCCAGACGAGTCTCTTCTTCGGGGGAAGGATCGCCAGCAAAGCCGGCGGATTCGTGCAGGCGACCTACGACGGGGTCGGAAAGGTGCTCTCTTGGGATAATACGGACTTGCGGTTTGCCGACTCCACGATCATCAAGGACAAACCACTCGTCTACGGGCTCGACCTCAACAACAATCCCACCGTGCAGGATCTCTGGAATTCGACTCCGGCCTGGAGCTTTCCGTTCTCGTCCTCCGGCATCGCATCGACACCGGCGGCAGCTACCTTCATCCAGGGGGTAGGCGGCCAGGTCGCCGGTCTCGGCGGCTATACGCTCTGGAACGACCTGGTGTACCTGGAGCTCGACGGCTACCGATCACTCGCAGATGGGACCTTGCGCGCACTGGGCGTGTCTCCCGAGGACGTGAGCGCCAAGATCGACGGCACTGCGCCCTACTGGCGGCTTGCACTGCAACGCGAATGGGGGCCACACTACTTATCGGGCGGCACCTTCGGCATGGTCGCAAATACCTTTCCCGAAGGCAATCGGACCGCAGGTAACGACAGGGCGAGCGCGCTTTAATTTCCTATGCAGCAAAGAGATAAGGCATCATCACGAGAAATAAACGTAGGAGTTTCTCGTGCCGCCCTGTATCAAAGAACATTTCTCGTCGCTCAAGG
>Ga0315556_1000895_pt1 | contig 18481 bp, 16 predicted proteins | sample SalMarSW160310MG_FD_202112 | JGI IMG/M metagenome (GOLD analysis project Ga0315556, IMG submission 202112) | Salt marsh sediment microbial communities from the Plum Island Ecosystem LTER, Massachusetts, United States - Salt Marsh Sediment SW1603-10 ...
CGCAAAGGAAACTCATGCCGGACATTGTAGGGCTGGAACAACATGAGCCAACCTCACTGTGGGGATTAGCTATTGGGGAATCACTGGAGACAGAGATGAACCGCGCGGCAGCGAGTATGACCGAGGAACCGGATGCGGGAAAACTGCACGTCCGGGTCTGTGCGGGGGGCGCCCGGTAACGGGCGCTCCTACCGTGCGGGACTGTGGTAATGGTCAAACCCCTAGGAGGCCCCCGACAGAGCCGGGTGCTTCCTGACTTAATTAGCCAAAAGCAATGTGGCTGTTATTGAAGAAAATATACCTATAGCGACTGTTGGAGAGAGAAACTCATCACAGCTACATGTAGTCTTATTTTGTTCTTGTTAGCCCCAGTGCGTTCGCACCGCCCCTGAATCCCTTCCGGCATACTATCCCCGTCCGTACCACGTCCCCTTGCCTTTGCCGTGCTGGGTCAGGTGGCTGGCTTTCACAAGGGATTGCAGATGCTTCTTGACGGTGTTGCGGTTGGCTCCTGTGATTTGCACGATCTGGCCGATCGTCAATCGTCCGTGTTCCCTGGCGAGTTCGAGGATTTGCACGGAAAGTTCCGGCAGGGCTTCGACAAGGATTTTCTCGCGCGCAATCTTGGCTTCCAGCCGCGTTTTCTGTGTTTGCAGGGCGCGTAGGAAATACATAACCCAGGGCTGCCAGTCGGGGGCGGGGCTGCGGATCGTGCCCTGTGTGTTGCGCATGGCCAGGTAATAGCCTTCCTTGCTTTGTTCGATCACGCTTTCCAGCGAGCTGTAAGGGGCATAGGCGTAACCACCGCGCAAAAGCAATAGCGTCGTCAGGACGCGCGACAGTCGACCATTGCCATCCTGAAATGGGTGAATCTCCAGGAACACGACCGTGAACACTGCGATGATCAGGAGGGGGTGGAGTTGCTTTTCTTCCAGGGCGTCGCGCGTCCAGCCGACCAGCTCGGTCATAAGACGCGGCGTGTCGAACGGCGTGGCGGTTTCGAAGACGACGCCGATTTCTTTACCCTCGGCATCGAAGGCGCTCACGCTGTTGGGGTGGGTTTTGTAATGGCCCCGGTGGCGTTCATCCTTGGTGCTGTGGACAAGCAGGTCACGGTGTAACTGCTTGATGTGGTTTTCGGTCAGGGCAATATCGTTGGCATGGGCGAAGACTGTTTCCATGACAGCGGCATAGCCCGCCACTTCCTGCGCGTCGCGGGTGTCGAATTTCCTGATTTCGATGTTGCTCAGGAGCTGGCCAACTTCCTGATCGGAAAGCTTGCTGCCCTCGATACGGGTGGATGAGCCGATGCTTTCGATCGTCGCTACCCGGCGCAAGGCCGACAGGCGTTCCGGCGCCAAGGTGCCCAGCGCCCGCCACGCACCCTTAAATTCGTCTAGCTCAGCGATAAGTGAGAGAATCTCTGGCGTGATCTTCAGGGTATCGGTGTTCAGACTCATACCCATATTGATACCCATAAATACCCGAAAGGGCAAGGGTATTCTGGGAGCACCCAAAAAGATACCCAAAAATAGCCATATCTCTTCGTGTGTACAGGCGCGGATGGCACAATCTAGGGAGGGGAATGGTCAGCACTGGCAACCGGGCCAGTCCTTTCCACTCATGGCTGGTGCTTTTGAAAATTGGAGGTGTGCTGTTTAAGGCAGTCGTTCCAGTCCTTGAGGGTTTCGAACAGGCGGTTCGAAATTTCTCCTTCCAAGTGCGCCAAATCCCCAAGGCCATTCAGCTAGTTACAGACGACCCGCTTGACTCCTCCTCGCCCTTTTCGGGCAACGTGAAACCTGAACGTGAAACTGTGTCCCCTTTCGGGCGTTGCCTGGATATCGGCGGCCTGTGCGCCATGCCAGGCACACGTACGAACTTTCGTCGTCGCCGACGAGGCGGTCTTTACCTTTACACCCGCGTGCCTTAGCCTGTTGGCCTGTGAAAAAATATCTCTGCCAGCCTCTATGGTTAACTCTGCGCGCGACGCAAGCATGAGCCAGAAGGCTCCGGCAGACAGAGCAAGGAAAAAATCTCTTAACTTCATACAGCTATGCAAGATCGTAGACGCGTAAGCGTATTGTTCGTGTGCATGGGAAATATCTGCCGGTCCCCGACCGCGCAGGGAGCCTTCCGCCAGCTGTTGGAGAGGGAAGGACTCCAAGCGGTCATCGGAACGGACTCGGCAGGAACCCACAGCTACCATAGGGGAGAGCCTCCGGACCTGCGTGCCCAGGATGCGGCCCGACGCCGGGGTATCGACCTGAGCGACCTGCGGGCACGCCGAGTAGAGCCGGAGGACTTTTCCCGATTCGAGTATGTGCTCGCCATGGACCGGGAGAATTACCGCAACCTGTCCGAGATCTGTCCGTCCGGGAGCGAGAAAAGGCTGCGGCTTTTCATGGACTTTGCGCCGCACCTGCGGACACGGGAGGTCCCGGATCCTTACTACGGGGGCAGCACCGGCTTCGAAAGGGTGTTCGATTTGGTCGAGGAGGCCTGCGAAGGCCTGCTCGCTGATATCAGAGACAGGTTTCTTTAGAGATCTTGAAAAATCCCAATCCCTGGGATTTTTCAAGACGTGAAGCGCAATCGGAGCGAGACATCGGCAAAGGTATATTCGCCCCGGTAAAGATCGTTTCCAGGTTCAATCCGTGGAGTGAGTGGTGTCGGTCTCCTTCGCCCTGGTGCTGCGGGTAGAATCCTGCTCGGCAGTAGTAGGTGTCGCTTCCGCAACTCTCGCGGATGCCCCTACCGCCTCCGCGCCACGCCCGGCGTCAGGTGTCCGCCCGGGACTTTGCGCGTGTGCAGGGGCTGGCTCGGGTGCGGGCTCCGCTGTGGAGGTACCCTCTCCCTGGGACTTCGGAGGAGTTGCCGGCAGATCTCGGGACCCTGTTTCCCGGGAGTCGGCCCGGGCCGTCCCCATGTCCGCTTCCGGCTCGGATTGCGGCACAGCCGGGGTGTCCGAGGCGGCAGGGGTTGTGGCCTGCGGCACCGCGTCGGGAACAGGCTTCGCTTCCGATCCGCCCGCAGGTTCCGCGCTGTCCGGCGGCTGTCGATCTCCGGATTCCTCCGTAGTGGAACCGATCGTGGGCAGCTCGGACGAAGCATCCGGATTCTCGTCGCCGCGGGGGGCGGCCGCTTTCTTCCTGCCGCGCCCGCCGCCACGGCGGCGACGTGTGGGGCGTCCCTTGGCAGAGGGGCGGCCGTTGTCCTCCCCAGCCGAGCCGTCCTCTCCCGGTTCCGGTGCGCCCGCAGAAGGCTTGTTTCCTTCTACAAGCGCAGGTGCTGACTCTTCCCCGCCGGCAACAGCCGGTACCGTACGCTCATCGACCGGCCCCCCGGCCTGGGAAGCGCCGCTCGTGGTCGAGGCACCTTCCGCCTCGGATTGCGGCTTAACGCCCCCGGAGGGTCCAGTGGTATCTGCAGATGCGATCGCCTGCTCTCGGCTCCGGGATTCTCGATCGTCCCCGGCGTCGGCTCTGTCCCCATTGCCGGTCGCAGTCTTGCATGCCGCACCGTCGGTTACTCCGGATTGGTCTGCTTTGTTACGCCGGTCCGCTTGGCGGCGGTTGTCATCGCGCCGTCCGTCACTGCCTCTGCGACCCCGTCCGCGACTACCCCGGCGCGAGCTGGATTCGCCCGTCTTCTGCCGCTCGGGATTCGCTTTCGTGCCCGACTCCCCAGGGCCATCTCCGGCGGGCTCCCCTGCCCTCGCCTCGGCGATGTCAAGCGCTGGTTGCGGTTGCTGCCCTACGGCTCGGGTCTTACCCCGGTCCGGACGGGATTGCTGACGACGACGCTCCTCGGAGGGCCCGTTCCTGCGGCGCGACGACTCATCGCCATGATGCCGGGATGTGCTTTGTGGCTGCTCCGCGGATACCCTTGGCCCCCGCACTCCTGCACCTTCGAAGATCGGCCCATGGGTGAAGAGGTTCGTCCAGAGCCGCCTCAGGATACCTTCGGGCGGCTTGACACTCTGCGTCTGCACCATCTCGCGGTGTGGAGTCGGGATTTGTGCCGTAGGGGCGAGCTGCTTGACGGCCGGCTCCTCCGGTCGGCCCGCATCGGCAGTCCGTGGAAAACCAGGTGCCTGCCCCTCCGGCATGGTGGTCATCTCGTAGCTCGCCTGTTCCTTCGAAAGCCTCCCCATGTCCTGGGTACGGACGCGCTCGATCTCGTAGTCGGGCGTATCCATATGCTCGTTGGGCAGAAGGATGACCGCAACATCCTGCCGCTGCTCGATGTCCAGGATGGCACGGCGCTTTTCGTTGAGCAGGAAGGTGGCGACGTCGACCGGAAGCTGAGCCATGATGCGCTCCGTGCTTTCCTTCATCGCCTCTTCTTCGACGATACGCAGGACGGACAAGGCAAGGGACTCCACGCCGCGAATGCTTCCCTGGCCGCGGCAGCGGGGACAGACGAGCTGACTCGACTCGCCGAGGGAGGGACGCAGGCGCTGGCGGGACATCTCCAGCAGTCCAAAACGGGAGATACGCCCCAGCTGAACCCGTGCGCGGTCCTGTTTGAGGGCATCGCGCAGCCGGTTCTCCACCTCACGCTGGTTGCGCGCTGGCGTCATGTCGATGAAGTCGATGACGAACAGACCACCCAGGTCGCGAAGCCGCAACTGCCGGGCGATCTCGTCCGCGGCCTCCAGGTTCGTGTTGAAGGCCGTCTCCTCGATGTCGGCACCCTTGGTGGCACGCGCCGAGTTGATGTCGATGGAGGTCAGTGCCTCGCTGTGATCGATGACGATGGAGCCCCCGGAAGGCAGCTGAACACTGCGCTGAAACGCCGACTCGATCTGGCTCTCGATCTGGTACCGGGTGAACAGGGGTACTTCGTCATCGTAGAGGCGCAGCTTCTTGAGGTTGTGGGGCATGACCTGGCGGATGAACTGCTCCGCCTTTTCGTAGACCGCCCGGTCGTCCACCACGATCTCGCCGATGTCGGTACGCAGGTGGTCGCGGATGGAGCGGATGATGACGTCGCTTTCCTGGTAGATCAGGAAGGGCGCCCCGCGGCCGGATGCCGATTGCTCGATGGCGTTCCAGAGCTGGATGAGGTAATCCAGGTCCCATTGCAGCTCTTCGACACTCTTGCCGACCCCCGCGGTACGCACGATCAGCCCCATCCCTTCCGGGATCTGAAGCTGGCTCATGGCGTCGCGCAGCTCTGCCCTCTCCATGCCCTCGATGCGTCGCGAGACACCGCCGGCGCGCGGATTGTTCGGCATCAGCACCAGGTAACGACCGGCGAGTGAGACGAACGTGGTCAGCGCTGCACCCTTGGTGCCCCGCTCCTCCTTGTCTATCTGGACAACGACCTCCTGGCCGGTGCGCAGAACCTCCTTGATGCTCATGCGGCTGCCGGGCTTGGCCGCCTCCTGATCGAGGTAGCCGCGTGCGACCTCTTTGAGGGGCAGGAAGCCGTGCCGCTCGCTGCCGTAGTCGACGAAGGCGGCCTCCAGGCTTGGCTCGATGCGGGTGATGGTCCCTTTGTAGATGTTGGCCTTTTTCTGCTCCCGGCCCGGGGATTCGATATCGAGATTGAACAGCTTCTGGCCGTCGACGATGGCTACCCGCAACTCTTCCGGCTGAGTCGCGTTGATCAGCATTCTCTTCATGTGCTCACAATCCTGCGATAGGGTGCGTGTCCCGGTGAGCGAGCGCCCGACGAAAGATTGCCGGCGCATCTGATGGCGAGCTCGGCTACGAGGTCTCCGTAGGCACTCGCTGACTGCGCACGCATCTCGGACCTTTGCCAGGCCGAGGATGCACTAGGGCACGCACCTGATGTTCCGTTGCGCTTTCCACAATGGGGCAAGCGCGCGATTCGGCCCCCTGATCGGGGATGCCGTTAAACTCGGGGCGTTGTCTGCGAGCCGGGGCACGCGTTGGATTGGCTACCTTGCCCCGGCGTGCCTTCCACGCACGATCTCGGTGTACAATCCTCGCTCGCCCGTGGGGCATTGCTCGCTCGTGGAGCGGGCGAAGCATGCCGTCGGCGTAAGAAGAGCTCTGGACATTCAGGGTCGTACCTGAGAGCAGAATCGCCGGGGATCGAGGTGTCGGTGGACACCTTGGGTCAGGGGCCTTGACCGCACCAGACAACGCAAGCTGTTTATGTTATCAGTGAACCACCACCGCATCAATTGACCTCCGGTGCGCCCCGAGCCTCCACCCTTGCCGGTTACCCTGTCTGCAACAAACGTCGCGAGCGGCGGTGTGGAGATCGTCGTAGTGGACGCCGCGCAGAGCGGGCAACGTATCGACAACTTCCTCACGAGCCGCGTCAAGGGTGTTCCGCACAGCCGCCTGTACCGGGCGTTGCGCCGCGGTGAGGTGCGGGTAAACAAGGGCCGGGTAAAACCGAGCTATCGGCTGCGCAGCGGTGACCTGGTCCGCATTCCGCCCCTGCGAGCGGCGCAGACGAAGGCTCCCGCCCGCCCGCCGGAGCCCAAGTTGCGGCACCTCTTGTCCGCTGTCCTTTACGAGGACGAACGCGTCATGGCGGTGAACAAGCCCTCGGGGATGGCCGTGCACGGCGGGAGCGGTCTCTCGTGGGGCCTGATCGAGGCAATGCGTGCCCTTCGTCCCGGGGATCCGGAGCTCGAGCTCGTGCATCGCCTCGACCGCGAGACGTCCGGCTGTCTTCTGCTCTGCAAGCGCCGCAGCACCTTGCGCGAGCTGCATCGCCTGATCCGTGAGAAGGCGGTGGATAAACGTTACCTCTGTCTGCTCGCCGGGGATATCCAGCGCAAGGAGCTTCGGGTCGATGCCCCCTTGCGCAAGAATCTGCTGCGCAGCGGCGAGCGGGTCGTGCGCGTCGACCCGGCAGGGGGCAAGCCCGCCTGCACGATCTTCCGCCCGTTGCGCCGGCTCGGAGATTTCGTGCTGGCCGAGGCGGAGCTCCTCACCGGACGTACCCATCAGATTCGCGTGCACGCGGCCCACAGTGGGATGCCGGTCGCCGGCGACGAGAAGTACGGCGATGCGGAGGCAAACAGGCACTTGCGCAGCCTCGGCCTCAACCGCTTGTTTTTGCACGCCTCGGCCCTAACCTTCTCGCCGAATTATCGAGAAAGGCCCTTGCATATCGAGGCGCCGCTACCGACGGAGCTTCGGAACCTGACAGAGGCTCTGGGAAAGGGGCAATGCACTTCCAGTTGATCGTGTTCGATTGGGACGGGACCCTCATGGACTCCGAGGCCAAGATCGTCGCCTGTATCCGGGCGGCATTCGAGGACGTCGGGGAACCGGCCCCGACCCCTGAGGCCGCGCGCAATATCATCGGCCTCGGCCTCGAGGACGCCATGGCCGAGCTCTGGCCGCAAGCTGGTCCCGACCAGTGGAGCCGCGTCGCCGACCGCTACCGCGACTACTTTCTCGGTGGCGATCAGACCCCCTCCACCCTGTTCCCAGGTGCCATGGAGTTGGTGGACTGGTTGTTGGATAAGGGTTATCTGTTGGCCGTGGCCACCGGCAAAAGCCGCCGGGGCCTGGATATCTCACTCGAAGCGACCGGGCTCGCCGATCGCTTCCACGCGACCCGATGTGCCGACGAGACCTTCTCCAAGCCCCATCCGGAGATGCTGCTGCAGATCATGGACGAGCTGGGTGTCAAAGGCAGCAACACCCTGATGGTGGGGGACACCGAGTACGACATGCTGATGGCGAGCAATGCCGGCTCCCACGCCCTGGCGGTCTGTTACGGGGTTCACGATCGAGAGAGGCTGCTCCTGCAGGGACCCCTGGGGTGTCTCGAGACGCTGGCCGAGATGCGTCCCTGGCTGGAACAAGGCTTGTCGGCATGAGATGCGGTTCGGATGGGCAGAGGCGCCGGCGGTGCCCCAGCATCTTCTTGTGCCCCTCTACTCGTAGCGCAAGGCGTCGATCGGGCGCAGCCGCGCGGCCTTGCGTGCGGGGTGCAGGCCGAAGAACACCCCGATCAGCCCGGCGAACAGGAAGGCGATCAGCACCGAGACCGGGGTCACGTCCACGGGAAGCTGGGAGAATCGAGCGACGACCCCGGCCCCCGCGAGTCCCAGCGCGATGCCCAGCAGACCGCCCACGGCGCTCAGCACGAGTGCCTCCAGCAGGAACTGCCAGAGGATATCCCGCGGGCGGGCACCCAGCGCCATGCGGATGCCGATCTCCCGGGTGCGCTCGGTGACCGACACCAGCATGATGTTCATGATCCCGATGCCGCCCACCAGCAGGGACACAGAGGCGATGCTACCGAGCAGCCAGGAGAAGACGCGGGCGCTCTCCTCTGATGTCTGAGCCAGCTCCGCCCGGTTGTATATTCGGAAATCGTCATCCATTCCTTCGGTGAGCCGATGCCGTTGGCGCAGCAGCCGGGTGATCTCCTTGGTGGCCCGAAAGCTGCCCTCGCGCCCGGTGGTGGTGAGCTCGATGCGGTCGATATGCGTGATGCCCTCGAGCTGCCGCTGCACCGTGGTGATGGGTGCGAAGATGGCGTCGTCCTGATCCGAGCCCCAGGCCGTCGCTCCCTTCTCGGTGAGCACACCGATGACGCGGCACGGCATGCCCTTGATGACCAGGGTCTCGCCCAAGGGATCGACCAGGCCGAACAGCTCGCGCACCACCGTCTGGCCGAGCACGCAGACCCGGGCGGCACCCGCCACCTGCGCGGGATCGATCAGCTCCCCCTCCGACAGAGGCCAGCTTCGAACCCGGAAATAGCCCGGGGTCACGCCCTGGATGGCGGTGCCCCAGTTCGCGCCCCGGTGGCGCACCTGGGCAGATGTCTGAACGCTGGGGGCCACCTCGACCACGTCCGGCAGGTCGGCGATGGCCTCGGCGTCGTCCAGGGTCAAGGTGGTGGTCGTGCCCGCACCCGTGCGCACCCCGCCGTGCGTGACGGTCCCGGAGCGGATGACCAGGCTGTTGGTGCCCATGCTCTCCAGTTGCTCGGCGATGCGCTGCTTGGCCCCGGCCCCGATGGCGACCATGGCGATCACCGACGCGACACCGATGATGACCCCGAGCGCCGTCAGCATGGCCCGCGTCTTGTTGCGCCACAGGGCGCGCAGGGCAAGTGACAGGGCGGCAGACCAGCTCACGAGGGACCCTCCAGCCGACCGTCGCGCAGGTGCAGGGTGCGCTGTGCCCGCTGAGCCACCTCGGGGTCGTGGGTGATCATCAGAACAGTGAGGCCATCTTCCCGGTTCAGATCTTCGAGAACGGTCAGGATCTCCGCGCTGGTCGCGGTGTCCAGGTTGCCGGTCGGCTCGTCCGCGAGCAGGAGGGAGGGCCGCGTGACCAGGGCACGGGCGATGGCGACCCGCTGCTGCTGCCCCCCCGAGAGCTGGCTCGGCAGGTGATGCAGCCGGTCCGAGAGTCCGAGGCGACCCAGTGCCGCCGTCGCCCGCTCTTGACGCTCGTGCCTGCCCAGGCCCGCATAGATCAGTGGCGTCTCCACGTTCTCAAGGGCGCTGGTGCGGGGCAGCAGATTGAAGCCCTGGAAGACGAAGCCGATCTCCCGGTTGCGCACCCGGGCGAGCTGATCGGGTCGCATGTGGGTAACGTCCTGGTCGCGTAGCCGGTAGCTCCCCGAATCCGCCACATCGAGGCAGCCGAGGATGTTCATCAGGGTCGACTTGCCCGACCCGGAGGGCCCCATGATGGCGACGAGCTCGCCCTCGTCGACCCGCATGTCGATGCCGCGCAGGGCCTGGATCTCGACACCGTCCAGGGAGTAGACCTTGCGCAGGTCGCCGATGTCGATGAGGGCTGCCGCCATCCCGGGTCAGAACAGGCTCAGACCGAAACGCCGGCGCCGTTTCGTCTCCTTGCGCTCCGCGGGCACCGCGATCGGCATGCCGGGCTCGAGCCCCGGCCCGCTGATCTCGGTGAGCTTCTCGCCGATGATCCCCGTCGTGACCCTCAAAGGCACCAGCCCCTGGTCACCGACGCGCCAGACGATGGCGTCGCCGGGCTCCAGGTCCGCGCGCAGCCGGTCCAGCCGCTCCTGGGGCCAGTCGGGCACGAAGCGCAGGGCGGCGTGCGGCACTTGAAATGCCTCCTCACGGCGATCCACCTCGATGAGGACGGTGGCGGTCATTCCGGGCTTCAGCGCGAGATCGTCGTTGGCGACGCGGATGATGCAGTTGTACTTGACCACGCCGGCCTCGACCTTCGGCTCCAGCCGAACCTGGGCGACCTCGCCGTGGAAGGCTCGATCCGGATAGGCGAAGACGGTGAAGGACACCGGCTGACCCGGCCGCACCTTGCCGATGAAGGACTCGTCCACGTCCGCCTCCACCTGCATGCGGGCAAGGTCGTTGGCGATGGAGAAGAGCGTCGGTGCCTGCAGGCTGGCGGCCACCGTCTGGCCCACGTCCACGTCGCGGGAGATGATGGTGCCGTCGATGGGGGCGTGGATGGTGGTGTAGTCGAGGTTGACCTGCTCGCGCTGCAGCGCCGCCTCCGCCTGGGCCACGGCCGCCTCCTCGACCCGATGCTCCGCACGTGCGGCATCGTAGGCGAATTTCGCCGCGTCCAGGTCGCTGGTCGCCGCCAGCTTCTTGCGGTTGAGCTCGGCCACGCGCTCGAGATCGCGCTTCGCCTCGGCCACGCTCACCACCGCCTTGTCGCGCTGGGCCTCGGCATTAGCCAGATTGGCCTGGGCCTCCGCAACCTTGGCGCGAAAGATCGCGGGGTCTATCTGGGCAATCGCCTGGCCGTTCTTCACCTGATCGTTGAAGTCCGCGTAGAGGTGCTGAATGGTGCCCGAGACCTGGCTACCCACCTGGACGGTGTTGACCGGACTGAGGCTGCCCGTTGCCGAGACCACGGCAGTGATGGGCCCCCGGCGCAATGGAAAGGTCCCGTATGAGTCGACCACCGGGGCCTCGGCCCTGTCCGGCAGCAGCCAAAGCACGCCAAGGACTCCGGCCAGCAGCAATCCGGCGGCCAGCAACCAGCGACCAGTCTTGGTCATTTTTCAGCGGCCCCCTGCTTTCGCCCGGGCAAGCGCCTGATCCGGGTAGTTCGCTTCCGCATCCGGGATCTGATTGTTAAATCGTTCACGCGACACCCAGAATCCAGCCCTCGACCTGGGCCACGGCCTCTTCCTGGGGACTCAGATCCGGCTCGAAGCGCACAAATTCCTGGCTCCAGAGCGCAGGATAGACCTCGGCAACGACAGAGCAATCCGCCGGGATCTTCCAGTCATCGAAGGACCAGAAATGAAAGCGCAGACCCTTCAGGCTCGCTGTCGGCGTCTGTGCACCCGGATAGTCGACACCGATATATCGCATGAAAGTCATCTTGGATTCTCAACACAACCACGCCCGCGCCAGATTGTACACGGGCCTGCTCCTGCGACCGCGTAATGACGCAACGAGCCTTCGCAACTCATCCCACGGATTCAAGCCGCCATTCCGAGCGCACCACGAACGGAATGCTGCATGATGTGCTGATGAACCATCATTGCCGCATCCTGTTTGTTTTCTCCCGGTGCTCGCGAGCCAGGCGAGCCAGTCGCTGCCGGATTCCTCGACAGGCCGGGACGAGCGTCCTGGCTCGTGCTAGCGGGGATACCCCACCTGTCCCTCGAGCCGGGCTCTGGTATGGTGATGGCATTCGTCACCAGAAACGACCCGGCGCCGCGAGGGCCATGCGCCTCCTCGACGAAGGCCTGTCAAGGAAGAGATCTTCGATCGGACGGGCAATGCCCTTGCGGTCCGCGACGCCAATTTCACCGTTCGCGAAGGGGATGTCCTCGTGGTGATGGGTCTTTCCGGCTCGGGTAAGTCGACGCTGGTGCGCATGCTCAACCGCCTCATCGATCCCACCTCCGGCCGGATCCTGCTCGATGGCGAGGAGATCACGGCAATGGGCAAGCGGGAGCTCATCGCCACGCGGTGTACCAAGATGAGCATGGTGTTCCAGTCCTTCGCCCTGCTCCCCCACAAGACGGTGGCAGAGAACGCGGCATTCGGCCTGGAGATCCGCGGGCTCGGACGGGAAGAGCGGCCCGCAGCGAGCCTCCGAGCTGTTCGGACGTATCCGGCGGGTGTTTCGCAAAGCCGAAGTCGACGGGCCCGATGCCTGAGCCCCGATCGTGTCATTGCTTTCGCTGTCGATCGATCCAACCGGCACAAAAGAAGCCCATGCCTTTCGGTATCCTCTCAAGGCTCTTTCTTGCTGCCGTCCTCGTCCTGGGGTCGAGCGCTGCCTTGGCCAAGGAGACCATCAAGATCGGCTGGACCGCTTGGTCCGACGCCGAGTTCGTCACCAAGCTCGCCAAACGTATTCTCGAAAAGCGCATGGGGTACGACGTGGAGCTGCTGCAGACCGATATCGCGCCCCAATATCAGGGGCTCGCCACGGGGAGCATCGACGTCATGCTCATGTCCTGGCAGCCGCAGACCCATGCGGACTACCTCGAGAAGGTCGGGGACAAGGTGTTCAACCTGGGCCTTCTCTACACCCATGCCCGCCTGGGCTGGGTAGTCCCCGATTACATCCGCGAGAGCACCCTGGGCTCGATCACGGATCTCCAGAAGCCCGACGTGAGCGAGAAGCTCGACGGCACCGTCATCGGCATCGACCCGGGCGCGGGCCTCACCCGCCTGTCGGAGAAGGCCATTAAGGCGATTGCCGGAAAACATATACCAGGATGCGCAGGATTTTCGTTCGTCCTCAAGGAGCGACAATAAGCGCATAGCAGGGCTATGTAACTGTTGTCGCGACGCGGAAGACGGGCGAAAAGACAAGCAGGCTGGTATATTTTTTGACAGAAATCGCCTAAGGACTACGGTCTGGACTTCGAGCTTCAGATCTCCTCGGGGGCCGGAATGACCGCCGCGCTGGAGCGTGCCGTGCGCCGAAAAGAGTGGATCGACTACTGGGTGACCGGCAAGCTGTAGCCCGAGCACTGCCCGGCCCGGAGCAGTCCGTGACCGGAACGGCCGGGCACGATGCGTAGCCCGGCTTTCGAAAATATTGCACCATGACTCCGACGATCTTGGTCCTGCTCGGTGGACTGGTTTTCCCCTTGGTGGGAGTGGGTCTTCTGGGAACACTGCTCGGTGTGCGGGCCGGCATGGAGGCATTCGGCGCTCTCTTTACGGGGCTGATCATGGCCGGATATTACGCCGGCTACATCATCGGCACCTGGCTTGCGCCACGGATCATCCGCAACGTCGGCCACATACGCTCTTTCGCTGCCTATGCGTCCGTGGGGTCGGCGACCAGCCTTGCCTTCGGCCTGGTTGTCGACCCCTGGGTGTGGCTGGTGTTGCGCATCGCAAACGGCCTATGCGTACTGGGACTCTACATGGTGGTGGAGAGCTGGCTCAATGAGCAGAGCGCCGGCCCCGCCCGCGGAAGCATCTTTTCGGCCTACATGGCGAGCACCCTGGTCGCTCTCGGCTTGGGTCAGTTTCTACTACTGCTCGGCGACACCGCCGGGCAGACGCTCTTCTCTGTCGCGGCCATTCTGATCTGCATCGGTGTCGTACCCGTGGCGATAACCAGGGTGAGCGAGCCGCGGATCGATGCCATCACACACTTGCCGATCTCCGAGCTGCTGCGGGCATCGCCCCTCGGCGTGATCGGTGCTCTCAGCAGCGGAGTACTCACCGGGGCCTTCCTGGGCATGGGCCCGATCTTCGGGCAACGACTTGCACTCGAGGATCCCGAGATCGCTCTCTTCATGAGTGCTGCCATCCTGGGAGGCGCTCTCCTGCAGTGGCCCATCGGCCATCTCTCCGACCTCATCGATCGCCGCACCGTGCTCATACTGACAAGCCTCGCGACCGCTGTCGTCGCTGCGGTCGCAGCGGTCATCGTTATCGAAGGCCGCTCCGGGTTGGTGCCTTCTGCGTTTTTCCTGGGTGGGCTGATGTTTTCGCTCTACGGTATCAGCGTCGCACATACCAACGATCACCTGGAGGGTGGTCAGGTGTTGGAGGCGACACGAGGTCTCCTGCTGATTTACGGGATCGGCGCCTTCGCCGGTCCGCTGCTCGCGGGGTTTGCGATGCAAGGTGCGGGGCCGGTCGGTTTGCTCGGAATCTCTGCGGCAACTGCCGCGGGGCTGGCATTGTTCGGGCTCTTCCGTGTCACACGCAGAATGCCGCCCCCTCCCGAAGAACAGACCGAGTTCATCGCGATGGTACGGACCACGCCGGTGGTCCTGGAGATGCATCCGGATGCAGACCCATCACCGGAGCTCGATCTTCCACGCAAGGGGGATTAGCAACCGCTCAGATGCCTGCGGCGCCGCGCAGGGCCTCGGCCTTGTCTGTACGCTCCCAGGTGAACTCCGGCTCGTCGCGCCCGAAGTGTCCGTTGGCCGCGGTCTTGCGGTAAATGGGGCGCAGCAGGTCCAGCATCCGGATGATGCCCTTGGGGCGCAGATCGAAGTGCTCTCGGATCTGCGTCTCGATCCGTACCTCGTCGATCCTGGCCGTCCCGAAGGTCTCCACATGCACCGAGACCGGCTCGGCGATTCCGATGGCGTAAGCCAGCTGGACCTCGCACTTCTCCGCCAGACCTGCGGCCACGACGTTCTTCGCTACGTAACGTGCAGCATAGGCGGCGGAGCGGTCGACCTTGGAGGGATCCTTGCCCGGGAAGGCGCCGCCGCCGTGGCGGCCGACCCCGCCGTAGGTGTCGACGATGATCTTGCGTCCCGTGAGGCCGCAATCGCCCACCGGGCCGCCGATGACGAACCGGCCGGTCGGATTGACGAAGTACTTGGTCTCGGCGGACAACATTTCGACCGGCAGCACGGGCTTGACGATCGTTTCCATCACCGCTTCCCTGAGCGCATCGTAACCGATTTCCTCGTCGTGCTGGGTGGAGAGCACAACGGCGGTGATCTCCTTGGGCCTGCCGTCTTGGTAGCGGACCGAGACCTGGGACTTGCAGTCCGGGCGCAGCCAAGACAGCTCGCCGGACTTGCGCATCTCCGTCTGGCGCTTGGTCAGCAGGTGCGCGTACTGGATCGGCATGGGCATGAGACCGGCGGTCTCGCTGGTGGCATAGCCGTACATCAGGCCCTGATCGCCAGCGCCCTGATCCAAGTCCAGCCCCGTACCCTCGTTTACACCTTGGGCGATGTCGGGGGACTGCTTGTCCAATGCGACGAGGACGGCGCAGACGTTGCCGTCGAAGCCCATGCGCCCGTCGTCGTAACCGATGTCGCAGATGGTATCGCGCACCACCTGCGTGTAGTCGATGGTCGCGGCGCTGGTGATATCACCGGAGATCACCGCCATCCCTGTGTTGACCAGGGTCTCGCATGCGACACGGGAGTGCGGGTCTCCAGCCAGCAGGGCGTCGAGGATGGCGTCGGAGACGTTGTCGGCGAGCTTGTCCGGATGGCCTTCGCCCACGGACTCGGATGTGACGATGTAATCGCGTGTCATGTCTGGGCGTTCTCTCTGGTGTGGTAAAGCCGCGTCCTTGCCTCGAGCGCGTTCGGTGGGGTATCCGTCCGCCGGCTGAGGAGCCGAGATCAACCGGCGGGTTTTCGGAAATGCAGGATTCCCCAGCTCAAATAGCCGTTCTCACCGGCATCGACCCAGTGGCCCAGACCCGCGAGCATGCGCTCGATGTAATCGTCGGACACCTTGCCCGCCAGCTGATCGCGTATGCGCGCCAGCTCTTCTCGAACCCGCGCGTAGTGAACGACCAGGTTGTTGGTCAGCTCGATGGCCTGCACCTCCTCCAGGCCATGGCGCGCCGCCGCCTCGCGGTAGAAGGCGATCGAGCCGAGCGTGTCCAGATGAATGCGGTCGAGCACTGGTTGCAAGACGCCCTCGGGGCAATCGTCCGCCTGCATGGGGTCGGTAAAGATGAGATCCCCTCCCGGACGCAGCACCCGCGCGATCTCTCCGATCACCTGGTCGCGGTGTCCGCTGTGCAGAATGGCGTCCTGGGACCAGGCCAGGTCGAAGGAAGCGTCCGCTGCCGGAATGGACTCGAAGCTCCCGTCCACGACGTCGATAATCCGATCGAGGCTCAGCGTGCGGTTCATTTCCCGGCTACGCTCGTTCTCCTTTTCGCTCAGGTTGAGGGCCGTCACCCGGCAGCCGTAAGCATTAGCCAGATATCTCGCCGCCCCCCCGTAACCGGCACCTACGTCCAGCACACGACTGCTTGGGTCGAGCTTCTGAGCAACCTCCGCTGCCATGTGCTGCACCGTGCGGCGGCTCGCGGTCGAGATGGGATCATCTGGGAGCTCATAAAGACCGATGTGGATATCCTCCCCGCCCCACACGTGGAAGTAGAAGTTGTCCGCGTCGTCGCTGTTGTAGTACTGGCGGGCCGTCTCGACGACCTGTGAATACTCGCTGCTCATTCCTCTTCGCCCCCTTCGACGTAGCGCTTCTCGGCGACGTGGATGAAGAAATCCGGCTCCTTGTCGCGGTAGGTCTCCTGAAAGTCGCCATAGGTGGTGATGCGCTGGAAGCCGACCTCCCGTAGTAGGCGGCGGACGTAGTCCTTGCGCAGTGGGAACATGTTGAGGTGAAACACGTCATCCCCGGAAAACTCATAGCGGAAGCGGGCCAGGGAGTCGTCGACGTGCTCGGGGGTCGCGCGCACGTTTTCCCCGCAGTAGTAGTAGTTGTGGCCGGGCTCGATCCGGTGATCCAGGATGGCGTCGTAGTTGCGCTGATCGAGAATCAGGATGCCGTCGTGACGCAGGGTCGCGTAGAACTCGGCCAGGGCCTTACGGCGGTCGTTCTCATCGTGTAGATGGGTGAAGGAGTTGCCGAGGCAAATAACGGCATCGTAGTAGTCGTGCACATCCCTGTTCAGCCAACGCCAGTCCGCCTGCACGGTGCGCAGGATGTGGTCCCGCCGGCGGGCGTTCTCGAAGGCCTTGGCGAGCATGACCGGACTGCCGTCTGCGCTGGTCACCTCGAACCCCCCTTTGAGGAGCTGAACCGAGTGAAATCCGGTCCCGGTTGCCACGTCCAGCACCTTTCTGGCCCGGTGCTCCTCGAGAGCGCTAATGAAGAAACTGCCCTCGCTCTGGGCGCGACGATCCCAATCGATCAGCTCGTCCCACTTCTCGACGAAGGAATAAACGTACTCGGCTTGGTAGTGGTTGGTGTCGCGGACAGCGAGGGGGTCGGTCCCGAAGTCCTGCCGAGGCTGGGTGTGAGTCATGTCAGCTCCTGTCCCCATGGTGGGAAACCGTGACGGCAAAAGACGCGAGCGGACAAAGCAAACGCCTTTCCGGGTTGTGTTTGGAACTGCTCCCGAGAGCAACTCCCCGATCTGTAATTTCCGATCGGCGCGGATGTTGCGCCGGGATGTGCGGGCCTGTGCCCGCTTGGAGAACGCACGATGTCGTGATTGATGTGGCGATCCGAAATCGCCGGGTTGGCCGGTCCCTCAGAGAGATCCGAACAAGAAGGCCGCCGCTGGCTTGCCTTTCTTTATGCTACCGAATCGGTGAAATATATCCACCCCGGCTCAGGTGTGGTCCGCTTCTTGGTGGTTACAAATCGTCCACCCGCAGAGTCCGGTGGGTATCGCCCACCGTTTGCCAGCGATGGTGGGCGATGCCCACCCGGCTGCGTGACCCTGCCCGCTCCGCGGGTATCATGTGGAAAAACAAGACAAAGTCCGAAAACTAACCAGCTGTCCGAAAGGACCCGCAGGCTACGGCTTGACATCACCGCCGTCCACAACCAAATTGGTTGCACTTGGACCAGACTTCAATTCCATCAGGGTGGTACCGACCATGGCTTCCGTGACCATCAAGGACATCCCCGTCGAGATCCTGGAACGGCTCCGCCAGCGTGCCGCCGCGGATCACCGTAGCCTGAACAAGGAGGTCATCCACCTTCTCGGCGCTGCCCTGTCGCACACCTTCACACCCGATAACGCCGCGTACAAAAAAGAAGTCGCCGATCGTCAGGCCGAAGCCTGGGATCGTTTGGCCGGCCGCTGGGATTCGGATCAAAGGGTCGAAGACGAGATCGCCGATATCTTTTCGGCCCGTAGCGAAGGCCGGGACATCGCCTTGTGAAGATCCTGGACACGGATGTCTGTATCGAGCTCCTGCGCGGCAATCGGCAGGTCATCGCCAGACGCCGCGAGTCCCTCGACGAGGTCGCCACCAGCTGGATCACCGCGGCAGAGCTTTCCTACGGAGCCGCCAAGTCCCGCGCCCCGGTAAAGAACCAGAATCTGGTGATCGAATTTCTCGCCACCCTGCCCGTCTTCGGTTTAAACCTACCCGCCGCCGAGCAATTCGGACGACACAAGGCTGCGCTGGAGCGCGAGGGCAACCGGGTAGCCGATGCGGACCTGCTCATCGCCGCCATCGCCCTTGCCCGGGGTGCCACCCTGATCACCGGGAACATTCGCCACTACGAGCGCATACCGGGATTACTGATCGAGGACTGGATACGCGGAGCCTGACGATAACGCCGTTTGATGCCTTCATCAATTTCAATCCACGCCCCCGCGCGCGG
>Ga0315556_1000898_pt1 | contig 18444 bp, 16 predicted proteins | sample SalMarSW160310MG_FD_202112 | JGI IMG/M metagenome (GOLD analysis project Ga0315556, IMG submission 202112) | Salt marsh sediment microbial communities from the Plum Island Ecosystem LTER, Massachusetts, United States - Salt Marsh Sediment SW1603-10 ...
CTCCACATCGCCCGATCCCGGCCCTGTCGGCTTGGCGCTTGAACTCGACGTCGGCACCTCGTCCCCCGAACCCGGACCCGACGGCTCCACATCGCCCGATCCCGGCCCTGTCGGCTTGGCGCTTGAACTCGACGTCGGCACCTCGTCCCCCGAACCCGGACCCGACGGCTCCACATCGCCCGAGCCAGGACCATGCAGGCGGCCAGTGTCAGCCCGGATCTTGAACAATCCAGCCGAGTCCTGATCAGCCTGGTGCATGATCGTGCCTGCCTTCTCCAGATGACAGGCCCCGCCCTCCATCGCTTGAACGAGATGATTCAACGACGGCAGGATGAAGTTGTCCATCTCGGCATAGAACTGCGTCGCACCCTTGCCAATCCACCGGCCTCCGGCAAGGTCTTCCTTAGACGTCCTGATTCGCTTCAAGAGCTGGGTCAGATCCCGGTTCTGATTCCTGAAGGTTCCGACGACTTGCTTGATCTGGTCGAAGTTGCAGCGAATCTTGGCGCTGGGCATATCCGCTCCTCTCGAAGAACACACGGCTCGAAAGCAACGAAGGCGATGATGGTACCGTCACGTGCGGTTTTGGCCGCCGGATTGGTGAATACCGTCTCGATGAGCGCCGAATTTGGTCTGACCGCTCTTAAGATGTGATGGGCTGTCCACCTCTGCCAATAGCGAGAAGGTCGATCCCGCATTCCGGGGTGGAAGCCAGACACTTACAGATGTCCCTGCGCCCAAGCGAGGCCTGCAGATGGTCAGGGTGCATGGCCACCCCCGGTCTGCACAGGGATGGAGGCTCTGATCTCAGATAGGCTCTCTGCGAAGGCTTGTTCCAGCAGCGCCGGGCAGTCCTCGGGGACGCGCTGGCGAGCCGCGAGTTTGAGGGCGAAGGTGAAGCAGGTTGGCTCGCCACACTGTTGGCAGTTTGTCCGAGGCAGCAGCATGTATATGTCCATCGGCACCGGACGTTGGTGCGTATCGAAATCGGGCGTGATCTGGTTCCGCCGAGACCATGCATCGTTGACGAGCTCGACGAGCTCATCCAATTCTCTGACAGCGTCTTTCCGATCCTCAACATTGGCGACGGCGATATCAGAAGCGTGAAAGGACACGGCCAGCCTACCCTTTCGCCAGGTCAGAGCAGTGGCATGAGGGTAGTAGATAGCACCCGCCAGACTAGCGTTCAGCAGGGGGAGGACTTCGCTGATGTCCGCACCGAAATGAGCGATCGCGGCGAAGCTCTCAGTGCCAGGGTCGCATGGTGGTGTATAGACCTCGAGCGTGTAGTCCTCGATCAGCCTCGCCATCATCTCCTCCGTGATTGCTCGATGCCATGTGTGACGGGCATCCCGAGCAACCCTGGAAAGTCTGGCCTCAGCCCAACGTTCCGACCACCCCCTCAACAGCGGACAGGATCTCGCCCGACTTGACCAGATCATGCATCCGGTTGTGATCCGGGTACAACGGACGATCGACATCGAGATGTGCTACATGCTTTCGGATCACGTCTCGTGCCGCCTGCGAACCCTTCCCCGGTGTGAACTCACGAAAATCCAGCGCCTGTGCGGCCGCCATGAACTCGATTCCCAAGACACCATAGGCGTTGTCGAGAATCTGATCGTTCTTGAGGGCCGTGTTCATTCCCATTGAGACGAAGTCCTCTTGATCGGCTGCGGCAGGGATGGACTGGATACTGGCCGGCGCCGATAGAAGCCGCTGTTCCACAATCAGGTGATCGGCCGTGTACTGTGAGAGCATCATCCCGGAGTAGAAACCAGGCTCGTGGGCCAAGAAGTCCGGAAGTCCCTGCGAAAGTGCCGGGTTGGTCAGGCGATTCATCCGCCGCTCGGAAAGCACGGAAACCATCGTGATGGCGGCGCCGGCCATGTCCATGGGAAGCGACACGGGCGAGCCCTGGAAGTTTGCACCGGTCAGCGTGAGCTTCATCTCTGGGATAAAGACCGGGTTGTCGCCTACACCATTCAGCTCGATCTCGACCTGTGAGCGCGCATAGGCCACGGCGTCTCTGGCTGCGCCAATCACCTGCGGTGTGGATCGCATCGAGTAAGCGTCCTGGATTTTGGTCTTCATCCTGCCGGTCATCAAGTCCGAGCCCTCGATAAGTTGCATGATGTTCTTCGCCGACACAACCGCTCCTCTAAATCCACGAAGTTCATGCAATGTGGTGTTGTAGGGTTTCAAGTTGCCGAGCAGGGCCTCGATCGACATTGCGGCGGCAATCTCGGACTGCTTTAGCCAGCGTTGCATATCGTAAACATGCAAACCCGAGATCGCCGTCAGGACGTTCGAGCCATTGATTGCCGCCAGGCCGTCGCGCGCGTGCAAGCCGGGAACGTCCACACCCGCTCTTCGCATCGCCTCCGCTCCCGGCAGGCGCTCACCCTCGTAGAAGGCTTCCCCTTCTCCCATAAGCAGCAGCGCCGCCTGGGCCATCGGGGCCAGATCCCCGCTGGCACCAACGGAGCCTTTCCGGCTGACAACCGGTGTGACACCCTTGTTCAGCATTTCGATCATGGTGAGGGTGATCTCAGGACGGCACCCCGAGTTGCCATGCGCATGGACATTGATGCGGCTAGCGAGCGCTGCCCGAACGTACTCGATCGGCAGAGGTTCACCAATACCGGCAGCGTGGTTGTAGACCAGATACTTCTGAAACTCCCTTACCTGGTCGTCGTCGAGGATGACCTCCGAGAACTCGCCGATCCCGGTGTTGGTCCCATACATGATTTCCTTCTTGGCGAGCTTGTCCTCCAGCATGGCGCGGCAGACGCGGATCCGCTCCAGTGCTTCGGAGGCGAGTTCAACTTCCGCATTGTGTCTGGCTATGGCTACCAGGTTTTCTATGGTGAGGGAAGAACCATCGAGGGTGAGTGTCATGGGAGAGATCTCTCCAGAGTGCGATGTTTGGCTGTGTGGGCGGCCCTGGTCCCAGGTCCCCGACCGGTTATCCGGAATTGAGGCTGCCGGACCGCAACGTTAGCCATGGGCTTGAATCGGCCACGGACAGGAGCCCCTCGCTCACGCCAAACCGATTAGCGGCCGCTCCCCCCAACAACATCATACCCCGACTGTTGGCCGCACGATGTATCTTGAGTATCGCGCAGGATTTCTCCCTTCGCATGCGAGATTGTCGGCCCGTCAGGTATTGGACCAGTCGCACAGGCAGAACCATGAGTTTCTTCTACCCAGGGGAAGCGACAACGTCCGCTCGGCCAGCCAGTGCGGCGGAGATGGGATTGGTCACGCAGTCCGTTGTTCCACGGTCCGGAGGGGGTTTTGCCAAGCAGGCTTCCGATCTCACCTCTCCGATTGGCTTGCTTCCATTTGGTTGCCCATCGTCCCCTTCGGTGCCATAGTAGGCGACTTCGCGCGTGCCCCACGACTCGCCCCTCTGTTGTGGGCCCAGCCAAGACCGCTGCTGCAGGAGGCAGACAATGCAGGCAGTCACCGCTGGCGAACTCGCCACCGGCCGGCTTTCTCGCCGAACCAAGCTCGCGTACGGCGTCGGAGATACAGGGCTCAGCCTGACCTCCACCATCCTGGGGGCGTACTTCGCCATTTTCTTGACCGACGTGGTGGGAATCAGCCCAGGGATTGCCGCCGCTGCCATCTTCATTGGACGAAGCTGGGACTACATCAACGACCCGATCATCGGCCATATCTCCGACCGCACGCGCAGCCGTTGGGGCCGGCGCCGTCCCTTCATCCTGTTTGGCTCCGTGCCGTTCGCCCTTGCGTTCATGCTGTTGTGGTGGCGGCCGCCGCTAGAAGGCCAGATTGCCCTGGCTGTGTACTACGCCCTCGCCTACATCGTCTTTGATGCCGCCGCCACCTTTGTCTATATGCCCTATTTCGCCCTGACGCCCGATCTAACTCCCGATTATGATGAACGCACGTCGCTGACCACCTACCGCATGTTCTTTTCAATCCTCGCCAGCCTGATCGCCTTCACCGTGCCTTTGGCCATCGTCGGGGGGTTCACGCCAGACCACGCCTCCCGCGTGATGAGCATGGGAATCCTGTTTGCCATTGTGAGCATGATTCCCATGCTCTTCGTATTCGCTGGCACCCGAGAACCCAAGGCCTATCAGGCACTGAGCCAACCCGGACTGCGGGAATCAGTTCGCGCGGCAGCGCACAACCGACCCTTTGTGTTCAGCGCCGGATTGTTCCTGCTCACATGGGTATCCGTCAGCATCCTTCAGTCCACTCTGCTCTATTTCATCAAGTACATCGTTCAGCTTGAGAGCCAGAGCGACGTGATCATGGGCACGATCTTCGTCACCGCCATCCTGGCCCTTCCGTTTTGGGAATGGGCGTCCCGCCGCTGGAGCAAACAGCGAGCCTACGTGATGGGGATCGCCTTCTGGGCCGTCGTCCAATTGGTGCTGGTGACGTTGAACGCCGGCGTTGACTTTCGGTTGGTGCTCTTCCTGGGGATGATGGCCGGCATTGGGGTCGGGGCAGCCCACGTGCTGCCCTGGTCGATCCTTCCCGATGCGGTGGAGTGGGACGAATGGCAAACGGGTGAGCGCCACGAGGGCATGTTCTACAGCCTGGTCACGCTGATGCAGAAGGTGGCCTCGTCGATCGCCCTACCCCTGGTTCTATTGGTCCTGCAGTTCACAGGCTACGTGCCCAACGCCGATGTTCAGCCCGCCAGCGCTCTGCTCGGCATCCGCATTGTGGTGGGACCCATCCCGGCCGTGCTGCTTTGCCTGGGGATTCTGTTCGCCCTGCTCTACCCGCTCAGTCGCGAGCGACACGCCGAGCTCCGCCACGACCTCGAGGCCCGGCGCCGGGCGGGTTCCGGCTCATGACTGACCCGTTGAAGATCGTCAAAGTAGACGATGGGAGGCAGCGCAAGGCATTCGCCACGTTCCCGTGGAAGATCTACGCCGACGACCCCCTTTGGGTGCCGCCCATTCTGGGAGACCGGCTGCGGATGATCGACCCTGAGCGGGGCGGGTTCTTCAACAACGGGCGAGCCGATTTCTTCATGGCGATGCGCGCTGGCGAGATTGTGGGCACGATCATGGCTGCTGAGGACCGAACGGCCAACGCTCACCGGGACGTGCCAGACTGCATGATCGGATTCTTTGAGTGCATCGACGATGGGGATGTGGCCGATGCCCTGTTTGATGCCGCCGCAGGTTGGGCCAGGAGCCACGGCCTGGGCACTCTCTATGGCCCGTTCAACCTGGATTACGAAGATGGATACGGAGTCTTAATCGAGGGTCGGGATCGCCCGCCAGCGGTCTTGTGTGGCCATTCGCCCCCATACTATCAGGCGATGTTCGAGAGCCGGGGATTTGTCCCCGCGCGGGGGGATAACCTGGCGTACGAGATCCCCATCGCTGACGATCATCCCGAACGCGCTCGCCTGGCCAAACTGGCCGATCGCATGCGGCGCCGGGGGTGGGTGACCGTGCGCGGTGCCGATCTCGAGCACTGGGAAGACGAGGTCGACCGAGTCTACGACCTGATCAACGCCGCTCTGAGCCATCTGCCGGACTATGCGCCCTGGGACCGTCGCCGGCTGCATGATTCGCTGGCGCCCTTCGTCCGCTTCGCTGACGGCGAACTGGTTCTCTTCGCCGAAGTTGACGGGCGGGCGGTCGGATGGTTTCCCGGCGTGCCCAACCTCAACGAAGCGCTGATCAAGGTCGACGGCCTTCGGCGCCCCTGGGATTACGCCAGGCTGTGGTGGGCCATGCGCCGGCGCCCTGACTGTGTGGCCATCAAGAGCGTGCTGGTGCTTCCTGAATACTGGGACACCGGTGTGGCCCTGCTCCTGTTCGACGAAATGGCCCGTCGGGCATTGGCCAAGGGCTACACTTGGGCCGACCTCTCATTGACCTCCGCCGACAACCCCTACACCCCCGGTCTGGCCGACCGACTGGGGGCACGGCTATACAAGCGCTTCCGGGTGTACCGAAAAGCGCTTGTCTAGCTGGCGATCGGGTCACCTTCTTCAGACGCAAGTGCCGCCGGTCGACATTGGGGAACTGTGGCGCCGAAATTCACCGCCGACCTATTGTGATGGATTTCACAATATCTATGCGGGCGCAGGGGGGTTGATCCCGGCTTGTAAGACCTCGATCCAGCAGATCAGATGATGAGGCGAAGTCAGGCGGTCAGGCGGCGATCCGACCTCCCACATCTGGGGTCCCTTGACGGTCGCGATCAACCATGCCTGAGAACTCGGCGATCCCAGTGCTCAAGTGAATCGAGCCGTGTCGCGCTCGAACCCAAATCAGGATGAGAAGCGCTCCGAGCAGAACCGCACCCACGGCCACCAGCCCGGCTTCTGGGCCAAAGGCCCCGCCAGTCCACAGGTCTGGGCCGCCTTGCCTGGTTGCGATAAAGGTCCCGACGCTGTAGCCGCTACCGCTGACCGGGAAACCGAATACCGCGCCCTGGAAGAAGTTCCAAGTGATATGCAGCCCGATGGGGATGGCCAGCTCACCGGTCAGGATAAAGCCCAGCGCCAGCAGGAACGAGATCAAGAGGATGTTGACTGTGCTGACGAGACTGGCATTCGGATTGTTGGCGTGCAGCAAGGCGAAAACGACCCCCTGCACCACCGTCGCCAGCCCGATGGCCAGCGCGGGTCCGACCTTGCCCCCGTTGAACCCCTCTGCCAGGTTGGTCAGCAGGTACCCCCGGCTCCACCACTCTTCCCCGAGGCCGACCATGATGTACACGATGAGGGGAAGGAGGATGCCCGGAAAGAACGCCAAGCCACCGGGCCGGGTTACAAACGTGCCCGAGATATCCACCCAACCGGCAGCTGCCTCGAACACGAACACTGCCGTCATCAGCAGGGCCCCGAGTGCCAACCCAAAGATGAAATCAATCCACCAGCTGCGGTTGAAGCGGAAACCGAAATCGCCGGTCGGCCGCCTGTCAAGGAAGCGGCCCGCAAGCCACAATGAGCCCACCAAGGTTAGATACGACAGGAGCTCGCCGGTGGCGCCGATCAGCTGCTTGGCCAGTGTGCTGACCTCGTTCGCGTTGGCGAGGAGGCCGTGCACAAGCTGCCCCAATAGGGCCTGGATGACGACGATAGCCGCAAGCCAGCCGATCGACTGGAGGACGATGCGCCAACCGGCTCGCGGACGCGCCTCGTTCGGATTCCATATCACCCGGCGAATGTTCATCGGACACCTTTCTCACGCCAAAGACCAAGCCCATCCAAACCATTAGCGGCCTGAAGCCCAACAGCACCATAGGTCCAGAATGGGCGTGTTTCAATAAGAGATGTCATGTGGTCGGGCGTGAAATGTCATTAGCAGGTGGGGAGATTGGATGGCCGCCCCCGAACCGCTGGTGATCCCGTAAGGGGGTCGGTCAGATTCGAGCTGCTCGGACCAAGCGTACGGCCAGCAGCGCGCACCAGACCATGTAGCCAGGAAGGGTGAGGAACAGCAAGATCGTGCCGATACCCGGAAGGAAGAAGCCGCAGGCAGCCGCATTGGTGACCAGCCCCACATACGCGGTCAAACGACCATAGATCTCGCTCCTGAACATCAGCACGGAGCTGATGAAGAGCGACAGTCCGCCCAGGAAGGTGTTGACAGCCCAGCTCGTCCCGTTGAAGGCGGCCAGCACGGCATCCCCCGCAGCCAAGATCCGGCCCTGGGCCACTGGATCGGCACCGGAGTAGAGTCGACTGAGGGAGACCATCTCAAGGATTGGCCGCGCTGGGACGATCAGCGCGATGGCGATGACGCCGATCAGAAGCGCCATCAGCGCGTACGAGCGGTTGATGGGTTTGAGCGAAACATACAGGGCGGCGAAGACCGGCAGGCCGACGAGGTTGCCTATCAGGAGGAGCAAGTCAAGGGAAACTACCCCTCCCAAGGGGTCACTTTGCAGAAGGGCAAAGACGGTCTCTGTGCTGGCGGTCCCTGGCGTGTAGGGCCACACGAAGTAGCCCACAATGCTTAGGATCAGGATGACCTCCAGGAGAACTGCGGCGAACCCGCCGAGAAGGCAGAGGTCTTTCCATCCCGATCCAGCAGCCTGCTCATCCATGAAATAAGCCTCCTCACAGCATCCGGATTCGGATGCCACCAGAACAACGGCCCCTGCGACTTGGCCACTCTCCAGGAGTTCATTGGCGGCACGTGCCTCCAAAATGGGAAATCGGGCGGCGAGGATGGGTTGGATATCGCCGGCGGCCAGCAGCCCGAACAGCGAAGCCCAATCGGGTTTGAAGAGCTCTGCTCCCAGCCGATGAGTTCCATAGCCTTCGATTCGCTTCCCGTTCGGCAGCAGGTTGTAGTAGACGTACTTAAGCATCAACCGCAGGAACCCAAGCAGGCTCTGCGGACCCCCATAGTGCACCAAGACGCCTCCGCGGCGAAGGACGGACATGGCTGGGCCAAAGGACTCCTCGGCCATCCCATTGAATACGAAGTCGATCCCATCAGGCTCGGCCTCCTTGATGACGGCCACGAAATCCTGCACGCGGTAGTCGATGGGTGTGGCACCATACTTGCGTAAGACGTGATGTTTGGAGACCGATGCCAGGCCATAAGTCTTCAGTCCGGCCAGATTGCCAAGCTGCAGAAAGGCCGTCCCCACCCCGCCGCTGGCGCCGATGATCAGGGCGCGGTCTCCGGCCTTGACATGCGCCACACGATGCAGGATCTGATATGCGACGAGATAGTTCAAAATGAGAACAACGGCCTCGGCAGGGTCCAGGTTCTTGGGCACCCGCACCAGATCGTCCGCCGGCCAGTACGCCATCTCGGCATGGCCGCCGAACTGCACCAGGGCGGCCACTCGGTCGCCCATTTCGACCGTCCGCACGCCATCCCCGATGGCATCCACAATACCTACGAAGCTGTACCCCGGGGTGAAGGGCAGCTTGGGGAGGAATGGTCGATTGCCGATGCGAACGGCCACATCGTCCCGAACAACGGGCGACGCAAGAACCCTAATGCGCGCTTCGCCTGGGTTTGGCAGCCTCAGCTTCTTTTCGACAATCGCAATGCCATCCAGACCCCCTCGCTGAGTGACGCTAATGCACCGGTACGTCGGCAAGCCGTCCCCGTCCTGCATCGCGCTCGAAGGCATGGCCATTGGCTGTCGCTCCCGAATCCTCCACCTATGGCCTAGACATTGAGGAGATCACCGACTTGATCCGCCCAGGCCGCAATCGCGCCCCAATCGCGAACGTCCCTGTGGGCCTTCTTCTTGGGCGGATCAACGCCCCCAAAGAGCGCGGTAGAGATGGGGGAGATTGTGCGGTGCTTGCCGAGCGCCCGCTCGAACTGTTGGCGCGGCCGGACCCAGTCCTCGGGCCCCTCGTCCTTGCGAGGTCCCAAGGCAAAGATGGCCACCGGCGGGCGCCGATCTGGGGGAAGTTTGGCCAGCTTCTTCAGCAGCCTATGTGCCCCGCTCATCCAGCGCCCCGAGTAGATTGGAGCACCTAGAACAATCCCTCGAAAGTCCACCAGATCTGAGACGCCTCGGGCGGGGCTAATTTCGACCTCCGCCCCCCGCTCCCTCAAGCGCGATGCGATGGCCTCCGCTACTTCGGCTGTTGATCCATTCTTGGTGTCAAAGACGATCAGAATGGGGTTCATAGCACACACTCCTCAAGCAAAGGACCGATGATCCGTGACTCAACCCGGGCAGCGTGCGGCAGCTTCATCCTTCCGGTCAGTAGTGCCTCGAATGCCGGAAGGGCCAAAGTCATATGTGAAACTTATCACAAATGGGTTGGACCCCGAAATCCTGCTTCGCGATGACTTGACTCGCCCACCTCGGGCAGCGGACGCCCACCGGCTGCCTATTGCCCCACAAGCATCAATACCTCGAACACCTCAGCCTCATGAAGTGTCGAAGCAGACATTGTGCCGATAGGTCGGCTTGTCGATGGGCAATCGAGTGGATGTCTTGCCGATCGGAACCCAGGCCGTGTCTCTCTGCCTGGCGTCCGCTTGTGCCCTAGCCTGAGCTGTCGCCGACGGCGGCGGACCGATCCGCCAGCGGCCCGTCGTTGCCACGACCAAACGTCACCACGGCGGCGACGAACGCCACCCCGCTAGCGAAGATCATGCTCCCATCGAAGGCATACGCGATCGCGGCCCGGCTTGCGGCGCCGGCAGGTCCCAACAAGGTATTGAAGATCGCCCCTGTCAGTCCGATCCCGAGGGCCATGCCGACGTTCCGAGCTAGTGCCAGCACGCCGGCAGCGATGCCCTGCTTGCTGCGGGGTGCGTCGCCCATCAGCGCGCTGTTGTTGGGGGCCACAAACAACCCGGTCCCCAGACCACAGACCGCCAAGCCGAGCACGGTCAGACCAAGCGGCGAAGTTGGCCCCATGCGGGACAAGAGGAACAATCCCCCTGCCAGAAGCATCATTCCCACTGTGGTTGGGATGCGTGAGCCCACGCGATCGGAGAGACTGCCGCTGAAGGGCGCCGTCACAGCCATTACCAGGGGCTGGGCCGTCAAAATGAGGCCCGCTTGCGCCGCCGAGAGGTCTCTCCCCTGGATGAGAAAGAACGGCAAAAGGAAGGTCACACTGAAAAGGCAGATGTAATTCAGGATCGGACTGATCGTGGAAATCGCAAAGACACGTCGCTTGAAGAGTCCCAGATCCAACATCGGGGCACGGACCTTGGATTCGATCCGGACAAACATCCCGAGGATGAAAAGGGAAGCTGCCACGGTCGTCAGGATTATGGGGGAGAACCAACCCAGGTTGTGGCCTTGATCGAGGGCGAACAGCAACGCCGTCAGCCCCAATGCGAAGCTGGCTGCCCCGGCCAGGTCGAATTGCTCGCGCTCACCCGAGGGTCGGTCGATGGGTATCACCCACAGGCTGAGAGACATCGCCAGAATGCCGATCGGCACATTGATGAAGAACACGCTGTGCCAGCCGAAGGTGTCCGCCAACCAGCCCCCAAAAAAGGGGCCCGTCGTCAGGCCGAGATAGGTCATCGTCCCCTGTACCCCAAGGGCCTGGCCGCGCTGCCGTGCAGGGAAACTCTTCGTAAGAATGGCCGGGGACATGGCGAAGAGCATGGCTGCCCCGATCGCCTGCAGACCGCGCGAAAGGATCAGGAGGGTGGGCGATGGGGAGAGACCGCAGAGCGCCGATCCAATGACGAAGATCCCAAAGCCGGTGATGTAGATCACCTTGTTGCCGCGCATATCCCCCAGGCGGCCCACGCTCAGCAGCAGCGCGCTGACCACGAGAAGATAGGTCGTCACCACCCACTCCATCGTAGCCACATCGCTCTTGAAATAGGCCGTCACTACGGGCAGGATCGTGTTGACCACGCTGCCATCGAGGGCGGACATATATGTACCTATCCCGATCGCCACCAAAACCAGCCACTTGTTTTCGATCGAGAACCCCAGCCTGTCGCTGTCATGCATCAAGAGATTCTATCGCCTCCGAAATCTCATAGTAATCCAGGCGAGGCGCGTTGCCCACATCCCCGGTGACCACAAGATGTGGCTGAACCAGGCACCCGTACACAAACGATGCCCCGCCGCCGAGCGTTTCTCCGGGCCCACTCGTGATGTCCAAAATCGCATGGAAAGGGGAGAGTGCCAGTTGATGCAGTGACTGCCTTCTCCGAAAGGGCACCACCCCTCGGACAAGGTCATGGAGCTACACAGTTCAGTTGGGTTGATCCGGGACAAGGAACCTCTTAGGGAAGACATACGGCGTGTTTTCGTCTTTGAGCCAGTCGATCAGCTTGAGGATGCCGATGTAGTTGAGCACCACACCGAGAACAAGACCCATAGCCCAGTCGATTGGCGTCGCCAAGTTCCCGGCGACGACCACACAACCAAATGAGATGACGATCGGCGCGAACAGGGCGATGGCTGTCAGCATGCCCGGGTTGTAGCGCGTGCCGCCCCTAATGTTGAAAAGGAAGGTGTGCGCGATGACGTTGCCGATGGAGACCAGCATGGTCGCGATTCCAAGCCAGAGGGCGGATTCTCCCATGAGGGCAGCGATCAAGAAAGCCAGCCAGCCGACGGACACATTGATGACCAGCGCTGTGTTGCTGTTCAGCGGATAACGGTCGGGATGCGGGCTGTTAAACATCACCTTGTTCATCATCCCCGGAAAGTAGCCCGGGAAACGGTACTCCTCGAACTGGTGCAGGAACAAGGCAATGAGGTTGGCCCAGAGCAGAACCGAGAAGGTGTTCAAGCTTGCGGTGAGGACGTAGCCAGCCATCAGCACAGCCGGACCAATGCCCACGTCGAACCAATGCAATCGCAGGAAGTTGATTCTTGCCTCCCGTCGCCCACACAACCACTCCGGCGAAATCCTTGTGAGCCGTGAAGGATGGAGGAGCCGCCCTAATGCGAGGCGGCACGACTCTCCAGTTGCCCGGGCCCTTGGAAGTAGCGGCGACGAAGGCCGTAGGCGACGTTGACCAGCCCAATCATCACCGGCACCTCGATCAGGGGGCCGATGACGGCCGCAAACGCTGCTCCCGAGTCAATGCCGAACACCGCCACGGCGACGGCGATCGCCAGCTCGAAGTTGTTGCTGGCGGCGGTGAACGCCAGAGTGGTCGTCTGGGCGTAGTCTGCCCCGATCCGCCGCCCCATCCAAAACGAGACCAAAAACATCACCACGAAGTAAATCGCAAGCGGGATGGCGATCCGCACGACGTCGAGCGGGATGGTGAGGATCAAGTTGCCCTTCAGGCTGAACATGACCACGATCGTGAAGAGCAAGGCAACCAACGTCAGTGGGCTGATACGGGGTACGAATCGCGTTTCGTACCAACGCTTTCCCTTGGTCTTGATGAGAACAAGGCGCGTCAAGAACCCGGCGATGAAGGGTATTCCCAGGTAGATGAAGACGCTGCGGGCGATCTCGCCGATGGTGACATGTACCGTGCTTCCCGGCAGGCCGAGCCAGGTCGGCAGCACGGTGATGAACACATAGGCATACAAGCTGTAGAAGAAGACCTGGAACAAGCTGTTGAAGGCCACCAGCCCGGCGGCGTACTCATTGTCGCCGCTTGCCAGCTCATTCCACACGATGACCATGGCAATGCACCGCGCCAGCCCAATCATGATTAAGCCGGCCATGTACTCGGGGTAGCCCCGCAGAAAGACCACCGCCAGAAGGAACATCAAAAGCGGACCAATGATCCAGTTTTGAAGCAGGGAGAATCCCAAGATCTTCCCGTTTCGGAAGACGTCCCCCAGCTCTTCGTAGTGCACCTTGGCCAGTGGCGGATACATCATCAGGATCAATCCAACGGCAATCGGGATGTTGGTCGTACCGACCGAGACGGCTTGGTTGAACGCCTGCACAGTGCGCGGCAGCACGTAGCCCACACCCACGCCCAGTGCCATGGCCAGGAAGATCCACAGCGTGAGGAAGCGGTCCAAGAACGACAGCCTCGGGGATGCGGCGGAACCTGCTCGATCGTTGTCTGCCATCTCGCTCAAGATCTACCTCCGATTGCGAACGGTATAGTCGGCCTGGGCCAGGACACCTGGGATATCACGTTCGATAGCGTCCCGCACACTTCGGAAGACCTCCATGACCTCGGCCTCTGACCCTTTGGCTTTGGCAGGATCTGGGAAGCCGTGGTGAACCCGCTTGCCACGCCCCAGCCAGACGGGGCATTCTTCGGCCGCCGAGTCGCACACCGTCACGACCAGATCGAAGTCAACGTCTTGGAACTCGTCCGCCGACTTGGAGCGTCCCTGGTGGTGAATGCCGATTTCCTCAAGCGCGCGTATGGCGTGAGGATGGACATAGCCGGCGGGCCTCGTTCCGGCGCTGAAGGCCCGCCACTGGTCGGCGTGTCGAGCGTTGATGATGGCTTCGGCCATCTGGGATCGGCAAGAATTGCCAGTGCAAAGAAAGAGGGCTTTGCGCTTCACGCAAGACCTCCATCGACTCTCAAGGCCAAGCCATCCGATTCTGCGGGAACGGCTTGCGGTCCGCACGTCAGGCGACGAGGTTGGATGCGATCGAGGTCAAAGAAGGCGCCGAGAGCATCATTCAATGCCCTGAGCGCCGACACGTTCACGGAGTAATACACCCATCGGGCGTCGAGAGGGTCGCGCTCGCTCTCAACCAAGCCGGCGTCTCGCAGGACGCCCAGATGATGCGAGATGAGATTGGCGGACATTCCCAGTTCGTCGCCCAGTTGACAATTGCACTGATAGCCTTCGACGATCCTATCGAACAGCTGCAGCCGGTTCGGCTCCGACAGTGCTTTGAGCCAGCGCGCCAGATCCTCCAGATCACCTTGGTGCACCCACCGCCTCCTATGCAGAACCGGAAACTTCAACACTCATTGAAGTATATCCTGGGTTTTGGTCGAAGCCCAACTTAAGATTCGGCCTCTGGTAGCCTCCTGAGAATGACCTTTGGGGGGCGACTTGAATGCACCCGGAGCCGGTCCAGCGGCTTCCGAGGCAGCTCTTCATCCGATTGTGAAATCCATCACAAAGGCTATCCCGAGCGCGGTCTTGCGATGCGTCCCGAGCACCAAACGGGCCCCGGGGATCCTCGCTCCACTACTCTCCGACGATCTGTACTCTCACCTTGCGCTCCCGGCCGCGGGTGTGGTCAAAGTCGGCGAAGTAGATCCTGCCGAACTCGCCCAGCACCATGGCGCCATCTTCCACCGGCACCAATACCGATCGCCCGAGGATCACCGAGCGCAGATGCGCGTCGGTGTTGAGCGACCAGGACGCCAGTTCCTCCCGGCCAAGTGCGGCCTCGATGTGCATGGGTCCGGGGTGGAGATACTGATTCTGGGTCAGACAGGTCGGGATGATCTTCCCCAGTGCGCCAACCAGGTCCTGCATCAAGAATTCCGTCCCCCAGTAGTCGGTGTCGTCCGAGGCCTCCTGGATCAACACGCTGCAGGTGGTGTGCTGCGAGAAGACCATCAGAATTCCGTCCCTGAAACCAGACTCCGCCAGGGCGGCTTCGACTTGCTCGGTCACGTCGTCGAACGTTGGCCGGGCGTCGGACTGGACCTTGAACGTGTGATGAAAAATGGACATGGCGAAATCACATCCTATCTGTGGGTTTGGTCCCACGCCATGCGAACGTTGGAGATCATCTCTTCCAGCATGGAAAACGGATCGGCTGCCTTCAAAACGCCGCTGGAGGACCCTGTCGCTTCGGCCCCAGCGGCGATAATGTCGTAGACATCTTTGCCGTTGCTTATCCCGGCCGCGTGCAGAACTCGTGTTTCGGGGCTGATGGAGTGAACCAGGCGGTTGATGGCCGGGATGTTGGGGCGATCATCCGCCGCCGTGGATCCCGCCCCGATGAGATTGGGCGCTTCAGCGATGATGATGTTGGGCGCCAAGCCACTCACACGCTCGACTTGCGGCAAGTCCCCGGCGCACACCAGGGTGGCCAGCCCGACCTCATCAGCCCGCAAGATGGTCTCTTCCAGTAGATCCGGCGAAAGCGGCTTTTCCGCATGATTCAGCATGGTTCCAACGGCGCCCGCGGCTTTTAGGGCTTCGGGCAGCACCGAGCCATTTCCCCTCCCGATTCGGACCGGATCCATGTGTTGGGCGAAGATCAGCAGATTGGAAGTTTCATGAACTAGCCTGGGGATATCTACTGCTTGCGGCGAGAGGATGATTCTCACGTCGTACTGGGCGCTGAGGTTATCGGCGTGCTTCGCCAATGCCAGTAGGTCATCACCGAAGATATAGGCTTTCGGGCCCAACTCGAAGAAGGGTGCTTTCAGAGCAAGATCAGGGATCATGAGGTCGCCCCTTCCTGCCTACCGTGGGTGGGTTTCAGTCGCAATGTGGCACACGCTCGGGGCATCTCAGCCGCCGAAAGGCTGCGACGTCGCATCGTCGGTCGGGGGGAGGACGTCGAAAGCCCACAGCGGCGCATCCAACTCCGCCATGGCCTGGCGGACGGTTTCGATCCCCTCAGGAGGGCAAAGCGCGATCATGCAGCCGCCACCACCGGCGCCCATTTGCTTGGCTCCCCAGGCGCCGGCTTGCCGGGCGGTTTGACAGAAGAGTTCCAGACGATCGGTCGATGTCCCCATCCCCAGTTCGAGGGCCTGTTGGCGATCCATGATAGCGCCGAGCTTCTCGAGATCGTCTTCGAGAATGGCCTCCCTGCCCTCGTCCACCAATGCCACAACTTTGTTGAGCGGACCCATCAGGCTGGGATCATCTTCGGCAATTCGGCGGCGCAGCCACTTTTGCAGCGCCTGCGTGTCGTGAGTCTCCTGCGTGTCGGCGACCAGTACCGGCAGGGAAGGGATTGCGAGGCCTTCCACACCGGCCTCGTCCCCAGTTTGGATGTACGTCACGCCGCCATAGGCGATGGCATATTGATCCATTCGGCCGCACTCGACATCCAGGTCGTAGCGCTCGATCTGAAAGGACAGCTCGGCGATTTCGCCGGTGCTGTGTTCGATCCCGCACAGCTGCTGCAATGCCCGAATGCTGGCGATGCACAACGCCGTGGAGGAGGAGAGACCGGCGCTGACCGGGATCTCCGAATGAATGGTCAGATCGAATCCTTGGTTCAGCCGGTCTGCAAAGCGCGCATAGACCGCCTTTACGTATCTGAGTGGAGATTCGAATTCGATTTTGTCACCAACGTGGAATGATTCCTGAAAACCAATATCGGCACCGGTCAACGTGACCACATCATCGTCGCGCTGCCGAATCTCCACCACCAGGATGGCCGAGACGGCCGCCGCGATGGCCGGCTTTTCAAGCAGATCAGCATTGTCGCCAAGCAGACATATCCGGCCGGGCGCCTTCCCGATCACAGACCTCATCAATGCGCACCTCTTCGATTTGGATGCCGATCTGTGAGCCGGCAGCTTCGAGCTGCCGGCTCACAGAGGCTATTCCTACGATCTTGCAGCCAACGCTTGACCGCCCTACTGGACGATCAGGCTCCATCCGTCGGCGATGTTCGTGGCCGCGTCCGTCAGCTTCGAAAAGTCTTTGGGGAAGGTGACGTACTGGTCGTAGATCGACTTGTCAGGGAACATGGCTGCCAAATCAGCCGGAAGCTCGATGTCTCGGATCGGATGCGTGAAGCCTTCGGCATAGGCGAGCTGTCCTTCGTCCGAGTATTCAAGCTCGAGCATCAGTTTGGCGGCATTCGGGTGCGGCGCCGCGACCGTGGCAAACTGAATGTACAGGCCAGCCACCGTGCCGTCGCTGGGGATGACCAGCTTGAGCGGCATGCCCAAGTCCTTGGCCTTGCTCAGGCAATCGAAGTCCCAGAAGAGCGCAATGGGCACTTCGCCTGCCTGGATATTGGACGTGCTGGGAGAAACCGCTCGCATTTGTCCGGCCGCATACATCTTGGAGAAGTAGTCGAGGCCGGGCTGGACGTTGGTCTCATCGCCCCCGTTGCCGAAGGCCGCCCCGAGGACTACATAGTTCGCCGTGCCCGATTCCCGTGGGTCCTTCATCGAGACCATGTCTTTGTACATCGGGTCCATCAGATCAGACCAGCTTTCTGGAACCACGGGCACCAGATCCGTGTTGACGCAGAACCCGATCGCCCCCCAGTAAGCGGCCGACCAAAGCCCGTTGGGATCCTTGGCGTAGTCAGGGATCTCATCCCAGTAAGCGTGCTTGTAGGGCTGGGAGAGGCCCTCGACAGTAACCTGGTTGGCAAAGTTGATGCCCAGGTCGGTGATATCAGCCACACCGGACGTCTTCTCGGCTTCGAGTGCAGCGATGATCTCGCCACTTCCCATATCCGTGTCCAGATGCTGGATCCCGTATTTGCCCTCATACAGGGTCCACATACCGCCGTAGTTCACCCAGTCATCGGGGAGACCATAGCTGACGATCTCGCCTTCCGCTTTGGCGGCATCCACAAGCGCTGCCATCGCGTCCATGGGAGCTTCCGTCGGCTGCATGGCCGGGGCTTCGGTCGGCTGAACTGCTGGAGCTTCGGTAGGCTGTGCCTGCGTCGGGGGCGGTGCCGTTTGGCAGGCCGGCAGGAGCACCATCGATGCGACGATCAAGAGCGCGAGTATCCGCATGCTCTTCTTCATTATTGTTCCCTCCTTGAGGGCAGATTGGATGTTCACGCACACGAATTGAGGTGGATCCATTGCGAGTTTGATAGTCTGCCTATGTCACCTCCTTGATCCTTCGGCCCGTGTCTTACCGCATTCGATTCAGATCTCCTGCTTGTCCATCACTCGGCAAGCGCCAGCCTGAAAACAGACCAGCACGTCTTCGCCGCGTGCAAATCGACTGCGCTCACTGGTGTTGACGTCAGCAACAAGAGACAGTCCGCGACAGGTCAATGACAGACGTATGACCGGGCCAAGAAGAGTGACGCTTTCCAGCGTAGCAGGCAGGATGTTGTCGGCCTGCACCGATTCACCGGCCTGGGCGATGCGGATAGCCTCCGGGCGCACGAAAACG
>Ga0315556_1000899_pt1 | contig 18443 bp, 16 predicted proteins | sample SalMarSW160310MG_FD_202112 | JGI IMG/M metagenome (GOLD analysis project Ga0315556, IMG submission 202112) | Salt marsh sediment microbial communities from the Plum Island Ecosystem LTER, Massachusetts, United States - Salt Marsh Sediment SW1603-10 ...
GTGGGGCAGCCTCGAAAAGGCGAACGAGGCAAGGATCGGCGATGCGGACCGGTGGCTCCAGCGAAGGCGCCCGGTCCGAGCGTCAAACCCGTAGGCGTGGAACCCGTACTTGAGGACCAGCAAGCCCTCGGAGTCCCACAGGGCGCCGGCGGGCTCGTCGCTGATCAGGGAGGCGAGGCGCACGGTCCAGGGACCGGATGGCGTGTCGACCCTGATCTCGGCCCGGCACCGTCGGTCCGGGTCGCGACCGGCCAGCTCGCCGAGATCGGTCAGCGGCCCGCCGGCCTCGCTCAGCGCAAACACGGCCGCCGCGCCTCCGCTGCCCGCCCATCGCAGATTGGCTCGCAGGCCGCCGGGAAACGCGACCACCGCGTGGCGTGGCTCTGCTGTCATCGGTCGAGCTGGGCGAGCGCCTCAGGCTCCGGCGTTCTGGGACGCGGTCCGGGGACCGGTCAGGCCCGCACCGTCGGCCAGGATGTCCGCCGGCCGGCGTTCCTCGCAGATCGGCGCGACGTGCGCATTGGACAGCATCCGCAGCGTGGCCGGCGGGACCGGGAAGACGGCGGTCGGTGTCCCCGCCGCCGCCCATACGACCTGGAACCGGCCGAGGTCGGGATCCATGATCACGCGCACCGCCCGCACGTGCCCGATGGGCGGGATGCCGCCGATCGTGAAGCCGGTCAGCTCGCGGGCCTCGTTGGCGCTCGCCCGACGCACGTCCGGCTCGCTTACAACCGCTGCCAGGCGCGCCACGTCGACCCGGTTGGGTCCTGAGACGAGGCACACGATCGGATCGAGGGCGTCGTCCTCACCAGGGGCCACGAAGACCAGCGACTTCACGATCTGGCCGAGCTCGGCGCCGACGGCGGCGGCAGCGTCCTCGGCGGTATGGGTCGACTCGGAGAACACGTGAATGTCGAGCGTCACGCCCTTGCGCGCGGCGGCATCGACCACCCGCTGGATCGGCGCAGGATGCGGCGTCTCGCACACGGCCGGAGTCTACACGAGCCAACCCCCGCGAGCGCCATGACCACCGGAGTAGGATCGCGGCCATGACACCGCTGCGACCCGGTGCCGATCCCGGCAACGCGACGGCCGCCGGGTCTGCCATCGAGCCCGTCGTTCGCGGGGCGGGGACGCTCCGTCACGTCGTGGTGGTCGCGGACGGCGACGTCGGCCCGAGGCCGGCTCTCGATGGAGCCTGGCCCGGCTGGGATGCGCGGGTGGACCGGGTGATCGCTGCCGACGGCGGGTTCGCCCGGGCCGAGGCTCTGGGTCTTGTGCCGGACCTTCTGGTCGGTGATCTCGACTCGATCGACGCGGTGCGGGTGAGCGAGGCGGAGCGCGCCGGGGTCGCTGTTCGGCGCGCGAAGGCTGACAAGGACGAGTCGGACACCGAGCTCGCAGTGCTCGAGGCCATCCGGATCGGCGCCACCAGGATCACGGTGCTCGGCGCTCTGGGCGGCGGGCGGCTGGATCACGCGCTGGCCAACATCTGGCTGCTGGCGCATCCGGCGCTGCGCGGAGCCGAGGTGACGCTGCTCGACGTGGGCGCGCGGATGTCGATCGTCACGGCTCCCGGCGCGGCCGGGGACCCCGTCACGAGGCGCCTCGATGGCCCGATCGGCGCGACGATCTCGCTGCTTCCGTTCGGCGGGGACGCCCTGGGCGTCACGACCGATGGCCTCCGCTATCCGCTCGGTGACGAGCCGCTGACCGTCGGTCCCGCTCGCGGTCTGTCGAACGTTCGCGTGGCCACCCAGGCGACCGTCACGGTACGCAGCGGCCGTCTCCTGATCGTGGAACCCGCGGCTGCGGCGAGGGGGCTATCCTCGCGACGATGAGGAGTTGGTCACGATGACGCTCAGCAGACAGCCCGACGCGACGGGCACCCCCAGGGTCGGCGACCGGGCACCCGCGCTGGAGCTACCGGACGATCGAGGCGAGCTGCACCGGCTCGCGGATCGCCGCGGGTCCTGGACGGTCGTCTACTTCTACCCCGAGGACGACACACCCGGCTGCACCACGGAGGCCTGCGGCTTCCGCGATCTCCACGAGGAGATCGGTGTCGGCGGCGCCGAGGTCTGGGGCATCAGCCCCGACGACGCGGCCAGCCACGCCCGGTTCAGGACCAAGTTCGACCTGCCGTTCACGCTGCTGTCGGACCCGGATCACGCGACCGCCGATGCCTGGGGGGCGTGGCGAGAGAAGAACAGATACGGCCGCAAGTACTGGGGGATCGCCCGGTCCACCTACCTGGTCGGGCCTGACGGGACCATCGCTGCGGCCTGGCCGACGGTGCGCGCGGATGGTCATGCCGAGCAGGTGCTGGAGGCGCTCCGGTCCGCGCATGCCGACTGACACGAGGGCTGATCGGGTGGGTCGACGGCACGCAAAGAGGCTTCGCCCGTGGGGGGAGACGAGCGAAGCCTCGGCGGCGAATCTAGCACAACGACCCTGCGCGCTCGCCACGCAATCCGCAGGCGCCGGCGCCCAAACGCGACAGAGATCGAGAGGTGCTCGCTGATGCCTGACGCCAGTCCCCAGGCGCCGCACACCTGGCGGCCAGACCGGTTCATGGTGATCGTGGCGCATCCCGATGACGCCGACTTCGGACCGGCCGCCACGGCCGCGGCTTGGATTCGCGACGGGTCGACTGGCTGGCTCGTGTGCTGCACGAGCGGCGACGCCGGCGCCGACGACTGGCGGACAGATCCGATCGAGCTCGCGAAGCTGCGCGAGTCCGAGCAACGAGCGGCAGCCGACATCGTGGGCTATGCCGGCATCTCCTTCCTGCATCAGCCCGACGGCGCTCTCGCCAACGATCTCGCGCTGCGCGAGATGCTCGTGCGTGAGATCCGGACCTTCCGACCGGATGCGGTCCTGGCGGTGGACCCCGAGACCCTGTTCTACTCCGACGGCGGGGTGAACCACTCGGATCACCGGACGGCAGGCCTGGCGGCCGTGGACGCGGTCTATCCCGCCGCCCGCAACCCGATGGCGTTCCCGTGGCTGGAACGTGACGGCATGCCGGCACACGTCGTTCGCCGCCTGTACCTGTTCTGGTCGAACCAGCCCAATGCCTGGATCGACGTGACCGGCACCCTGGATCGCAAGCTCGACGCACTCCGGGCGCACCCGAGCCAGATCCGCCGGCCCGAGCAGCTGGAGGGCCGCATCCGGGGCTGGGCGGCTGAGGAGGGGGCGCTCGTGGGGGTGGAAGCGGCCGAGGCTCTGCGCCTGGTCGTGATCGAGGACGACGAGCCGCAGGAAACGGCCGATGGTGCGCCTGATGGGACGACGGTGAGCTGACCAACCGCCTGACGCGCCGCGTTGGGGCGGCTCGCGGTCTCCGTTGACGGCGGGATGTCCCGGCCGCCCTCAGCCCACCGCCAGCAGGGAGGGGCGGAGCCGGCCCCACGCGTTCCACAGATCCGCGAGGTCGCTGGCCCGCCCGCCGAGCGCGTCCACCATCTCGCCCAGGGACAGGTCTCCTGCCTCATGGGCCAGCCACTCCGCGGCGGCGACGCTCGCGTGGGCGTACAGGCCCGCGAGCTCGTTCTCGTGCGGCCAGGCCCGGATCCGCATCCGGTCAAGGCCCGCGTAGCCCACGGCAAGGGAGAGGTCGCGCGTCGCGGGCACGCGATCGTCGGCGAAGCCGCCCATGCCGTCGAATCGGAACCCCAGCGCCGAGAGCGCGCCCACGATCTCCCGACGCTCGCGGTCGGGGAACAGGCCCCAGAAGGGGTCGTCGTCGGGAAGATCGAGATATCCGTCCTCGATTGCGCGCGCGCTGATCGCGTCCACCAGCTGCGCCAGCCGGATCTGCCACTCCCGGCCGAGCTCCGCGTCGTCGCCGGCCATGGCAGCCACGAGGCTCTCGCGCGCCCCGCGATCCCCGCCGAGGACGCGCACGATGACGGGCTGGTCGCCGGCATCGATGGGCTCGGTCGGGGTGGGCTCTGGCGGCGGAGCCACGCTCGCCGGCCAGCTCTGGGCGGCGGCCCAGGGTGGCTTGCCGCTGCCGGCCGCGACGGCCGCAGCTGCTGCCTCTGCCTGCGGCTCCTCGCACCGTGCCAGTGCTTCGCGTGCCTCGCGGCAGGCCACCTCCGCCCCTTCGGCACCGATCCGCGCCGCGTCCGCCTCCACGGTGAGCCGCTCCAGCCGCGGAAGGGCGTCGCGCAGCTGCGCGGAGCCACTCTCGACCACACGTCCCCCCTCGCGGGTTCGAGCGTTGAGCGCGTTGATCTGGTTCAGCCACTCCCGAGCCGCCTGCTCGGTTGCCTCCGCGTTGGCGGCTCCGGCGGTTGCGGCCCGGAAGCCCCGGTGCAGCGCCTCCTTCTCGGCCACCACCTCTCGCGGATCGATCAGGGCCTGCGTCTGCTCGACGCGCTCCCGCAGGTCGTCGTATGCCCGTTGCGCGTCACGCAGCGCATCCGCGGCCACCCGGGCCTGTTCCCTGGCGGTGGTTGCGACCGCGCAGCGCTCCTGGACCAGCATCCGGAGCGAGTCGCACGGGTCGGCATCGACCGCCGATCCCGCATCCGGCGTGCCGCCCGCGACCGGGCCCGGCTCGAGACCCCCAGCATCGCTCGAAGCGGTTGCACGGGCGAGCTCGGCGGCGGCACGGGCGAGCTCGGCGCCAGCCCGCGAGGAGGCGGAAAGGGCCGCCGGTGGCGTCGTCGGCGCCGGGGTTGGCCGGGCTTCACCGGTCACCACGCCCACGGCGGCGGACGAGACGCGGACGGGGGGGCGCTCGGCGGGCGGCCGCGCCCGGACCCGATCCGGCTCCGGCTCAGCTGCGCCGGCCAGCACCTTGCGGAGGACCTCACCTGCGGACCCGGGTGCCGGATCGGGACCGGGTCGCGTCGTCTCACCGGGTCTCGAGACCGATGGCGCTCGGCCACCGGCGGACGCGGCTGCGCCGGGCCGCCTGGACGGGCTCGTCGGGTCGAGCATGGTCACCGCGCCATAGGATCCGAGCCGGCCGGCGATGGCGGACGATCGATCGCTCGGACCGGGTCGCGGGTCGGAAGCCTCTCCCGCATCGCGGCGCACGGGGACAGCGGCCGGTCGGTCGACAGGGATCGCCACCGCGGCGTCAGATACGCCGACCGGCCCTGATGGAACGGGCGTTCGCCTCGGGACCATCGGCTGGGGCGCCACCGCCGAATGACCCGTTTCCGATGCGGGGTGAGCCAGGAGGTCCGGCCACGCCCCATCCTCGGGGGAGCCCGGGATCGGTGCATGAGCATCCGACCGCTCGGCATTCGCCAGCGTCACGCCCGGACGTGGGTGGATGGAGTTCGGCGCAATCGTGAGCCGCACCTCGCGTCGGGGTGCGGGTCGGGAACGGATGGCCTCCATGATCGCGCCCCCGATGGCGGAGCCGAACACGAGGCCCACGGCCAGGAAGGCAATCTCGGACGGGCTCACATCACTCCCATGCCGGCGCGCCTCGCGGATCGCCGCGGCGCCAGCGTAGCTGCGCCCCTGCGCGTCGTCAACACGCCGGTGTCGTGCGTCGTGCCTGTACCACATCTCGCCCCCGCGCCATTCACCCACCCCCGCGCCTAGGGTACGCGCACCCCCACGCAGCGGCTGGTCATTGAGGCTCCCATGCTCGCTCGGCCGGGTCGCTGCCGCGCATGGCTGTGTCACACGCGAAGCCGAACGTGGTCAGATTCGCCGACTTCGGCCCACCCGATGCGACACGAGATCGGTTCGGACCGGGAATCAGGGTCCAATGGCCTGCCGGATTGTGCAGCACACGCGTGGGCTTGGTAGATTCCAGCGGTTGGCGGGCGTCTCCTGTCGACATCCCCGTTTGCCGAGCTCACGCACGAAAGGCGCGTCCGCTTCGTGACCCTCGACCAGACCCAGGAGTTCCTCGTCCAGCCGGTCGATGCCGCCTGGCTGCAGTGCAACATCGAATGCCAGGAAGCCTGTCCCGTCGGCACCAACTGCCGCGGGTACCTGAACCTCGCGGCGGAAGGCCGGTTCGAGGAGGGCTACATCCTGGCGCGCGAGCCGAATCCGGTCGCGGCGATGTGCTCGTACGTGTGCTCGGCGCCCTGCGAGCGAGCGTGCCGCCGCGGCGACATCGATCGTCCGCTGGCGATCCGGGCCATGAAGCGGTTCCTCGTCGAGTGGCACGAGGCGTCCGGGATCCCGGACGTCATGCCCGCCATCACTCCCCGTGAGGAGCGCGTCGCGGTGGTCGGCGCGGGTCCGGCCGGTCTCGCCGTCAGCCGCGAGCTGGCGACCCGGGGGTTCCAGGTCACGGTGTTCGACAGCCTGCCGTTCGGCGGCGGGACGATGCTGGTCGGCGTGCCCGCCTTCCGCCTGCCGCGCGAGGCGATCGAGATGGACGTCAGGCTGGTCGAGCGGCTGGGCGTCCGGTTCGTGTTCGACACCACCGTCGGCATCGACGTCCCGTTCGAGGACCTGCAGCGCGACTACGACGCGATCTCGATCACGGCCGGCGCCATGAACCCGGTCTATCTCGACGTCCCTGGCGCGGACCTCGACGGCGTCCAGTACGGCGTCGACTTCATGAAACGGGCCAACCTGGGCCAGGAGCTCGAGGTCGGCCGCAACGTGGTCGTGATCGGCGGTGGCTACACCGCGATGGACTGCTCGCGAACGAGCCTGCGCTACGGCGCCGAGAATGTGACGATCGCCTATCGCCGGACCCGCTCCGAGCTCGTCGTCGACGAAGAGGAGCTGGGCGAGACCGAGCGCGAGGGCGTCAACCTCGAGTTCCTGGTCAGCCCGATCGAGCTGCTGGGCGAGGACGGACACCTGACCGGTGTCCGGTTCATCCGCAACAAGCTGGGTGAGCCGGATGCGTCCGGTCGCCGCTCCCCGGTGCCGATCCAGGGCTCGGAGTTCGTGGTCCCGGCCGACACGGTGATCCCCGCCGTGTCGCAGGCAGCCGACCTCAGCTTCCTGCCGGTCGAGGCCGCGTTCGAGGTCAACCGGGGCCGGATCAAGGTCGATCCGGCGACGTATGCCACCAACGTTCGAGGCGTCTTCGCGTGCGGCGACTTCGTCACGGGCCCGACCACTCTGATCGAATCGGCGGGTCACGGCAAGAAGTGCGCCTATGCCATCGACCGCTACCTGGCCGGCCGCGCCGACGTGACGGTCTCGCCCAACGTCAAGATCACCAGCTCCTGGCGCCATGACATGCCGGAGCTGTACGACGTGCTGCCGCGGCAGCACATCCCGATGGTGGACCTGCCGGCACGGATGCCCTCGACCGACCCGTCGGCCAACTTCACGACCCCGGTGGAGCTCGGCTACGACGGGACCGCCGCGGTGGCCGAGTCAACCCGTTGCCTGATGTGCAACTACAACATCTGGTTCGACGCCTTCCGGTGCGTGCTGTGCGGCGCCTGTGCTGACGTATGCCCCGAAGGTGTCATCCACATGGTGGACGTGAACCAGCTCAAGACCGAGGGGCTGCTGCCCGAGATCGAGGAGGCCTACGGCTGGTCGCAGGGGGCGGCCATGGTCCTCGACGAGGAGCGCTGCATCCGCTGCGCCCTGTGCGTCAAGCGCTGCCCCTTCGATGCCATCACCATGGAGCGGTTCGAGCTCCAGGAGATCTCGAGCGACGGCCGGCTCTACAAGGAGTCGTACCGGGACGCCCAGCTCGCCGGGACCGCCGGCGTCGCAGGAGGAGCCAGGTGAGTTTCCTCGAGCGGGTCGACCAGAGCATCCGACGGAGCCCCGTCTGGCGCTCGATCTTCCGCAACCCGTACCCCAACGACGAGCGGTCGCGGGCGTACGCGGTGATGAACAACGTGTTCCTGCACCTGCACCCGGTTCGGGTCCGGCAGCACGCGGTGAAGTTCGCCTACACCTTCTGTCTGGGCGGGCTCAGCTTCTTCCTGTTCCTCGTGCTGACCGTCACCGGCGTCTACCTGATGTTCTTCTACGTCCCGTCGGACACGCAGGCGTACTCGAACATCCTCGACATCCAGAGCCGAGTGGTGTTCGGCCTGCTGACCCGCAACATCCACCGGTGGGCGGCCCACCTGATGGTGTTCTTCGTGTTCCTGCACATGATGCGGGTCTTCTACCACGGGGCGTACAAGCCGCCGCGCGAGTTCAACTGGGTCGTGGGCGTGGTCCTGCTGTTCCTCACGATCATGCTCAGCTTCACGGGCTACCTGCTCCCCTGGGACCAGATCGCGTACTGGGCGATCACGATCGGCACCAACATGGCGGGCTACGCCCCGCTGTTCAACACGCCATCGAAGCTGCTGCTGCTGGGCGGGATCGAGGTGGGCCAGAACACCCTGCTGCGGTTCTACGTGCTCCACATCATGGTGTTTCCGCTGGTCGCGGCGATCTTCCTGGCGGTCCATTTCTGGCGAATCCGGAAAGACGGTGGCATCAGTGGCCCGCTTTGATCAGCGCCTGATCGGGAGCGTCCGATGACGGACACCAAGTCCCCCAACGAGACCCGCGTCGTTCTCCCGGTGGAAACCTCCCGCCGATGGCTCGCGGGAGCGTCGTCTCGGCCGTCGGTGAGCGAGTGCCGCGCGATCGTCGAGGTTGCCGAATGACCGATCCGAAGCAGGAAGGAAGGGTCGTCCTGCCGGTCGACCCTGCCAGACGAACGGAGATCGACAAGCAGCGGGTGCCGATGTCGGCGAGGCCGTACCGGCTGCTGGCGCTGGTCAAACAGGACGCCGTGGTGCGGGTCCAGAAGGAGCCCGACGACACGGTCATGACCTGGCCGCACCTGCTGGCGATCGAGTTCCTGGCCGCCGCCGTGATGAGCATCCTGCTGCTGCTGATGGGCCTGTTCATCAACGCGCCCCTCGAGGACCTCGCCAATGGCAACGTGACCCCGGCCGTCGCCAAGGCGCCGTGGTACTTCCTCGGCCTCCAGGAGCTACTGGCCTACTTCCATCCGACGGTGGCCGGCGTGCTGGTCCCGACGTTCGTCCTCGTGGGCGGGGCGCTGATCCCGTTCGTCGACCGTGGCAACGTGCTGGCCACCCGTCCATCCGAGCGCAAGACGGCCGTCGTGCTGTTCTCGCTGTTCTGCACGCTCGGCCTGTTCGTCACCTTCGTGGGGATCTTCTTCCGGGGTCCCGGCTACTCGTTGGTGATCCCGTACCTGACGTTCTTTCCGATCGGGACGCCGGGCCTTCATTTCGCCCTCTGACTCGAAGGATTCCGAGCGATGAGTAACTACCAGGTCGAACCTGCCAACAAGCCCCAGGCGCTGACCACCGAAGCCATCAAGTCGCTCCGCCACGAGCAGGTCCAGGGCATCTCCCGGCGCGAGATCCTGCGCGGCTCGCTGGCCGCGGGCGTCGGGCTGTGGCTGCTCGAGGTCACCGCGGGAACCATCGGGTTCCTGTGGCCCAACCTCCAGGGCAGGTTCGGCGGCGAGGTGAAGATCGGCACGTTCGATGACGTCAAGACCGCCAACTCGGGCCTGCCGGTCGACCAGGGCTTCCCCGCCTACTTCTCCTCCGCCAAGGCATTCGTGGTCCTGATCGACACCTCGCAGCAGCGGTTCATCCCGGGCGCCGACGTGACTGGCGATGGGACGTCCGAGAACGTTCGCGCCCTGTATCAGCGCTGTCCGCACCTGGGCTGCAAACCGAACCCGTGCCTGAAGAACTTCTGGCTGGAGTGCCCCTGCCACGGCTCGCGCTACGACCGGCTCGGGATCAAGGCCGCCGGCGCGCAGTATGGTCCGGCGCCACGGAGCATGGACCGCTTCGCGACCACCGTGGATGCAGGTGGTGTGCTCACCATCAACACGGGCAAGATCACCCTTGGTCCGCTTCCGGTCGCCGTCGGTCAGCCCGGGATCATCCCGCCGCGGACGCCCACTGGATGCATCTAGCCGAGACCGTCACCCGCCAGCCCCTCCACCGAGGAGACCGATGACCGACCAGCCCGGGCACCCGTCCGAGGAGCGCCTGCCCGCCCCACGGCCGCCGTCGTCGCCGGAGCCGGCCGACCGCTTCACCGCGCCTCCGTCGGCCCACCGCAACGACCTCACGCCGGAGCGGGCGGCCGGGATCGTCCGCCAGTCCGCGAGCGCGCGCTGGGTGGGGTTCCTCGCGGTCGTGATCGTCGCGCTGTTCGTGATCGTCTACTACTTCTACGAGCTCGGTTTGCCGGGTGGGCTGACACAGTCCCGACTCAGCGCCGAGACCACCGCCCAGCAGGTCACCGCCGTCGAGCGTGGCTACAACCTCTACGAGGCCAACTGCGCCAAGTGCCACGGCGCCAGCGGCGAGGGCGGGATCGGGCCAACCCTGAACCGGCAGGACAAGCTGTTCGCCCACCTGAGCCCCGAGTACATCCAGACGATGCTTCAGGTGGGCGGGCGCTACGCGTGCGGCAACGCGAACAGCGTGATGCCGGTGTGGTCGAACACGGGGAACCCGCCGGGCCCGCTCAACTACAAGCAGATCGAGGACGTGATCGCGTTCATCCGGGCCGAGAAGGGGACGGAGTACCAGGTGCTCAACCCGAACACGCTTGAGCCCTCGACCGATCCCAATACCGGAAAGTCGACGTTCGAGGGTTGGGTCGACCCGAGCTACAAGCCGGCCCCGGGGGCGACGCCCTATCCGGCCTGCTGGCAAGATGAGTTCACGAATGCAACGGCTGCACCTTCGGGCTCGCCCGCGCCCTCGGGGTCCGCACCTTCGGGCTCGCCCGCGGCGTCCGGTTCGCCGGGCGCATCCAGCTCACCGACCGGCACCGTCGTCCAGGTGTCCGCCCTCAACATCGCCTACGAGCAGTCGCAGATCTCGGCGCCGGCCGGGACGGCGTTCACGATCCACTTCGACAACAAGGACCCGGGCGTGCCCCACAACGTGGCCATCAAGGACGCCTCGGGGGCCGAGGTGTTCAAGGGTGACATCATCACCGGGCCCGCTCAGGCCGACTACCAGGTGCCCGCCCTGCAGCCCGGTACCTACACGTTCACCTGCTCGGTGCACCCCAGCATGACCGGCACCCTCACGGTGGGGAACTGACGTCCGCTCGGCCGAGCGGACGGGATTGAGACTGATGACGAGCCGGGTCGATGAGGTCTTCTCCCGCGATTCCTACGCGCAGGCCATCGACGCGCGCGTGCTGGAGGTGTCGACCGCGGACGGCCCACCGATGCTTGTGCTCGACAGCACCGTGCTGTACCCCGGCGGCGGCGGGCAGCCCTCCGACCGGGGCGTCGTCCTGCGCGCTGATGACGGCCGGTCGTGGACCATCCGGTCCGCGCGACGGATGGGCGGCGAGCTGGTCCACGAGCTCGAGCCGTCACCGGACGGCGAGCTGCCGAAGCCGGGCGACCGGGTCCACGTCGACGTCGAATGGGCACGCCGGTTCACCCTGATGCGGACCCACACCGCGCTGCACGCGCTGTGTGGCGTCGTGTGGCGTGACCACGGAGCGCTCGTGACGGGCGGCAACATGGAGCCGGGAGCCGGGCGCATGGACTTCGAGTTCGAGCGCATGTCCGGCGATCTCGTGAGCGAGATCGAGGCCAAGGTCAACGAGGAGCTTCGGGCCGCCCGCGAGGTGAGGGTCAACGTGCTGCCCCGCGCCGAGGCCTTCGCGACCCCCGACCTCATCCGGACAAAGGTCAACCTCCTGCCCCCGGGGATCGAGCAGATTCGGACCATAGAAATCGTCGGGCTTGACCTGCAAGCTGACGGGGGCACGCACGTCGCGAACACCCGGGAAGTCGGGCAGATTCGTGTTACGGGCTACGAGTCCAAGGGCCGGATCAACAAGCGGATACGGATCGCGCTCGAGGACCCCACCTGATCCGAATCCCTCAGCGTCGGACCACGACGCTCCGGGCTTCCAGTGCTTCCTTTCGGATGTCGGCGCCGGCAGCATCGTGAGGCGAAGCAGACGGCGATGCGTGAGTCGCTTCGCACCCCCGCCGTGCGTCCTCGGCCTGCGACCCTGCGATCTGCCCGGTGAGGCACCGCTGCGTGCCCGATCGTCGGCCCCGCCGGGCTCAGCGCCGGGCGGCCCCCCTGACCGACGATCTCATCATGGGTTCGTGGATCAAGCGCCCCGTGCGTGCCTGACGTGGTCGAGCACGCACGGACTCGCGCCAGACGGTCGGGCGACGGCCGGGCCGGCGGATCGGCTTCCAGGGCGGACACGGCCGACGTTCGCGAGGCGACACCGGATGGGGAGGCGGCCCGCGCGGTCGAACGTGGGAGCGCGGCCAGGCCGCAGGACGTGCTGGCGCTTCAGCGCGCTGCCGGCAACCGAGCCGTTGTCGCATCGCTCGAGCGGGAACGGTCCGGCCGGGCTCGCCGCCCGGGCGTCGCGGCACGGCCCGTCGGGTCGGCCGTCGCGACGCATCGGGCAACGCGCTCGCTGCAACGAGCACCCGCAGCGCACGCGGCCGCAAAGGCGGCCCCTCCGTCCAACCTCCGCAACGACTACGTCGACCTGATCAACGGGTTCGAGGATCTCGCGGGTGCCGCCGTCGGGAAGGGTCGCGTGCGTCTCGGCGGCGTGCGCTTCGGGAAGGACCTCAGCCGCTCGCACCGCTACCTCCTGCTGCGGATGCGAAAGGCGTTGATCGAGGCCAAAGGCTCCGAGCCCGACGCCCGTCGTGCCGCCAGGACTCGCTGGCCTGCGCTGGCGGCCAGGCTGGGCAACGAGATCGATCGGGCCACGCACCTGGGCCTCAGCGCCGACGTCCTCGCGACCGTTCGCCAGAACCTGGCGGCGATCAGCGAGTATGTCGTCAGGGTGAAGCCTCGCGGTCCGTCGCAGGTCGAGACCGACGAGGACTACGGCGAGCTGTACGACGGCATGAACCAGCTGCTGTGGGCGATCAAGCAGGCGGGCATCGACAAGACCGACGCGGTCATGCCGCTCAACATCGCTGACATCAACCAGAAGCAGCGAAACGAGATCAACGCCGTGTCGTTCGGCTCCCACCTCACGTCCCGGCACCGGCGTCTGCTGACCGATCTCCAGCGGGCATTCCTGCTCGCCCGCGACGAGGATCCGGGCTCGGCGACGAACGCGCTGGCGACGTGGCGCTCGGTCCACCCCAGGCTCCGGCTGGAGCTGCGGCGCATGAAGACGTTCCTCGTCGATCCCAACGATCGGGCGACCCTCCACTGGGGCGACGACATCGACAAGCTTCGCAGCGGGCTCGAGGTCCTCGACAAGAAGCTGTTCGTAGGCGGGGTGTACGCCGCAGGGCATCGGGAGGCGGTCGTCGAGACCCACCTTCAGGCTCCCGACCAGGCGTTCCAGGAGCAGCGGCTCAAGGAGGTGGGCGAGGAGTTCGAGGAGGTCAACAAGCTTGCCGAGAAGGCCGAGGAGCTGACCGGCAAGAAGCTGCTCGACATCGTTCTCGCCGAGGACCCGCGGTTCCGCGACAAGCTCGGCACGGCGGTCATCGAGCTGGTCCGGAACCCGCGCGAGATCCTCAAGGCCTATCAAGAGTTCCGGGAGGGGGACGTTCTCGACAAGACGGTCACGCTGGCCGAGGTCACCGAGAAGACGCTCGCCCTGCGCAACGCATTCATCAAGGTCGGCTGCACCGTCCTGCGCGACTACGCGGACAAGGCGCTCGACCTGGCCCGGGAGGCGGGTGACGCCGGCGCCGTGGCACGCTGGGGCAAGCTCGCCGACTGGGCCGAGGGAAAGCTCGAGCTGGTCGAGAAGGTCGAGGATGTGGCCAAGGTGATCGGGATCGCGGTCAGCGCGGTCAAGATCATCAACGCGCTGATCCATCGGAAGTGGGGTGAAGCGCTCGAGGAGGCGGCGATCACCGGCGCCGGCATGCTGGCCGACGTCGCCATGAAGGGCAGCGTCGCCGCGAGCGGCGAGGGCAGCGCGTCGATGGCCGCCGGGGGCGCGGGCATGATCGCGGGAACCATGGTCGTAGTCGCGGGCGAGGTCGAGGCGCTCAAGGGTGCCGCGGCGATGATCGAGTGGTGTGAGGAGACGAACGTCCGCGACGCCGCGACCTCGTTCATCGACGTGTGCACGACCGCCGCCGGCATCGAGGCCAAGGCCCTGGTGGCTGACGTCAAGCTGCTCGCCCAGACCAGCGATCCGGCTGAGCGGGCCCTGATCGAGGAGAAGCTCGCCTCGGACACGCCCTACTGGCAGCGGCATCTCCGCGAGCTGAGCAAGCAGTACCTCAGCGACCGAGAGGTCTTCATCGGCGGCCAGCCGGCTCTGCGCGACGCGCTCGGCGCGGACGTCCGAAAGATCCTCGAGACGCCGGACCAGACGGTGGACTGGCGGGGGATGGCAGAGCAGATCCGCATCGTGTTCGCCGGCGCCAACGCGATGGCGAAGTACGTCGTGGCCCACTATCCGAGGCAGAAGCCGACCGAGCACAAGGGCGGGGAGGAGTAGGTCCCCGTCCAGCCGGTTCGCCAAGGGGCATGCGGACCAGGGCGGCTCCACGAGACCGGATCGCCCGGCTCCGGAGAGCACCGAGCGGATCAGCCGGCTGTGGCTGCCTTGCCTTCGTCGTCTGCGGCGAACTTCGCAGCGTGGCGATCCTTGGGGAAGGCGCGCATCAGGCGCCGAAGCAGCCGGTGCAGCTCGGCGCGCTCGTCCTGGTCGAGCACCGAGGCGAACAGCGCCTCGCGCTGGGCCTGCACGTCCACGGCGCGGTTCCACACGGCATGCCCGTGTTCGGTCGGCTCGACGAGCGCCCCTCGCCGGTCGTTCGGATCCGGCAATCGCCGGATCAGCCCCGCTGTCTCCATCCGGTCGAGACGGTTGGTCATCGCTCCGCTCGAGAGCCGTAGCCCCCGGGCCAGCTGGCCAGGAGTCCGTCGATAGGGAGCCCCCACGGCGCGAAGCTGGCCGAGCAGATGGTAGGAGCGACGATCGAGGTCGAACGAGCTGAGCGTGTCGTCCAGCGACGCGTCGAACTCGTGGGACAGGATCCCGAGCCGCTCGACGATCCCCTCGGTGAGGGGGTCGAGCGCCGGAATCTCGCGGGCCCACACCACGAGCATCCGGTCGAGCGAATCAGGTAGATCGGGGTCTAGCTCGTCCGGTCCGCCGCCCTCCGATCGGGCTGCGTCCGGCTTTCGTGCGCGGGCCATGGAGCGAGTATCGGCCTACCTGCTTCTCGATGTCAAGCGACTTTAGTCCAAATGGCTTGACATCAAACGACTCGTCCGCTAGAGTCAGGTCACTTCAGATCAAGAGTCTTTACCAAACGAGTCTTCAATTCAAGGGACGTGGACCGTCCTCAGGAATGGTGGAGGGCCAAGCGATGATGCCGGGCATGGCGTTCGAGCTCGAAAGGCAATGGCACCGAGACACAGCCGACACGATGGCCAGGGACGAGACGCAGTATCGGGCCGCGATGGAAGCACCGGCGGCGCATCGATCGGCGGCGCATCGATCGGCGGCGCATCGATCGGCGCACCCGAGCCGCCGGGAGCGGCTGGTTGCATCTCTCCAGTCGTGGGCCGGCGTCAGCACGTTGGCTCGGTAGCTCGGTAACGAGACCCAGCGGCGGCACTCAGCGGCGGCCTCGCCTCGCGGGCGGAGCCGCCGCTTGTTGCCTGGTGTCGCTGGTGACCGGCCGCACCAGATGCCGCCGCCCGGACCGCTCGCTCGACGATCAGAGCCGCGACCGGACGGTCAGCCGGGGATCTGACCGAGGGTCACCTGGACCGTGGACTGGGTCCCGTTCGCCTTCTCGACGACCACCGGCACCGTCTGCCCGGGATTGAGGCCCGTCAGCACAACCGACAACGTGTTGCTGTCAGGGGTCGGCTTGCCGTCGATCGACACGATCAGCTCTTGCGCCGTGATGCCGGCCTTGTCCGCGGGGCCCCCGGACTGGACCGCGTACACGAGCACGCCCTGGGCGCCGATGACGTTGGCTGAGCGGATCCCGAGGTAGGCGCGATGGGAGTTCGTGACGTGCCCGCTGGTGATCAGCTGGTTGGCGAAGTCCCGGGCGTCGTTGCTGGGGATCGCGAACCCGATCCCGGGTGCCGAGCCACCGATCTGCTGGTCGACGGCCGCGAGGGTGGGGATGCCGACGACGTCGCCATTGACGTCGACCAGGGCACCGCCGCTGTTGCCGGGATTGATCGCGGCGCTGGTCTGGATCGTGCCGGGCAGCGTCACGCCACCGGGCTCGGTCACGGTCCGCCCGAGGGCGCTCACGATCCCCTGGGTGACGCTGGTCTGGAGGCCGAGCGGGTTGCCGACCGCCACCACGATCTCACCCACGACGAGCTTGGACGAGTCGGCGAACGTGGCCGGCTGCAGGTTGGGGGCATCGATCTTGATCACCGCGATGTCGTTGGCTGCGAACGTACCAACCAGCTTGCCCTGGAACTGCCGCCCGTCAGCGAGGGTGACCGTGAACGTGCTCGAGCCGCCCACGACGTGCGCGTTGGTCACGATGTCGCCGTTCGCGTCGAACACGATCCCGGAACCCAGCCCGACCGGGGTTTCGATCACGACCACGGACGGGGACACGCGCTGCACCACCGACTCGTAGTCCTGCTGGAGCTGCTCGAGCGCGCCGTTGCCGTTCGCCGACGGGCCGGACGCGGGGGTGGCGCTGGCGAGCGGGGCGACCGTCGCAGACGGCACGGCGGACGGCGATGCTGCGGATACCGAGGCCGACGAGGGACCCGACGTCGCCGACGGGCTCGATCCGCAGGCTGCGGCCACCAGCGCCGCCGCGACGATGAAGGACGGCAGCAGCGCACGCCGCCGGCGGGTGGACGATGGCCTGCTGGAAGACCGGCCAGGTTCGGCGCGCCGCTCCAGGCGCGCGCTGAGGATGCGCATGCGTCACTCCGATCACGCGGCGCGCAGCAGCAGGGGGTGCCCGGAAGGCAATCGGTGCCCGGGCGCTCGCAGCGCGCGTTCCGCGTCGCTAGGTCGTTCTCGCGCGGCTCCCATCGGACCGCGTAGCGGACGACATCGACTCTCGCGTCTTGTTGCGATGTGCCGCGAGCGTAGGCGTCCTTCCTTTCGGGATTCTGAGAGTCCTCTGTCGGATCCCTGAGAGCCGCTCATGAGCGGGCGTCGCCCGCGGAGAGTGGCCCGGACCGGGGGCCCGCCACCGCCACGGCACGCGCAGGCCCGTCTTCCGGATAGGACCGGTCGAAATGACCGACGCTTCGGGCGACATGACCCTGTCGTGGTCCTTGCGGCCATGCGGAACGACGCGATGCGGCCCCACGGGCGTCCCGGTAGTGGAGGCGGAGATCGGATGCTCATCCATCGGGCCACGCGCAGCGGTGGGATCGGCGGCGCGATGGTGGCAATCGCCGAACGCTACCGCCACAGATCCGGGGGCGACACGGTCGCGCCGATCTCGGACGCGAGTCGTTCCAGGATCGCGAACCAGTCGAACCGGCTGGTGACCTCCGAGGCGCGCAAGGTTACCGGGCGGCCGGCGGGCAACAGCGCCGGCAGCACACGATCCAGGATCGCCTCCACCTCGTCCCGGAAGGCATCGCTCGTCGACCGCACGCCGTCGGCCTGGAGCGCGACATCCGGCAGCAGGCGGACCACCAGGTCATAGGTCTCCGACCAGCGGCGTACCAGGGGCTCCACCGCATAGCGGTCCTCGCCACCGCACGACCGCAGGTAGTAGGCGAAGTTGTCCATGACGCCGCGGTCGGTGGCCAGGATGTCCGCCTTGCGTGCGAGCTCGAGCTCCTGGCGGATCTGCGACACCAGCACCCACAGCTGCGCCTCGCCAGTCGCTCCCTCGTTGATCCCGAGCGGGTTGTCGCGGACGACCTCCCGGCCGAGCTCGACCGACCGGCCCGCACGCTGGGCCTCGGCGGCGAAGGCCAGCAGGGCCGAGGTCTTGCGGATGCCGTGGGAGCCGATGAACGCAACCTTGGCCGGACGCGGCCAGGCTGCTCGAGCGACGCGCTTGCGGGGCATGGGCAAAGGGTATGTCGCGACGCGTCGGTCGGGGCGACTCGGGCATCATCTCCCGATGCCACACCTCCCCGATCTCTTCCCTGATGTCGACCAGCGGTTCGCCCGCGTCCAGCGCGAGTCCCGGGTTCCCGGGGTCGCGTGGGGCGTCATCCGAGACGGCGAGCTCGTCCACGCCGGTGGCGCGGGGACGATCCGCGACGGCGAGGACCGGCTGCCCGACGCCGGCTCGGTGTTCCGGATCGCTTCGATGACCAAGAGCTTCACCGCCGCGACGATCCTGCTGCTGCGCGATGAAGGCCAGCTCCGGCTGGACGACCCGGTGGCCGCGCACGTGCGCGAGCTCGACGCCTGGCGACCCCCCACGAAGGACAGCCCGCCGGTCACGCTCCGCCAGCTGCTGACGATGTCGGCCGGCCTGCCAACCGACGATCCGTGGGGTGACAGACAGCAGGGCCTTGCCCTCGACCGGTTCGCGGAGCTGTTGGCAGCGGGCCCATCCTTCGCCAGGC
>Ga0315556_1000900_pt1 | contig 18441 bp, 16 predicted proteins | sample SalMarSW160310MG_FD_202112 | JGI IMG/M metagenome (GOLD analysis project Ga0315556, IMG submission 202112) | Salt marsh sediment microbial communities from the Plum Island Ecosystem LTER, Massachusetts, United States - Salt Marsh Sediment SW1603-10 ...
TCAGCTGAGCCCCATGAGGTGGGCGAAGCGCTCGATCTCTGGGAGCCGCGAACTTGTCTGCTTTCGGTCGGAATTCCTTCGTCTTGCAAGACTGCTGCCCACCAGGATTCGTCGGATTGCGGTGGACCATACCCCTGCCGACCCCTGTCCTGACTCATCTCGACCGCCTTGTTTCCCCAAACTAGTAGAAAAGAATGACCCAGCTCTCACGCCTAGGATACACTTTTCCGGCCAAAGTGCAAGCCGTGACGCCTACTTTGGCGGCGCCTCCGCCGCCCGCGCCGACGCCTGCCGCTCCATTTCAATGATGGCTTTGGCGACCGCTTCGATGGCTACACGCTGTTTTCGATATAGATCGGCCTCCGACATCGCCAGGCGCATCGCCACATCGCGGACCTTCCTGCCTTCGACAAACTTCATCTCAAGGATGTTGTACAGCATCCACTCTGCAGTCATCCGTCGCTCCCCCTCCGGACGAACCCTCTCGATCGCCTGGCCGAGAATCGAACGCAGGGCGTTGACAGGATTTTCCTTGTGCTGATCCATGGCGTCCTGAACCACGCGCAGGCTGAGCAGCGGACTGCGCGATAGTCTGGGCCCGCCCCAGTAGTGCCCGAGCGCATCTTTCACAAGATTGGCCAGATCCGCCTCGCTGTGCATGCCCTCGATCTCAGACGTCAACGCTTCCAACCCGCCGTAGCGGGCAGCCGCCCTCATTCGCTGGACCGCCTCAACCTGCGGGACGAGGCGATCGACGACCTGAAACACATCTCTTTGAAGCAGGCGATCGGTGAGGGCCACAGAAGCCCGTTCTGCCAAGACAGCCAGGTCCTCGGCATCTTCCTCGTGGAATCGCGGTTCGCCATCAATTGACCGCACCCCCAGCAGGCCGATAACTTCAGACGAATCCGGTTTGCGCAGCGGAAGCAGCCAAAACACATCCCAGGCGAAAATCGTCCCCAAGGGGCCGACGTCTTCCGCATCCTCAGGCAGAACCAAACTCGGCAGGTCTTCTCCCCCGCGAAGCGGATCATCCGGCCCGACGGCGACTTCCAACTCGAGCCCATCTTGGCCCACGACAGCGATAAACGACGACGGTGCGCCGGTGAAATCGCATACCGCGTTGAGGATGGATTCCAGATACTGCCGCAGGTCGCCGCTGGTCAGCAGGCGCTCCTCCAACAAGTGCAGTCGGGTGATGTCCGTGCGGTCCTCTCCGTAGAACAACCAGCGTTCCACCGTGGGCCGAGCGAGGGTGATCAGAAACTGGAGCAGAAGCAAGGTACCGATCATGGTGAAGGGGACGACGCGGCTGTCTGGGAGGCCGATCATGTCTCCGAATCGATTGACAATCACAGTCGTCGCCAGAACTGACGACGCCACAACTGGGCCGCGCATGATCCATTGGAAAAGGCGGCTCTTCACCACTCGGTCCGGAATGCTGACCCCAAAGTATGCCACGGCGTAGGCCATCAACACCAGCAGCACGGCCACGCCGCCGTTGCTGAAGACCAGGCTGGTTTGGAAGATGAACGGTGAACGTCCGAGGGAAGGGCCAACGAGGGTCAAGAAAGGCACGCCGCCGAGAACGGGGCCGATTGCCCCAACCATGAGATAGCTCATGCGTCGACGGCTGGTTGTTGTTAGACAGCGTTGGTAGGCCCGCCACAGGTTGATGCCCGCGAAAACCAAATCGAACCCAAGGAACAGGCTAAACAGCCAGATCAGAGACCCCGGATGCAGGTAGGTGGTCTGACCAGTCTGGCCCAGGCCATCGACAATCAATGACGAGAATCCCACGCCTATCACGGCCAAGACACTGAGGCCGTAGCTGATTCTGACGGCAAGTTTCCTTCGTCCCTTCGACGGTCGCCCGGTCGAAGCCAGCAGGGCATCCGATAGATGGAGCAAGACTGATGGCAGGAAACTGATGCCAACCCACTTGATCCTGAGCCACATTTCAACCTCGACGCCCAGCAAAGTCGTTCCCGCCAATACATCCCCGAAGTAGATCACTGTCACACAGCCGAGAACTATGGCGAATGATCTGGCCACAAGCTCTTTCGAGTTGAATGTGAGTGCGTAGAGCATGAGCGAGAAAGCCGTGATGGCATTCCCAGCGTTGAGGATTTGGTTGAAGACACGAAGTGCTGCGAGCAGAATGTCGGTCATAGCCCTTGGTGAATCAAGCGATAGGCATGGAAAAGAAGAGAGCGATATCTTGATCGGGATAGTAGTTATCGCTGTAGCCCGAAAAGCCCAGCCCAAGCTTCTTCGCCATCCCGATCGCAGGAAAGTTCTTGGTCTGCATCTCCATGAAGATCGCGTCGTATCCGCGTTCCTTCGCCCATCTGCAAGCGCCTCGAACAAGCGCTGATCCGATGCCTTGTCTACGGTGGCGAAGATCAACGACGACATCTGTCATCCAAACGATCCCCGGCGCCGGCGCCTCGGCCAGGCAGGCATAACCCATCAAACCCGCTTCTCCCTCGGCGACGAACACAGCCAAGCGGTGGCTCCATTCGTCGGCAAGTTGCTCCGGCGATCGAGGATAGGTGACACGCATGGGCCGCGGGAGCCTAACCTCCTGAAACTGGATTTCTATCCCGCCTCCCTGTCCACGGAATCCCATTTGCCACACGTGATCTGTGCTGAACCCATGGTCAAATCCCATCAGGGTTGGGATGTCACTTGAAATGGCGGTGCGGATGTCAGCATTCGGCATGGAGCCAGTCCTTCGGTTGATCGGGCAGCCTAACCAGATGGAGCAATGTGAACTCTGATCACACAGGGTAGAGGTGCGTTGCCTGACGTATCGGTCACAACCAGCCGGAAGTCATAGTCGCCGCTGGGCATCAAGCTCGTATCCCACTTGCCCAGTTGGTCATCGATTATCGGCGCTGTCCCAGCAGAGATCGCCTGCCATGAATCGGCGCTGTTTGCGGGCCGAAACTCATACTTGTAGAACGCGAAATTGGCGATATTGGCTGTGCCTTTGATATCAACGGTCCCGGTCAAGGTCGCATCGGGCTTGGGATCCGACAAGGTGGCCAGCGGATTGGTGCAGCCGACACCTTCGGGTGTGCCCAGGGCTAACTCCGTCGCGGGCACAAATGTGCCTCCCTCGCCCACTACCCCATTCTGAGGAGTCGATAAGAGAGAGACCGTGGGCACCGGGGTTGGCCTCACGCCAAGCGGAACAGCCGGACCAAGAAAGGTCGCCGTGAAGAAAGTACCCATCAGGGCGGCGGCCACAAGTGCCGTCATGGCCCCATACCGGCTCAGCGAAGCGACTGCGCGCTCTCGTTCCAAGCCAAACAGCGCGTTTCGGTAGACGCGTATCCACTTCAGGGTCAGACCAAGATACACGAGGCCGGCGCCGCCGAGAATCAAGTAGATCCAGGTCTGATAGGTTTCGATTAATACAAGAGCTTCGGCCATTCACTCTCGACCTACAGTCGACGCAGCACCCCCTTGATGAGCGTCGACAGTCTTGGAACAATGATTCGGGATGCCTCAAGTACTTCTTCGTGGGTTGTTTCAGCTTGGCCATCCATGTTGGCCCTGTTGCTTATCCCCGAGATACCCAAAACCCGCATACCACCGTGCCGCGCCACAGTCACCTCTGGAACGGTTGACATACCGACGGCATCGGCGCCGATTCCCTTCAGGAACCTAAGATCCGCCGGGGTTTCGAAAGAAGGTCCGGCCAGGCAAACATACACGCCCTGGTGGCACGGAACATTCTCTTGTTCGGCGACGGCGGCAGCCGAGGCCAACAATTCCCGATCGTATGCTCGGCTCATATCAGGAAAGCGGGGCCCAAAAGCGTCGAGATTGGGCCCGCGTAGCGGGGTCTGCCCCGCCATTCCAAGGAGATTGATGTGATCCGAAATCAACATCAGATCGCCAGCATTGAATTCCTGATTGATGCCGCCGGCGGCGTTTGTCACGATCAGGATCTCAGCTCCCAACCGCTGCATCACCCGCACCGGCATCCCCAGCGTCGACATCGGTTGTCCTTCGTAATAGTGAACCCTACCTTGAAGCACAAACACCGACTGGCCCTCTAGCCTTCCGAGCACAAGCCGACCGGCATGACCTTCAACCGTCGATTTCGGCCATCCCTCGATCTCTTTGCTGGCGATGTGCGCCTCAGCCTCGACTTCATCGGCCAATGGGCCCAGACCGGAGCCCAGAATCATCCCGATCTTCGGGGCAAAATCAGTCTTCTCGCGGATTGCTTCCACGACACGATCAATCTCGGCCATCGTCAAGAAGGTCTCGTCACTCATTGGTGGACACATCCTCTCCGCCGGCGAGGTTGGCCGGCTTCGAATGAAGCGTGTTAGGACTGGTCAACCCTAGGAAACGCTGCACGTCACGCTTTCGACGTCCGTCTTCGAGCATATGCTCAGCTCGGCTGCGGCGTAGCGTGTGGGGTGATATGCGGCCGTCCAATCCGACTGCTTTCGCCCATCTCTTGACGACCAGCCACAGCCCCTGGCGACTCAGGCCGCCTCCGCGTTGGTTGAGAAACAAGGTGCCAGGGTCTTTGCCTGCAATCAGCTGCGGCCTGGCATCCAGAAGGTACGCGCGCAGCGGACCATAGGCTGCGCCCAGAGGTTTTTCACCTCGCTCCCCACTCGCTCGCAGCGCACCGCTGACCATATCCACGTCAAAGGTCCTGAGATCCACGGCTTCGGCCGCCCTGATGCCTGTAGCGTAGAGAAGAGCGAGAATAGCTGCATCGCGCAGATCCCTCACCCTGCCCCTTTCCGGAGGAGCGGCCAACAGGGTCGCTACTTCAGTGCGAGTAAGAATCCGCGTCTTGCGCACTGCTTCCGCAAAGGGGGGCTTCAAACGAGCCAGTAGGGAATCTGATCGAGACCTGTCACTAGCAAAGGCGAACCTGATGAACGAGCGGACGGCAGCCATCTTCCTGGCCACCGTCGACGCCCGGTACTTTCGAGATTCCAACCAGTCGACATATGCGTCCACATCCTCGGCAGTGAGCGCACCGACTGCGATGGACTCCCCCGTTTTGGTCGCAACGACACTCGCGAACTGGGCAAGGTCCGCCCGATAGGCCATGAGCGTATTGGATGCGCGCCCCTGTCCGTACTTCATGTCCGTCAGAAATGCTTGAATCGCCTGCTCCAACTGTCTACCCCCGCCGAGGTTAGCGCAGGCACGATTATAACATCGCGCCTCTCACTTTCCATAACTGGGATAGGCCTCGCCCGAACGCCATCATCTCAGCGGCAACAGGGCCCTACATTCCACTCGAGATCTGATTGAGCGCTTCGAGATCAGTTGAGGAAAGGTTCAAATTAACAGCAGCGAGATTGTCGTTGAGCTGGTCCAGTGACCGCGGCCCGATGATCGGGCTCGTGATGCCCGGCTGTCTCATGACCCACGTCAGCGCCACTTGGGACAAGCTTGCCTCGTGTGCCTTGGCGATCACCAGCATCGTCTCCAGCACCTTCCAACTTCTGTCATCGGCCATGTAGCCAGCCATCCTCGAGCTGCCAGCGCCGCGGGAGCCGGCAGGCGGTGTTTGGCCGCGCTCATATTTTCCTGTCAAGAATCCACCCGCCAGAGGGCTGTACGGGATGACGCCCAATCCGTATTCGAGGCAGACGGCTTGAAGCTCGGCTTCGTACTCCCCTCGGTGGAGCAAGTTGTAGTGCGGTTGGAGGCTGGAGAAGGTTGTCAGGTCATGGAGATCCGACTTCCACATCGCCTGCATCAGCTGCCAAGCTTTGAAGTTGGAGCACCCGATGTAGCGCATCTTTCCCTGGTGAACGAGGTCATCCAGGGTGCGCAGTGTCTCTTCAATCGGGGTTGAAGGGTCGGGTGCATGCAGCTGATAGAGATCGATGACGTCTGTTTGAAGACGTCTCAGCGAGTCCTCGACGGCTCGCATGATATGCGCGCGAGACAATCCTTCGTCATTCGGGCCGTCGCCCATCCGACCCCGCACTTTGGTGGCCAAGACAATCTGATCCCGTCGGCCAGGCGTCTGCTTCATCCATTTGCCGAGTATGGTCTCAGCCACACCTCCCGGGTTTCCTTCAACCCATCGGGAGTAGACATCGGCAGTGTCGAGGAACGTAACACCCGATTCAAATGCGGCGTCGAGTACACCAAAAGCTGTGGGTTCATCTGCCGTCCATCCGAACTGCATTGTGCCCAGGCACAATTGGGAGACCTTGAGGCCGGTCCCCCCTAGACCAACGTTGTCCATTGCAGCTTCTCCTTTCCAACTTTGTCATGTATGGCAATCATGTGCGGATCAGCCAGCAACATGCTAGAATAGCCACCGTCTGATTTTGGAACGAGGGATGAAAATCGTGCGAAAATCGGCTTTCCCGCTCCTCCTGCTTGCCATCGCGATCTTGATGGGCGCCTGCGCCCCGGCACCGTCTGAGGCCAATCCTTGGCACGGAAAACCCTATGAAGAACGGACGCCTGCCCCCGATTTCACGCTGCCAAACACGCGGGGTGGGGTCTTTCAGCTCAGCCAGCAGCGCGGGACCCCGGTCTTGCTCTACTTCGGGTTCACACATTCGCAGGATATTGATCCGGCAACCTTGTACAACATCTCATGGGTCTTCGACAAACTGTCCACGAGGCCAGAGTACCAGGTCGAGTTCGTGATGATCAGTGTAGACCCGGCCCGTGACTCCGCAGCCGAGTTCCGTCGTTACCTCGACGCCTACGATCCCAAGTTCATTGGACTCATCGGAGATCCTGGCACTTTGAAGGCAGTCGAAGACGCATATGATGTCACCGTCGAAAAGAAGAGCGTCTCAGGACCAGGCTCCCAAGAGTACACGCTCGACCACACTTCGACTGTTTTCATTATTGACCGCCAGGGCAGATTGGTCACTCGCTACCCCTACGGCACCGAACCGGAATCCATCCTGGCTGATTTGCTGTACTTACTCCAGGAATCCTAGCTGTCCGCGGACAGTTCAGCCCTTCGATCCAATTCGGGGCGTTCGACAGGTCAAGCTGTGGCCGAAGCGATCCGGCTCAAAACTTGACGAAAGCGTCCACCACAAGAGCGGAAAAGATAAGGGCCAAGTAGAGGCTGGAGTACCTGTACATCATCCAGGCGCTCCGGTTCCCCCCATGGCGAAGAAGCTGCCAGGCGTAGTAGCACAGAAGCCCCCCCAGGCCGACTGCCAGCAGTAAGTAGAGCGCCCCCCCCACATGTGCCACTGGCATGAGCAATGTCAGCGCGACGACTTGAAGCGTATAGAGGAAGATCTCGGTCCGTGTTTCGCGCTCCCCATAGATCACGGGCAGCATGGGTACGCCCGCCTTGGCGTAGTCTTTGCGTCGCACGAGCGCCAGCGCCCAAAAATGAGGGGGTGTCCAGAAGAAGATCAAGGCAAACAGGAAGAACGCGCCCACGGACAATCCGCCGGTGGCAGCCGCCCATCCCACCAAAGGCGGTATTGCGCCCGCCCCACCCCCGATGACGATATTGTGTGTAGTGGCCTGCTTCAGACCCAGGCTGTAAAAGATGACATAGTACAGGATTCCCGCCAGAGCCAAGACGGCACTCAGCAGGTTGACGAACACAGCCAGGACATAGAAGCTCGCAATGGAAAGGGCCAGGCCGAAGGCGATCGCTTCGGCTTCTCTGAGCCGGCCTCCAGGGAGCGGCCGCCTTGAAGTGCGCTGCATCCTTAGATCAAGCTCTCGGTCAATGTATTGATTGAGAGCGCTCGAACCACCCGCAGCCAAGGTTCCGCCCAACATGGTCCAGGCCACGAGACCCCAATCTGGCCAACCTCTGGCAGCAACAATCATGGCTGCCAGCGTTGTAACGAGGAGCAATCCAACGATAATCGGCTTCATGAGCGCGACGTAATCGCCTAGCGTTCCTGGCGATTCCGACGTCGGCTGATCGGTCGAAGTTGCTGCCGAGGACGATTTCCGCTCTCCGGAAAGTGCGAGGGTGAGGATCAGGCTACCCCAGACTGCTGTGGCCGTGGCCACGTGCAAGCCCTCGAGAACAGCCGGGAACCCGCTCAGGACATTGGCCGCACCCACAAGGACCTGCGCCAGCAACAGAACGGCCGTCACCACAGCGGCAATCGCTACCGGCGGCCGCTCACGCCTCCGCTGCCAAGCCGCCCAGGTCAACCCGAGGATCATCAGTCCACCCAACGCTGCGATGAACCGATGCAGCATGTGAATCTGGCCGAGCAGGCCCGATGGCCACAGGCCACCATCACACAAAGGCCAGCCTGCACAAGCCGTATCGGCACCAGTGGATGTCACCAGGGCCCCGCTCACCAACAACAGAAAGACTGTGGCAGCCGTTGATGCACCCAATCGGGTAAGTGGGGCCTCCAAAGAGAAGCTTGGTGCGCCCCCGCTTCGCTGGTAGATTCGAAAAGCGCCCACCATGACGAGCACCTGAAGTGCCAGGATCAAGAGGGCGTTCGCCAGGTGGACGGCCACGATGGTCGGCGGGACCTCCATGACCACAGTCAAGCCACCCAGCAAGACCTGAACCAAGAGCAGAATGAGAGAGACAATCGATGGCCAAAGTACCCACTTTGCCCGCCGGTACCTCAGCCAGGCCACCAAGGTTGTGGCGACGATCAACGGCGAGGTGAGAGAAGCCGTCAGGCGGTGTGAGTACTCGATGATTGACGCAAATTCCAGCGGCGGGATGATTTGTCCGTAGCACAATGGCCAGTCCGGACAGCCGAGACCCGAGTCCGTGACGCGAACGATACCGCCGACCACGATAAGGAGAAAGGTCATCACCGCTGCGGCCAGCGCAAGCCACCGAAACTTGCGTGCGTCTGGCAAATCGGATGTCAGGTTGGAGGATGGGGTCATGTTTTCGGATTGCCTCTCATTCACAAAGGTTCATCTGAAGTTCATGCACGACCAGTCAACATGTCCCAGACTGCACGCGACGGTGATCTACCTGTAAGGCGAAGCGATGGGCCCGGACCGCGCCCCGCCGATTGTCACTTCTGGGCCATCAGAAATCTGACCAGACCTGAGAGCTGGGCAGGCGAAAGTCGAGTGGAAAAGTTGGTGGGCATGATGCCGCTCTCATAACCTGAAGCGATATGTGCCTCCGGCTCAAAAACAGCCTGGTTCAGAAACGTCTCTCCGTCCATACCGGCCACCCTCGTCCCGGCCCAGGATCCGACCTTATCCAGATTTGGCCCCACCACGCCCTTAGCTCCCACCGCCTTGAGCGTGTGGCAAGACGAACAGCCGTAGGTCATGAAGACCGCCCGGCCTGCCTCGGCGGTGTCTGGGGCCGGGGCTGAATCGCCACCGTCCGGCCGGGCCGCAGGTTGGGCCGCCAATGCTCGAAAGGAGAAAATGGCGATCACAATCACCAAGGCCGCGGGAATCAGCGTCCATACGATTTCAAGAGCCGGCCGAGGCGAGATCGTCGGCCCCGACTGGCCAACCTCCGCACGGCGGGATCGAAACACAGCGTAAACCAGGGCACCCTCCACCGCGAGGAAGACTATGGCAGCAAGTGCCAACAGTGCGCGGAAGAGCTGATCAACAAGACTCGGCTGAGCGAGCAGCCAGAGGGCTGGCGGCGAGAAGCCTCCGGCTGCGAACTGCGAGCCTATTCCGCCAAGGACCAGGGCAATGGTGCTGGGGTGGATGGTGGTCCAGATGTCCAAGCTTGGGAGACCTCCGTGCGCGCGTCGGCCGACGCGTGGCTGATCCATTTTGATCGTGAAGGGCAGGAAATCAGCACGCGCGGGCGGGAGATACAATCGGATTTCTCGACTGGTGACAGGCAGATCACGCCTATTCTACCATTCAGCGGTGTTGCAGAGTTCTTGGCGCGAAAGGCGGCGGCAAAGGTTTCAGCCGCCACTGGCAACCCGACCTGCGTCGGGCGCTAGATGTCAAAACAATAGGCCAGGCCGATGGCGCCCGGACCCACGTGGACACCTATTGCTGGCGGAATGATTGTGTTGTACATCTCGTCCGGGGTGAACCGATCTCGAACGGTGGTCTCCAGACTTTTCGCATCATCTTCCACACCGGTATGGTGGATGGTGATTCGAAGGGGACGCGCCTTATCACCGACGCGCGATTCCAGGATGTCGAGCAGCCTGGCCAGGGCCTTGGTCTTGGTCCGAATACGTTCAACGGCCTCCACCCGACCGTCGCGGACTTCCAGCAGCGGCTTCAGATTCAGGGCTGTTCCCAGGAGATGAGCGGCCCCGCCAATCCGCCCGCCGCGGTGCAGGAACTCCAGCGTGTCCACCACGATAAGGAGGCCAGTGCGATCGTGAGCAAGCTTGGCTGCCTCCAAGGCAGCCTCAAGGGAGCCGCCCTCAGCTGCGACGCGGGCTGCTGCAGCCACCTGGAATCCGAGGGCCATGGCCACCGTCTCAGAGTTGTATACCTCGATCTCCGCGCCCGGAAACATTTCCTTGGCTTGCATGGCGGATTCATAGCTACCCGAAAGCTGATCGCTCAGCACAACCGCCAGAACGGGGCGGCCGGCCGCCACCACGGGCTCGAAAGCCTTGTGGAACGACGCCACTGTGGCCTGTGAAGTTGTCGGCATTTGCTCGTCCGTCGCCAACCGCGCGTAGAATTGTTCGGACGTGATATCGATGCCGTCCTCATAGGACGTCTCGTTCCAAATCACTACCTGGGGAGCGACCTGGATCCCAAAGGACTCTACCAGCGAGTCGGGCATGGCAGCAGTGCTATCAGTCACGATGGCGACATTCGACACGGGGCCTCCTCGACAATAAGCGCGAATAATGACGCAGGGACGAGTCCCTACTTCATCTAAACCCCTGTCTGTGTCAGTGGTTGCGGGAGAAACCTAGTTCCGGGCCGCTCGCCAGGCCTCGAAATCCTTCATTGAGAGCGTGTTGATGACGTCGCTTGCCGTTACCCATCCTCTGCGAGCCGTCCCAATTCCGTATCGCCTGAAGGCGTAGTGGTCGAGGTGATGGGCATCAGTATTGATCGCCAACTTGCAGCCAACCTCTACTGCCCGCCGAGCATGCACATCGTTCAAATCCAACCTCTCTGGATTGGAATTAATCTCCAGAATGACACCGTGCTCGGCTGCTTCTCTGAAGATGGCTTCGACATCCAAATCTGCCGCATCTCGGCTTCCGATCAGACGTCCGGTCAGGTGGCCAATGACATCGACGTGCTGATTTCGAATGGCTCGCAGTAAGCGCTTTGTCACCTTCTCCCGGGACTGCCGAAGCGAGGTGTGAAGCGATGCGACGACAACATCGAGGCCCTTGAGCACATCATCCGGGTAGTCCAACGTGCCATCGGCCAGGATCTCCACTTCGGCACCTTGATAGAGCCGGAATGAATCCCCCAACTTGGATTGCAGTTTGTCGATTGCTTGCCTCTGCGACCGGAGACGCTCCTCTGAGAGCCCATTGGTGACCCCAAGACTCTGGGAGTGATCAGTGATGAGAAGGTAGTCAAGTCCGGATTCCTGGGCGCCACGCGCCATCTCCTCAAGCGTGAGCTGGCCATCCGACCAATCCGTATGAGCGTGAAGCTCCCCCCGGATGTCCTCCAAGGTAACCAGGTCGGGCAGCACACCCGCCTTGGCCGCTTCGACCTCACCACGATCCTCGCGCAGCTCAGGCGGTATCCAGGGCAAGTCAACCGTCGCATAGACGTTCGCCTCTTCGGCGCACAGGATTTCGGTACCGTCATCGCGCTTGAACCCATGCTCGGAAAGGGACAGCCCTTGCTTGAGCGCCCATTCTCTCAACTTGACGCTGTGCTCTTTCGATCCGGTTGCGTACTGCAGCGCCGATCCAAATCGCTCGGGTGGGTGAACCCAGATCTGCATCCGCAAACCGTTGTTCAGTTCGACACTCGACTTGGTCTCCCCTTGTCCCAACACACGACCGATTTCGGGAAAGTCCAGGAAGGCTTGCATGACATCATCGGGGTGACTGGAGCCGACCAGGAGGTCCAGGTCTCCCACCGTCTCCCGCCACCGGCGAAGGCTGCCAGCGGCCTCGGCAGCTTCAACACCCGGAATGTCCCGCAGTCGAGCGAGAAAATCCTCCGCTGTTGGCCACGCATCCCCAAGGGAAATGCGTCCGGTCTGGCGCCGGCGAAAGGCGCGGATGCCTTCCAGGATCCGAGCTTCCGACTTGGGCCCCATGCCATCCAGATCCCTCAGCTTGCCTTCGTCGGCCGCTTTCTCCAAAGCATCAAGATCGGTGATCCCCATCTCCTTCCAGAACATGGCAGCTTTCTTCGGCCCGACATCGCCGACTTTCAGCATTTCGACCAAACCGACAGGGACCTCGGCCTTCAACTCTTCGTAGAACGGCATCTTGCCTTGGCTGAAGAGCGCATCCATCTTCTTGGCGATGGCGTCTCCCACTCCTTGAATGTCCTTGAGCTTGCCGTCGCGCCAAATGTCCTCCACGCTCCGGCTTTGCGCCCGGATGGAGTCGGCGGCACGGCGGTAGGCTAGGGTCTTGTAGATGATCTCGCCCTTGATCGAGAGCATATCGGCGATGTTCTCGAAGATCTGGGCCACTTCCTGGTTGTTCAAGAAGTCCTCCTCATCCCGGTCCCTGTTGCGCGAACACCTGACAGATCTTCCACCAGCTGCCATCCCCGGCCAGCCCAACGCCAGTTAAGCGCAGTTCAGGATCGAGCAGACTAGCCCGGTGACTCGGACTGTCGAACCAGGCTGCAACGACCTGATCCACAAGCGTCGGCTGGGGGGCGTTGGTGGCGTAGATGTTCTCAGCCACGCGCCCTGTGAAACCCGCCGACATCATCAAGGGTTCAACCAAGGCAGCACCAGAACTTGGATCGGTATGGCCAAAGTAGTCGCGCACGACCATGTCTTCGGCACGGAGTTGGGCAATCTCGGTCAATTCAGCGGTCGCCTTGAGCGGGGGCAGACCGGCGTTGATGCGCCTTTGATTGACACCGACGAGCAGAGCATTCCCAAGTGAAGTCAATTCCGCCGGCGGATCCACGGGGGAGGCGTCGGCCAGGTGGGCAGCCATGGTGGCCACTCGATCTGGCCCTTGGGATGAATCGCGCGGTCGAGGCGAAGGACCCTTGGGCAAAAAGGCGGTTGGGGAAGGCGTGCCAGGTGGCAAAGTGGCAGCTGCTGGCTGTCCAGAACAACCGGCAAGCAACGCAATGACAGCCACAAGCAGAAGACAGGAGCTTGCTCGCATTCTTCAGCCTCCGCCACCGATTATACTCAGGGGCCTAACGCGCTGCCCGAGCGGTTGGTCAACGTTTGCGGCTATGCTATCCTTACTTTCTCGGATTACCCGAATGGACTCGGCAACCCATGCCAGGATTGAATTCTCAGCATTCGATCGTTGTCTACATAGTGAAGGGCCACCCGCTGGATATCCCTGGCGAGCCCCATGCCTTTGAATGGATTCATGGAAACCACAGTTTCGATAAGGAACTGGAGGATCTGCTCGGGCGGTTTGATCCGGCACATGTGGCATTGATCGACGATCCGCTTCCCGGCGGTGAGGGCTGGCAGGCTCTGTTGGCAGGCTTGCTTCATGACCAGGTCAATATCGTTGTCACTCACCTTGCGCCGCTCGCATCAGCTCAGCGGCAGCAACTGATTGGCATCTGCGCTCAGGTCGGCGCCCACCTGGTCACACCCAGCGACGCTGGCCGCAACATGACCCCCGGGGATTGGCGGTATTCACCCTGATCCGCTTTCAACGACCATGATGAACGCTCACTTGGACGCCTGCGAACTTGTCGGCAATCTGCACGCCCACACCGTGTACTCAGATGGCGCCGGCACGCACAAGGACATCGGCCGGGGCGCACTCAAGGCGGGCTTGGACTTTGTGGTCGTCACCGATCACAACGTCTACGTAGAGGGCGTGGATGGCTACCAGTACAACGGCGACAGACGCGTGCTTCTGCTGGCCGGCGAAGAGATACACGATCCCAACAGAAGACCGCAACGTAACCACCTTCTGACCTACGAAGCACGCCGGGAACTCTCACCCCAAGCACCTTCCCCACAGCGTTTGATCAACGCGATCAACAAGGCAGGCGGACTAGCCTTCCTTGCCCATCCTGACGACCCACCGGCTCCATTGTTCGACGAAGATTCCTTATCCTGGGTAACCTGGGATGTCGAAGGTTTTGTCGGCTTGGAAATATGGAACTTCATGAGCGAGTACAAGGCTCACCTGACCTCCTGGCCCGAAGCCATCTATTTTGCCTTCCGCCCCGATTTGATTCCGACTCGTCCACCCGCCGAGGTTCTCGCTCGCTGGGACCGGTTGCTGAGTTCTGGACAAAAGGTCGTGGCCATCGGCGGCGCCGACGCCCACGCTTGGCCGGTCCGCAAAGGTCCGCTGAAGCGCGTCGTCTTCCCCTACGAATACCTGTTCGGGAGCATCAATACGCACGTCCTCACCCCGGCGGCCTTGTCGGGCGATGTGGAAGCCGATCGACAGATGATCTTCGACAATTTGAGAGAAGGCAGGGCCTTCGTCGCCAACGACAGGCTTGCCCCTTCGCGTGGCTTCAGGTTCACCGCCCAATCGAGACGGGGCATGCACCAGATGGGCGACAGCGTGTCGGCCGGCTTCGGCCTGACGCTTCAGGTTCGCCTTCCCGGCCGAGCCCACGTGCGACTTATCCGGCACGGCCAATTACTCAGAACATGGGATGCCTCCGCCCACGCTGTGGCCACCGTATCCGAGCCCGGTGCCTATCGGGTGGAAGCCTACCGGTGGGCTCACGGCCAAGCGCGCGGCTGGATCTACAGCAATCCAATCTTCGTGACAGCCTGAACTCCCACTGCCACCCCGAGCTAACTTGTGAAATCCTTCACAAAATGGACGGGGCTTCGTCCAGACTCAGGAAATGCAGCTCCGGAAGCAGATTGCCTTCATCCGGCAGGTATCCATTGCGTGACCCACACGCCCCAGTTAAATGATGGCACGCGTCACAGGCGCCGGGGCCAGACTGGCCGGATCGCGCATGTCTGCTTGCACCGGACGCGCGGTGCGATGCTTACCCAGCCTGGCACTCGGCGGATGGTCTTGCCACATCAGGTTCAGCTCGAACCCCGCAGCTAGCATATGCTCGGCGAGCAGGCCACCCAGGTTGCCTCCGGCGCCATACATCAAGATCCGCAAATCTACCTCGTTGTCTTCTTGCCTTCGCTTCGGGGGCGGCGACGTCCAGGATGGTAGAATACTCGCGTTCGGGTTCCAAGCTCCCAACCAGGTCTGACCGTGTCTGAATTCAACCTGCACGCACCCTACCAGCCGATGGGCGACCAGCCGGCGGCCATTGATCAATTGGTCGTCGGGCTCAAACGCGGCGACAAACACCAAGTGCTGTTGGGTGCGACCGGCACCGGTAAGACCTTCACTATGGCCAGCGTGATTCAACAAGTTCAGCGCCCGACCCTGGTCATTGCCCACAACAAGACCCTGGCAGCACAGCTCTACGCTGAGTTCAAAGATTTCTTCCCCGAGAACGCCGTCGAGTACTTCGTCTCGTACTACGACTACTACCAACCTGAAGCTTACGTCCCGCAACACGACCTCTACATCGAGAAAGAGACCGAGATCAACGAGGAGATCGACCGGCTGCGGCTTTCGGCCTCGACCTCGGTTATGTCGCGCCGGGATGTGGTGGTGGTCGCTTCCGTATCATGCATCTACGGCATCGGCAGCCCAGAGGCCTACGGACGGGTTGTGGTCCACCTCAAACGTGGTGGCCTGTATCGCCGCCGGGCCGTGCTCCGCCAGCTGGTGGAAAGCCACTACGAGCGCAATGACCTTGAACTCAGACCGGGCGTGTTTCGCGTGCGCGGCGATACGCTTGAAGTGATGCCGGCCTACGAAGACAAGGGCTACCGAATGGAGTTCTTCGGGGATGAACTGGACCGGATCGTCGAGGTGAACCCGCTCACGGGAGAGATCCTGAACGAGTGCGACGAGATCGCTATCTACCCCGCCAAGCACTTCATCACCGAAGAAGAGAAACTACAATCCGCGATTCACGATATTCAAACCGAGCTCGCGGACCGGTTGAGTTATCTCCGGTCACAGGAGAAGCTGCTGGAAGCGCAGCGCCTCGATCAGCGCACGCACTACGATTTGGAGATGCTGCGTGAGGTCGGCTACTGTTCTGGGATCGAGAACTACTCGAGGCACCTCGATCAACGCCCTGCCGGTTCCCCGCCCTGGACCCTGATGGACTACTTCCCGCCCGATTTCCTCTTGGTGATCGACGAATCCCACATGACCGTGCCGCAAATCCGCGGAATGTTTGCCGGCGATCTTTCCCGCAAGCAGAATCTGGTGGACTACGGCTTTCGCCTGCCATCCGCTCTCGACAATCGGCCGCTCAATTTCGATGAGTTCACATCTCGCATCGGGCAGGTCATCTACACAACCGCCACGCCGGGGCCCTTCGAGCTCGGGATCGCCGACCAGGTGGTCGAACAGATCATCCGCCCGACCGGATTGATTGACCCTGAGGTGGAGGTGCGTCCGGTTGAGGGCCAGATAGACGACCTCTTGGGGGAAATCCAGCAGAGGATAGGCGTCGGGCAACGCGTCCTGGTTACAACGCTCACCAAGCGGATGGCTGAGGATCTGGCGGACTACCTTATCGACCTGGGAATCAAGGTCCACTACCTGCACTCTGAAATCGACACGATCGAGCGCGTCGAAATCCTGCGCGATCTTCGCCTGGGCGTGTATGACGTCGTGGTGGGCATCAACTTGCTGAGGGAGGGGCTCGACCTGCCGGAAGTCTCGCTGGTGGCCATCCTCGATGCTGACAAAGAAGGCTTCCTGCGCTCTGGCACATCCCTGGTCCAGACGATCGGACGCGCAGCCAGGCACATCAACGGCCGGGTCATTATGTATGCCGACCGTATCACTGACTCGATGCGTTTCGCCATCGACGAAACCGAGAGGCGCCGAGAAAAACAAAGGGCATTCAACGAAGAACACGGCATCGAGCCGGTCAGCATCATCAAGGCCGTGCGCGACCTGACCGACCAGATGGCGGCGCGTGCTGTGGCAGAAACCCAAGCGGAGTACGCTGGATTGACTCCGGCTCAACTGCCTCGAGATGAACTGGCTGCACTGATCAAGAAGCTCGAAGAAGAGATGCGCGCCGCAGCCGCCGACCTGGAGTTTGAAAAGGCAGCCGCTCTCCGCGATCAAATCTATGAGTTCCGTGATGCGCTGGCGGAGAAGGAGAACTGGAAGCCGTGGGAACGAGCCCGCGCATTGGCCGGGCGGGACGCTCCGCCCTAGCTCTGGACAACGGCATCCCAAGCCGCTACACTCCTGTTTCAAGACAAGCGAGGGACCCCTTTGGAGGCGGTCCTTTTTTGTTGCGCCAACCCATTCTGTAAGGTATCCGTAAAGGCCTATCCGGGCGCGGGTGATGCATGATATGAGTAGGTCGGCTTGGACCGATGAGGTGCAAAATGAAGTCACTCTTCTGCCGTTGTGGATATTGCCGAATGCAAAATCGACGGGTGTGGTCCGGCATCGTGAGTTTGATCGGCGCCATTGCGTGGTTGATCTCTCCCACGCCTTCTCTGAAGGCGATTCACGTGCCGGTCGACGACGAGCAGCACTAGACATGTCTCTGGGCTCGGGGCCTCCCTCGAGCAGCGGCCTGCCGACGGGGTAAGAATCCCCGCCGCCCATCCCAGTCAGGCCACGCCGCAGGTCTCCTAGACTGCGGCGTTCTCATTTCCAAATCCAGACATCATCGACCGACCCTGGTGCGGTGGTATGATGCTGGCTCAGCGCAATCTCCCGGGTGCACCCACCTTTCCAGGACGGCAAGCCATGGTCGCGAGCTCTTCCCACAGTCAGCCGGAAACGACGTCGTCAAATGTAGGCTCCCCGTCGTTTCCTACCCCTGAATCACACTCTGAGCCCCATCCCACCGAAGCAATGGATCATGCAGTCGCAGATTTGAAAGCCAAGAAGCGCGCCTGGGCCGAGCTGCCCATTCGGCAGCGAATCGGCCTACTCGAAGCTGTCCAGGACGCCTATGCAGCCGTGGGAGAACGTTGGGTGGCCGCTTGCGTTGAAGCCAAGGGCCTGCGGTCTGGAACCTTCGCCGAAGGCGAGGAATGGATCATCTTCGTGATGGGCATGCGGGCCCTCAACCACCTGAAGGTGAGCCTGGAAGGCATCGAGAAGTTCGGGCGCCCACCAATACCGGGCGGCTTGCGAACCGACACAACTGGACGGACCGTGGCGCGGGTCTTTCCGGCCCACTGGTCCGATCGTCTCCTCTACCGTGGTATCACCGCCGATGTTTGGATGGCGGAGGGCGCCACGGCAGATGACGTTAGGGCGGACCAGGCCTGGGCCTACCGCCAAGCCTCAGATGGCCAGGTGGCCCTTGTCC
>Ga0315556_1000902_pt1 | contig 18421 bp, 19 predicted proteins | sample SalMarSW160310MG_FD_202112 | JGI IMG/M metagenome (GOLD analysis project Ga0315556, IMG submission 202112) | Salt marsh sediment microbial communities from the Plum Island Ecosystem LTER, Massachusetts, United States - Salt Marsh Sediment SW1603-10 ...
GCCGGCCGGTTCCAAGCTCTACAAGGATCGCGAAGGTCGGCCGGTGCTGCTCAAACGGCAGGTGATCGTGACCGGCAACCAGATTACCGACGCGTCTTCAGGGTTCGACCAGCGCAGCGGCCAGCCCGCAGTCTTCGTCAGTCTCGACGGGCAGGGCGCCCGGCGCATGCGCGACATCACCACCGAGAACGTCGGCAAGCCCATGGCTGTCGTGTTCATCGAGAACCGCATGGTCACCCGCATGGTCGACGACAAGCCCGTCAAGCACCGGGAGCAGGTCGAGCAGGTGATCAGCGTGGCCAACATCCTCGAGCCTTTCGGGGCGCGTTTTCAGACCACCGGGATCTCGAACAGCGAGGAGGCCCGCAACCTGGCACTGCTGCTGAATGCGGGGGCCCTGGCGGCGCCGATCGAGATCGTCGAGGAGCGCACCATCGGCCCGAGCCTTGGGCAGGACAACATCAACCAGGGCATCATGTCGGTGGTCTTCGGCATGGCCGCCGTGGTGCTGTTCATGGCGGTCTACTACAAGGTGTTCGGCTTGGTGGCGGATCTGACGCTGCTGATGAACCTGGTGCTTATCGTCGGGGTGCTGTCGATTCTGCAGGCGACCCTGACCCTGCCGGGCATAGCGGGCATAGTGCTGACCGTCGGTATGGCGGTGGATGCCAACGTGCTGATCTACGAGCGTATTCGTGAGGAGGTGCGTCTGGGCAGCACGCCCCAGGCGAGCATCCATGCGGGCTTCGAGAAGGCCTTGGCCACCATCGTCGACTCGAATCTCACCACGCTGATCGCCGCCGTGGTGCTGTTCAGCTTCGGTACCGGTCCGATCAAGGGCTTTGCGGTGGTGCTGTTCATCGGCATCCTGACCTCCATGTTCACGGCCATCTGGGGCACCCGCGCGGTGGTCAATCTTATTTTCGGACACCGGCGTCTGAAGTCGTTGCCCGTCTGAGGTCCAAGCGATGGAATTCTTCAAGTCGAACCTCAACATCGCGTTTCTCGGCAAGCGCCATGCGATGGTGGCGGCCGTGCTGTCGGCCGCGCTCGTGACGACCTCCTTGGTCTCGTTCTTCACCCGGGGCTTCAATCTGGGGATCGACTTCACGGGGGGGCTCCTGCTGGAAGTGGCCTACGAGCAGCCCGCCGACCTGGGCGACGTCCGATCGGCCCTGACGACGGGGGGATTCCCTGGGGCAATGGTGCAGCATTTCGGTACCGACAAGGATGTGTTGATCCGCTTGCCGCCCCAGGGGAAGGGATCGAGCGCCGAGGTCAGCACCAAGGCCCTATCGGCCCTTGAGGGCAAGGCCAAGGGAGCGGTGCAGATCAGGCGCGTGGAGTTCGTGGGGCCCCAGGTGGGCGACGAGCTCACCGAGCAGGGGGGGCTTGCGGCGCTCTATACGCTGATCGGCATTCTGATCTACCTGGCGGTGCGTTTCGAGTATCGGTTGGCCGTCGGGGCGGTGATTGCGACGATCCACGATGTAGTCATCACCGTGGGCGTGTTCTCGCTGTTCCACATTGAGTTCGACCTGTCGGTACTGGCCGCGGTGCTCGCCGTCATGGGCTATTCGGTGAACGACACGGTGGTGGTGTTCGACCGAATCCGCGAAAACTTCCGCAAGATGCGCAAGGGCACGCCGGTGGAGATCGTCAACGCCGCGATGAACCAGACCCTGTCACGGACGATCATGACCTCCGCCACCACCTCGCTGGTGGTGGTCGCCCTGCTGATCTTCGGCGGAGAGATCATCCACGGCTTCGCGCTGGCCCTGATCATCGGCATCCTCGTAGGCACCTATTCTTCCATCTACGTGGCGAGCGCGGCCGCGCTGGCGCTGGGCGTCAGCCGCGAGGATCTGATGCCCGTCAAGAAGGAAGGGGCGGAGGCCGACTCGGCGCCTTAGGCCCTTGAGGCCGCTCCCGGTTCAGGTCGCCTCGGGCGGCGGAGCACATTTCTCCGGGTCCCGGGTGGTGCGATAGGCCCAGATCGAGGAGGCCAGCCAGAGGACGCCCCCGAGCGCGATGGTCTGCCAGCTGGTTGATCCCTGGTTGGTGGGGCCGCCGAAGAGGCCCAGGACGATGGCGCACACGGCGGCCAGCCAGACCACCGAGATGGGGGCGGCACAGGTCGTGTAGCAGGGCACGCGGCACGCCACGGCGGGCGGCAGCAGGCAGCACAACACGAATTTCTTCATTCAGACCTCCTCCGATCCCGTTTTAGTTCTTGTATTACAAGGTCGTATAACACAGGGTCGGGAAAGCGCCAAGACGGGCTCTACCGGGGTAGGAGGGGATGGCTCAGCCGGTCAGGCCGTCGCCTAGCAGGGGTCGGATGGTCTCAAGCATGGCCGCGTGGACCTTGAGTCCGCCGGCCACCAGGTTGCCCGTGTCCATGAATCGATTGCCGCCGGCGAGGTCGGTGACCACACCGCCGGCCTCCCGAACCAGCAGCGCGCCGGCCGCGAAGTCCCAAGGGGCCAGGCCAAGCTCCCAGAATCCGTCGAGACGCCCGGCGGCAACGTAGGCGAAATCCAGGGCGGCGGAGCCGGGGCGCCGGATGCCCGCGGTGTCCGCGCTGATGAACGCCTGGAACATGGAAAGATAGGCGTCCAGGTGGCGGTGGTCCCGGAACGGGAAGCCGGTGCCCAGCAGGGCGCCGTCCAGACTCTTGCGGCTCGTGACCCGAAGGCGCCGGTCGTTGAGCTGCGCGCCGCCGCCGCGGCTCGCGGTGAACATCTCCTCGCGCAGGGGGTCGTAGACCACCCCGTGCTCCAGCCGGCCCCGATACAGGCAGGCGATCGACACCGAGAACTGGGGGGAGCCGTGCAGGTAATTGGTGGTCCCGTCCAGGGGATCGATCACCCACCGGTAATCCGACCGGCCCTGCTCGCCGCTCTCCTCTGCCAGGATGGCGTGGTCGGGATGGGCCCTCAGAACGATCCGGATGATCTCCTGCTCGGCGAGACGGTCCACCTCCGAGACGAAATCATTGCGCGCCTTGGTGGTGACGTTCAGGCTGTCGGTGCGCTCGAAATAGCGCAGCAGAACGTTGCCCGCGCTGCGCGCTGCGCGCACGGCGATGTTGATCATCGGATGCATGGCGCGCAAAGATACAGGAAGCATCCCTGCCGATAAAGCGTCGCCCCCGGCTGCCAATCGGCTCAGGTCCCGGCGGCGCGCAGAGGCTGAGCTCGTCTTCGCCCCGGTCGTCAGCGGGATCGTGCCACGCATGTTTCCCGCCTCACCCGAGCTGCTCACCGGTCCTTGAAGCGGGCGATGTCGTAGGAGTCACCCATGCTGGACAACATCCGCGTCGTGCTGGTGCAGACCAGCCACCCGGGCAACATCGGGGCGGTCGCACGCGCCATGAAGAACATGGGCCTCTGGGACCTCCGTCTGGTCTCGCCGCGGCAGTATCCGAGTGCCGAGGCGACTGCGCGGGCCTCGGGGGCGGACGACCTGCTCGAGCACGCCCGCGTGCACAGGACCCTGGCGGAGGCGCTGCAGGGATGCCGGCTGGCCGTGGGCGCCAGTGCGCGCACCCGGGCGGTGGCTTGGCCGCATCTGGAGCCTCGTCCCTGTGCCGAGCGCCTGGTGGCAGAGTCGGCGACCGGGCCCGTGGCGCTGGTGTTCGGGCGCGAGCGCACCGGCCTCACCAATGCCGAGCTCGACCGGTGTCAGATGCTGGTCGGCATCCCCGCCAATCCGACCTATAGCTCGCTCAATCTGGCGATGTCCGTGCAGATCCTGGCCTACGAGGTGTACATGGCCGCCCGCACAGGGACGCCCTCGGACCAGGAGGCGCACCGCGAGGTCGCCCCCGCGGAGGCGCTGGAGGGTTTTCACCGCCATCTGGCCCAAACGCTCGGGGATCTGGGGTTCGCCGACCCCGCCGAGTCGGCCAAGCTGCTGCGCCGGTTGCGCCGGCTGTTCGACCGCGCGCGTCCGGACCCGGTGGAGCTCAACATCCTGCGCGGTGTCCTGAGCGCCGCCCAGGGGCGAAAGTCCATGAGGTCGGGGCCGGACTGAATACGCCCGCTACGCGGCCAGGGCCCGGGGGCGGATACCGCGTCGGCGGTCCGGCCGTCCGGCGGTTGGGTCGGAATACCCTGGTCACGCGCAAGGATTTGTGCATAATGCCGGGCCCGGCGGGACAGCGGCCTGGGCTCTGGAGTAAAATACTCGGTCTTCAAGCCATGCTGTTCTCCGCCTGTCCCATCGGACTCTGCCCATGTTCTCCCGACTGCGTGAAGACATCCGCTGCGTTTTCGAGCGCGACCCGGCCGCCAGGACCGCGTTCGAAGTGCTCAGTCTCTATCCGGGGATCCACGCAGTCATCGCCCATCGGCTGGCCCACCGCCTCTGGGGCTGGCGCCTGCGCTGGCTCGCCCGGCTGGTGGCGAATCTGGCGCGCTGGATTACCGGCATCGAGATCCATCCCGCCGCCGAGGTCGGTCGACGTTTCTTCATCGACCACGGTATGGGCGTGGTAATCGGCGAGACGGCGGTCATCGGCGACGACTGCACCCTCTATCACGGGGTGACGCTGGGAGGCACGAGCTGGGAGAAGGGCAAGCGCCACCCCACCCTCGGCCGGGACGTCGTGGTCGGGGCGGGTGCCAAGGTTCTGGGCCCGATCGAGATCGGTGACGGGGCGCGCATCGGATCGAACGCGGTGGTGGTCAGATCGGTCCCACCCGGTGTGACCGTGGTGGGTGTCCCTGGGCGGCTGGTCCAGCGCAAGCCCGAGGCGGGGGATCATGATGCCCACCGCCGGGCCATGGCCGAGAGGATGGGCTTCGACGCCTACGGCGCCACCCGTGATGCCCCGGACCCGGTGGCTCATGCGATCAACTGCATGCTCGACCACATGCACCTGATGGATCGAAGGGTGCAGGAGCTTTGCGAGGAGCTCAAGCGACTGGGCGCCGGCGCGGGGGGCACCGAAGTGCCCGAGATCGAGCCCTGCGAGATCGTCTCGACGGCCGAAGAGCTCGAGCAGGCGCAGGACGCCGAATCCGAGCCCGAGCATCTCAGGAGTGCCTGAGGTGGGGCAAATAATAGTTGACTAAAATGGTCAGCATTGTATAGTAGAGGGCTGAGCTCAACTGGGAGTGTGTGACAGTGAGGCTGACGACCAAGGGCCGCTATGCGGTCACCGCGATGCTGGATCTGGCCATTCACCACGGGCAGGGCCCGATTACGTTGGCGGATATCGCCCAGCGCCAGGGCATTTCCCTGTCCTATCTCGAGCAGCTCTTTTCGCGGCTGCGTAAGCGCTCCCTGGTTTCGAGCGTTCGCGGCCCGGGCGGCGGCTACAGCCTGGGACGTCCCGCCGACGAGATCTTCGTAGCGCAGGTCATCACGGCGGTCGATGAGAGCGTGGATACGACGCGCTGCGGTGGTCAGGCCAACTGCCAAGACAACGAGCGTTGCCTCACCCACGATCTCTGGCAGGATTTGAGCGGCCGCATCTACGACTACCTCGACAAGATCAGCCTGCAGGACCTCATGGCGCGGCAAGGCGTGCGCGACGTAGCGGCCCGCCAGGAGCGGCGCGAGCCTGACGTGCCGCTCAGCTCGCTCAAGGCCGTGGGGCGCGCCTGAGCGATCCGCTGGGTAGGGTGAAGAGTCTGGAGTACCCGATGAAGCTTCCGATATACATGGACTACTCGGCGACCACCCCGGTGGATCCGAGGGTCGCGGAAAAGATGTGCGCCTGTCTGACCCCCGAGGGGTTGTTTGGCAACGCGGCCTCCCGCTCCCACAAGTACGGATGGGATGCCGAGAAGGCCGTCGACGAGGCCCGCGTCCAGGTGGCGGCGTTGGTCAATGCCGACCCCAAGGAGATCGTCTGGACCTCCGGGGCCACCGAGTCGGACAATCTGGCGATCAAAGGTGCCGCCCATTTCTATCAGAAGCGGGGTAAGCACATCGTAACCGTAAAGACCGAGCACAAGGCCGTGCTCGATACTTGCCGCCAGCTCGAGCGCGAGGGCTTCGAGGTCACCTATCTCGACCCCGAGCCCGACGGTCTGCTCGACCTCGGCAAGTTCGCGGCGGCCCTGCGCGACGACACCGCGCTTGCCTCGGTGATGCACGTCAACAACGAGATCGGTGTGGTCCAGGATATTGCCGGCCTGGGCGAGCTGTGCCGCGAGCGCAAGGTCCTGTTGCACGTCGACGCAGCCCAGTCGGCCGGCAAGGTGCCGATCGATCTGGAGACCATGAAGGTCGACCTGATGAGCTTCTCGGCCCACAAGATCTATGGGCCCAAGGGTATGGGTGCCCTGTACGTGCGACGTAAGCCGCGGGTGCGCCTGGAGGCTCAGATGCACGGCGGCGGGCACGAGCGGGGTCTGCGCTCGGGCACGCTCGCGACCCATCAGATCGTCGGCATGGGAGAGGCCTTTCGGATCGCCGGCGCGGAGATGGCCACCGAGAACGACCGCATCCTGGCGCTGCGCAACCGGCTCTGGGACGGCATAAAGGACATGGAAGAGTGCTATCTGAACGGAGACCTGGAGCGGCGGGTCGCCGGGAACCTGAACGTGAGCTTCAACTTCGTTGAGGGCGAGAGCCTCATCATGGCGCTCAAGGACCTGGCAGTCTCCTCCGGGTCCGCCTGCACCTCCGCGAGCCTGGAGCCTTCCTATGTGCTGCGCGCCATCGGGCGCCCGGATGAGCTGGCGCACAGCTCCATCCGGTTTACCATCGGCCGGTTCACCACCCGCGAGGAGGTGGACTGGGCGGTGGCCAAGATCCGCGACCAGGTCGGCAGGCTGCGCTCGCTCTCTCCGCTCTGGGAGATGTACCAGGACGGCGTCGATATCAGCACGGTAGAGTGGGCTGCACACTGATCCGAAAGGGTCGCACTGTCTTGAAGTAGAGATTTCCGGGAGTCGACAGACATGGCATACAGCGATAAGGTCCTCGAACACTACGAGCATCCCCGCAACGTCGGGAGCCTGGACAAGGAGTCCCGCAACGTCGGCACAGGGATGGTGGGCGCACCCGCATGCGGCGATGTCATGCGGCTGCAGATCCGGGTCAGCGAGCAAGGCGTGATCGAAGACGCCAAGTTCAAGACTTACGGGTGCGGATCGGCGATTGCCTCCTCGAGCCTGCTGACCGAGTGGGTCAAGGGCAAGACCCTGGACCAGGCCCTGCAGATCAAAAACTCGCAGATCGCCGAGGAGCTGGCGCTGCCCCCGGTGAAGGTGCATTGCTCGGTGCTCGCCGAGGACGCGATCAAGGCCGCGATCCGCGACTACTCCAGCAAGCAGCAGGGTGGAGACGCCTGACGAGCAAGGCCGGGCGGGGCGTTTCACGAGGAGTACCCAGATGTCTATTTCCCTGACCCAATCGGCGGCGGACCGCGTCGCCAAGTTTCTTGCCAGCCGCGGCAAGGGCGTGGGGCTGCGCCTCGGCGTGCGCACCTCCGGCTGCTCCGGGATGGCCTACGTGCTCGAGTTCGCCGACGAGATCTCCGAGGGCGACCAGGTGTTCGAAGACAAGGGCGTGCGGGTGATCGTCGATCCCAAGAGCCTCGTCTATCTGGACGGTACGGAGCTCGACTATGGCAAGGAAGGCCTCAACGAAGGGTTCAAGTTCAACAACCCCAACGTCAAGGACCAGTGCGGCTGCGGCGAAAGCTTCAACGTCTGAGTCCGCGTCCGCCGACCGGCCGGCCGGAGGTTCCCGGCCGGCCTTCGTTTGTCGAAGAGAACGATGCTCGATTTTTCGCGCAACTATTTTGAGCTTTTCGGTCTTCCGCAGACCTACCAGATCGATACCGGGGCGCTCGCCGAGCGCTACCGCGAGCTGCAGCGGGTGCTGCACCCGGATCGCTTTGCCAGCGCGTCAGATCGGGAGCGGCGCCTTTCCCTGCAGGGCGCCACCCGCGTCAACGAGGCCTTCGATACGTTGAAGGATCCTGTTCGCCGTGCTCGTTATCTGTTGTCCCTGCACGGTGTAGATACCGATGCCCAACAGCAGACCACCCAAGACCCGGGCTTCCTGATGGAGCAAATGGAGCTTCGCGAGGAGCTGGAGGCCGCACGTAGCAGTCCCGAGCCGTTGGTGCGGCTCGACCTGATCATGGAGCGGGTCAACGCCCAGATCCGCACCCTGGTCGCCCAGATCGCCGTCCAGCTGGACACACCCGCCCCGAAGCACCTAGATATCGCGCTGGCTCTGGTGCGCAAGGTGCAGTTTCTGCAGAAGCTGAGGTTGGAGGGCGAGGCCCTGGAAGCCGAGCTGGAACAGGCGCTCTGAGGGCCCCGATATGGCACTGCTGCAGATCTCCGAGCCCGGGCGCTCCGCCGCACCCCACCAGCACCGGCTGGCGGCGGGTATCGACCTCGGCACCACCAACTCCCTGGTCGCCACCGTGCGCAGCGGCGGGGCCGACACGCTGCCCGATGGCGAGGGGCGCCATATCCTGCCGTCGGTGGTCCGGTACACGGTTACCGGCCGGATCGTCGGCCAAGCGGCCAAGGCCGCGGCGACCGAGGACCCGCTGAACACCGTCGCCTCTGCGAAACGCCTGGTGGGACGGGCCGTGGAAGACCTCAAGACGCTGGGCAGCCGCCTGCCCTACGAGTTCGTCGAGGGCGAGGGGGCGGTCCCACGCATCCGCACCGCCGGCGGTGACGTCACGCCGGTCGAGGTCTCGGCGGAGATCCTGAAGGTGCTCGCCCGGCGTGCCGAGGAGGCCCTCGGCGGCGAGCTCTCGGGCGTCGTCATCACCGTTCCGGCCTATTTCGACGACGCCCAGCGCCAGGCGACCAAGGATGCCGCGAGATTGGCGGGGCTGCGGGTCTTCAGACTGCTCAATGAGCCCACCGCGGCAGCGGTCGCCTACGGCCTGGATCGGGCCTCCGAAGGCGTCCACGCCATCTACGACCTGGGCGGTGGCACCTTCGACATCTCGATCCTGCGCTTCAGCCGGGGGGTCTTCGAGGTGCTCGCGACCGGTGGGGATTCGGCCCTGGGAGGGGACGACTTCGATCGGGTGATCGCCGAGTGGGTCATGTCCCAAGCCGGCGTCAGTGACGATGCGAGCCACCGAATGCTGCGCCGCCTGATGCGTGACGCCTGCGCGGCCAAGGAGGCGTTGAGTGAGCAGGACACGGTGTCCCTGAGCGTGGAGCTGGACAACGGCGCCTACTGGCAGGGGGTGTTGAGCCGGGAGCAGCTCGATGCGTTGATCGATCCGCTCATCCGCAAGACCCTGGTGGCCTGCCGGCGCGCCCTGCGCGACGCCGGGGTGCTGGCCGACGAGGTCGTCGACGTCGTGATGGTGGGCGGCTCGACGCGCATGCCCCGGGTGCGTGAGCTGGTGGGCGGGCTCTTCGGAACGCGCCCGCTGGTCGACATCGACCCGGACCGGGTGGTTGCTATCGGTGCGGCGATCCAGGCCGACATCCTCGCCGGCAACAAGCCCGAGGACGAGATGCTCCTGCTCGACGTGATCCCCCTCTCGCTCGGGGTCGAGACCATGGGCGGTCTGGTCGAGAAGATCATCCCGCGCAACACGACGATCCCGGTGGCCCGGGCGCAGGAGTTCACCACCTTCAAGGACGGCCAGACCGCCATGGCCATCCATGTGCTCCAGGGCGAGCGCGAGCTGGTCAGCGACTGTCGTTCGCTGGCCCGCTTCGAGCTGCGCGGCATCCCGCCGATGGTCGCCGGGGCCGCGCGCATCCGGGTCACCTTCCGGGTCGACGCCGACGGATTGCTGGACGTGGAGGCCGAAGAGCAGACCACCGGGGTGAAGGCGAGCGTCGAGGTCAAGCCCTCTTACGGGCTGGGCGACGCCGAGATCGAGCGCATGCTGAGGGATTCGTTCGAACATGCCGGAGAGGACCTGATGGCCCGGCGCCTGCGCGAGCAGCACGTAGAGGCCCGGCGGGTGATCGAGGCCTTGCAGGCAGCGCTTGCCGAGGACGGCGACGAGCTGTTGGATGCGGGTGAGCGAGCGGCAGTCGAGATAGGCCTGCAACGCGTGGTGGTGGCAGCGCAAGGGGTGGACGCGGCGGCCATCAAGCAGGCCGTCCAGGCCCTGGAGGCGACCTGCGAGCCTTACGTGGAGCGACGCATGAATGCCAGTGTTCGCCGGGCCATGGCGGGCCGCCGCCTGGAAGAATTCGAGTGACCGGAGCCATGCCCAGACTGATCTTCCTGCCCCACGAAGAGATCTGCCCCGAAGGCGCCGTGATCGAGGTCGAGCCCGGCACCAGCATCTGCGATGCGGCGCTTGCCAACGGTATCGAGATCGAGCACGCCTGCGAAAAATCCTGTGCCTGCACCACCTGCCACGTGATCGTGCGGGAAGGATTCGACTCGCTGGAGCAGGCCGACGAGGACGAGGAGGATCTGCTGGACAAGGCCTGGGGGCTGGAGCCCGAGTCGCGACTGAGCTGTCAGGCCCTGGTCGGCGAGGCCGATTTGGTGATCGAGATCCCCAAGTACACCATCAACATGGTCTCCGAGAATCACTGAGAGGGACGCGCGCATGGGGCTGAAGTGGGGCGACGTGCAGGACATCGCCATCGAGCTGGACGAGACCCATCCCGAGGTCGACCCGCGCTACGTGAACTTCGTCGATCTGCGCATCTGGGTCGTCGCCCTCGAGGATTTCGACGACGATCCTGAGCACTCCGGCGAGAAAGTGCTGGAGGCTATCCAGATGGCCTGGATGGAGGAGCGTGGCTGAGCCGCCGCGTCAGTCTTCTGCGAACAGGTCGGCGGTGCTCGGGAGCGGGGACGGGCCCTGAGCGGAGCCCGGCGTCCGAGTGGGTGCCGCCGCCAGCCCAATCCACTCCAGCAGCGCGGGCCAGGGCGAGGTGTCCGACGCGCTTTGCCGCTCGGCCAGCTCATGCACCCCGAGCCCTTCCTCCGCCGCGCGCACATAACGCTGGGTGTCGCGCAGGCGCGCCACCACCGGGATGCCCAGGGTCTCCAGGAACCGTTCCAGCTTCTCCAGGGACTTGGTGTGGGCGCGGATGCGGTTGGCGACGATTCCCAACGGCTTGTGATGACTACGTGCCTTGCCCTTGATCAGCAGGTCGCGGATGAAGTCCGCGGTCGAATGGATGTCGATGGCCGAAGGCAGCACGGGTATCAATATGGCGTCGGCCTCGGAGACCCGGTCCTCGAAGTTGATCCCCGAGAAGCCCGCCGGCGTATCGACGATCGCGAGACGGGTATCCGTGGGCACCCTTAGCTGAAAGGAGCGCGTCACGTGGGATCGGGCGTTGTCGAAGGCACTCACGCCGTAGACGCTGGCGCACTCCTTGGGGCGATTGCGCAGCCAGCGGCCGCTGGAGCCCTGGGGGTCATAGTCGAACAGAGCGGTGGGGTGGCCCGCCGACGCCGCATAGCTGGCAAGATTGGTAGCTACCGTGGTCTTGCCACAGCCACCTTTGGCGTTCATGACGATCACCCGTAGCACGGTGTGCGTTGTTTTCCGGGAGGGCGCCCCGCCGGCGCGCCTCGAAAGCATGACCATAAAGGCGCGAGGCCGCAAGAGCGAAGTCCATGTCGGCATTGAACGCCGTGGCCCCCGCCGTCATGTAAAGAGCGCCTATCGTCGAGCCGCTCGACATCCATATGAAGGATTAGTCGGACCATGAACATGATGCACACGACCCTGCTGCTGGCCGGTCTGAGCGCTCTTCTGCTCGTCGTCGGCCAAGCGCTCGGCGGCCATACGGGCATGTTGATCGCGCTGATTGTCGCAGCGGCGATGAATCTCGGCAGCTACTGGTTCTCGGACCGCGTCGTACTGCGCCTCTACCGGGCACGGCCCGCCTCGGCCCAGGACGTCCCAGTGCTCTTCGATACGGTCAGGATGCTGGCCCAGCGGGCCGGTATCCCCATGCCCAAGGTCTATCTGGTCGACTCCGATGCCCCGAATGCCTTCGCCACCGGCCGCGACCCGGAGCACGCGGCCGTGGTGGCCACCACCGGGCTGTTGCGGATCATGAGCCGGGGCGAGCTCGCCGGGGTCATGGCCCACGAGCTGGCCCACGTGCAGCATCGGGACACCCTCATCGCGGCGGTGGCGGCGACGCTGGCGGGAGCCATCGCCATGCTGGCCAATCTGTTCCAGTGGGCCCTGATCTTCGGGGGCGGACGCGGCAGCGACGACCGCGACGGCGGGCTGTTCGGCGGCCTGCTCATGATGATTTTGGCGCCCATCGCCGCCACCCTCATCCAGATGGCAGTCTCCCGATCCAGGGAGTACGCCGCCGACGCCCGCGGCGCGGCGATCGCCGGGAATCCGCTGTGGCTGGCCTCGGCGTTGCGCAAGCTCTCGGCGGGCAGCGCCCGTGCACCGCTGCAGACCGCGGAGCGGAACCCGGCGACCGCCCATCTGTTCATCGTCAATCCGTTGCGCGGTCGGGATCTGGCCCAGCTGTTCTCTACCCATCCGCCGGTTGAGGAGCGCATCCGCCGCCTGGAGGCCGCCGGCCGGGGCCTGGTCGCCTGATCGGCTTGATCGGTTTGCCAAGACCCCGGGGCCTTTGGAAGAATTGCGCCTGTCCGATGCCCCGGTGCTGACCGGTTGATCCGGCGCCGTCGTCGACCGACCCGATCTGCGAGGTTCTGCTCATGCCGTTAGTCAAGCCTTTCCGGGGGTTGCGCCCGGTGGTCGGGTGCGCCGCCGACGTCGTGGCCCCGCCCTACGACGTGGTCAGCGCCGCCGAGGCCCGCAAGCTGGTCCAGGGCCGTCCCTGGAGCTTCCTGCACATCTCCCGGCCCGAGGTCGACCTCCCCCCAGGGATCGACCCCTACGCCCCGGAGGTCTACGCGAAAGCGGCGCAGAACCTGCGGCGGATGATCGCCGAGGGGGTGCTGGTGCGCGAGCCCTCGGAGTGCTACTACGTGTATCGGCTGACCATGGGGCAGCACGTACAGACCGGTCTGGTGGCGGTGGCCTCGGTCCAGGCCTATGACGCAGACCGGATTCGCAAGCACGAATTCACCCGCCCCGTGAAGGAGGACGACCGGGTGCGCCAGATCGAGGCCCTGAACGCCCAGACCGGCCCGGCCTTTCTCGTCTATCGGGCCCATGCCGAGGTCGACGGCCTGCTGGCGGATGTCGCCGCGTCCCCGGCGGAGGTAGACGTGACCGCACGCGACGGGGTCAGACACCAGCTGTGGACCGTGCGGGATGCCGTGCAGCTCGGGTACCTAACCGCCGCTTTCGATGCCATGGAGGCGCTGTACGTCGCCGACGGGCACCACCGCTCTGCCGCCGCATCGCGCGTGGCCGCGGCCCGACGGGGCCGGGACCCCGCGGCCACCCCGGACGCGTCCTCCGAATACTTCCTGTCGGTGATCTTCCCTCACGACCAGATGCAGATCCTCGACTACAACCGGCTGATCCGGGACCTGCGTGGGCAGGTCCCCGAGGCCTTTCTGGAGCGGGTGGGGACGCGTTTCCTGGTCGAGCCCAGCGAAAGCCCTGTGCACCCCGCCCACCCGGCCCAGTTCGGCATGTACCTGGGCGAGCGCTGGTACAGGCTGACCCTGGAGGCGACCCGAGTGCCTTGGGACGATCCGGTGAACCGCTTGGATGTGAGCCTGCTGGCCAACGAGCTGATCCAGCCGATCCTGGGCATCAGCGATTCGCGCCGGGACGACCGCATCGACTTCGTCGGCGGCATCCGCGGGCTCGGCGAGCTGGAGCGCCGGGTGGACAGCGGCGACTGGGCGGTCGCTTTCTCCATGTGCGCGACCCGGATGGAGGATCTGATGGCGGTGGCGGACGCCGGCGAGGTGATGCCCCCCAAGTCCACCTGGTTCGAGCCCAAGCTCGCCGATGGGCTGGTCAGCCATGTCCTGGACTGAGGCGTCGCCGGAGCTCGGCCGTCCCCGGCCATGGTCAGCGTAACCAGACTTTTCCCGGGCGAAGCCCCGGTCGAGGAAGGGGCCGTCCTCGACTGGCTATCGGCAATCTCGGCGGGGCGGCCCGCCAAGCCGCTAGCCGTCCTGCAGGACGCGGCGAGGCTGGTGCTACAGGCCCTGCCGCCCGACGCCGGGGAGCCCGGGGAGTCGCGGCGTAGCGACCTGTTTGCGGTTGCCGAGATCCTCGCCGAGCTCGGGCTGGATTGCGAGACCATGGCGGCGGCCCTGCTGCACGGCGCCCGCGCGCGGGCGCAGATCGACTCGCGGGATTGGTCCGAGCGCTTCAGCGAGGCCGTGGTGCGCATGGTGGACGGGCTGGACCGGGTCGGTGCGGTCGAGAGTCTCTCCAATATCACCGAGGGCCAGGCCAGAGAGCACGCCGAGGCCCTGCGGCGCATGCTGCTCAGCATCGCCGACGACGTGCGGGTGGTGATCATCGTGCTCGCCTCGCGGCTGCACCAGATGCGCATCCTCAAGCATCTCTCCGAGGCGGTGCGCCGGCCCGTGGCCCAGGAGACCCTGGACCTGTACTGCCCGCTCGCGAACCGCCTGGGCATCTGGCAGGTGAAGTGGGAGCTCGAGGACCTGTGCCTGCGCTACCTGGAGCCGGAGGACTACCGGCGCGTGGCCGGCGCCTTGGATGGCAAACGCCAGGAGCGCGAGCGCTACATCCAGGGTGTGATCGCGCTGCTGCAGGAGACGTGCCGGGAGGCGGGGGTCCGCGCCGAGATCACCGGGCGCCCGAAGCACATCTACAGCATCTGGCGCAAGATGAAGCGCAAGGCCGTCGACATCGACGGCATCTTCGACCTGCTTGCCGTGCGGGTGCTGGTCGATACTATCGCCGACTGCTACGCGGTGCTCGGCATCGTCCACGGGCTCTGGCCGTACATTTCGGGCGAGTTCGACGACTACATCGCCACCCCCAAGGCCAACCGCTACCGCTCGCTGCACACCGCCGTGATCGGTCCCGAGGACAAACCGCTCGAGGTGCAGATCCGCACCGTGGACATGCACCGACACGCCGAGCTGGGCGTGGCGGCGCACTGGCGCTACAAGGAGAACCGCGGTCAGGATGCCGAGCTGGAGCGGCGCATCCTCTGGATGCGCCGCTGGCTGGAGCAGAAAGGCGACGTGGAGGAGTCCGGGGAGGGGCTCGCGGTTGAGCCCGGACCGGCGCAGATCTATGTCTTCACCCCGAAAGGCAACGTCGTGGAGCTACCGGCCGGCTCGACCGCGGTGGATTTCGCCTACGCGATCCATTCCGACCTGGGACACCGGTGCCGGGGTGCGCGGGCCGACGGGCGCATCCAGCAGCTCAACCAGCCGCTGCGCAGCGGGCAGACGGTAGAGATCCTGACGATCAAGGAAGGCGGGCCCAGTCGGGACTGGCTCAACCCGCAGCTCGGTTACGTGCGCACGACCAAGGCGCGCAATCGCATCCGCCAATGGTTCAAGCAGCAGGACTATGTCCAGCATCTCGGCGCTGGCCGCGCCGCCTTCGAGCGCGAGACCGCCCGCATCACGGTCCAGCGCGCGGAGCTCGAGCGCATTGCCCAGCGCTTCAATTTTCAGCGCGTGGACGACCTGTTTGCGGCGATTGGACGCGGCGATGTCTCCGCTATACAAGTGGCCAACTCGCTGCCGCAGGCCCAGCCCGAGCCGCCGCGGCAGACCCGCAGCGCTCCCAAGCCCAGCCGTGCCCACCCGGGAGAGGTTAGGGTCGAGGGGGTCGATGACCTGATGACGCACATGGCCCGCTGCTGCAAGCCGGTCCCCGACGACCCCATCGTTGGTTACATCACCCGCGGGCGAGGGGTGACGGTGCACCGGCAGGATTGTCCGATCGTGCGCAAGATGGGCGACAGCGACCGACCGCGGCTCGTGGACGTGGTCTGGAGCGAGGCGACCGGGCAGGGTGGCTACGTCGCCGACATCCATATCCTGGCCGAGGACCGTAAGGGGCTGCTGCGCGATATCTCCTCGCTGTTCACCAACGAAGACGTCGATGTACTGGCTGTGCGCAGCCAGTCTCACCGCAGGAGCGACACGGCGGTCTTTCGATTCACGGTGGAGATCACAGATGCGGCGCAGCTGCAGCGCATTCTTGAGAAGATCGGCCATGTCCCTGAGGTCATCGAGGCCCGGCGCGTTGTTTGATGCCGGCTGATTGCCTCGGTGCGCGGCCACGGTTAAACTAACTGCCCGTTTTCTAATACAAAAGCACGCGCCCATGGGCTCGTAACCGGGGGGCCGCCCCTCGCGCAGGCATCCCGCTTTTCCCGATGCGCTTGCCAGCGCGGAACTTTCTGATTTTTGGTGAAATCTTGAATGCCTTTGCTGCCGATCCTGCCGCTCCCCGGGCCGCTTATCCCGGAGGTTGCACCACCCCCGCGCGGCTCGACGCCGTGCAGCCCGCCGCCGGGGGACCGATGAGCGCGGGGGCGGCGGTCGCAGCGCCGGTGAATCTGCTCGATCTCGAGGTCCGCCAAGTCGAGGCGCTGGTCCGCGACCTGGGCCAGAAGCCCTTCCATGGTCGCAACCTGTTCAAATGGATTCACAAGCACGGCGTGCTCGATTTCGAGGCGATGACCGACGTGCCGAAGGGACTCCGGGCGCAGCTCGCCGAGCGGGTCGGCGTGTCCCTGCCCGAGGTGGTCTTCGAACAGCCTTCGTGGGACGGCACCCGCAAGTGGGTGATGGAGCTTGCCGACGGACAGCGCATCGAGACCGTATTCATCCCCGATGGCCATCGCACCACCATTTGCGTCTCTTCCCAGGTGGGCTGCGCGCTGGACTGCAGCTTCTGCTCAACGGGGCGGCAAGGCTTCAATCGCAATCTCAGCGTCGGCGAGATCATCGGCCAGGTCTGGCACGCGACCCGCGCTCTGGGTCAGCCGCCGTCCAATGTGGTGCTGATGGGCATGGGCGAGCCCTTGGCCAATTTCGATGCCGTAGTCAGCGCGATGTCGATCATGCAGGACGACCTCGCCTACGGTCTGTCGAAATATCGAGTCACCCTGAGCACCTCGGGTATAGTACCCGCGCTGCGACGGCTGGCTGAGGTCAGCGACGTGAGCCTCGCGGTCTCGCTGCACGCGCCGGACAATGCCCTGCGCGACCAGCTGGTACCCATCAACCGCAAGTATCCGCTGGAGGAGCTGGTGCCCGCCTGTCGTGACTTCATTGCCGGCGACAAGCGCCGCAAGATCACCTGGGAGTACGTTATGCTGGATGGGGTGAACGACAGCGATCGCCACGCCAAGGGCCTGATCCGGCTGCTCCAGGGCGTGCCGTCGAAGCTCAATCTGATTCCTTTTAACCCTTTTCCCGGCACCCCCTATCGCACCTCGTCCCCGGAGCGGATCGAAGCGTTTCGCCAGCGCCTCCTGCGCTCGGGGATCATGGCCATTAGGCGCAAGACCCGGGGCGACGACATCGATGCGGCCTGCGGCCAGCTGGTGGGGCGCGTACGCGATCGCAGCGGTCGCGCGATCGCGATTCGACAGGCCGCACCGGGGGATCGGGCATGAGCCGGCGGCTCGTGTGGATCGGTTTGCTGCTCGTGCTGGCGCTGGTCGGCTGCAAGAGCACCCCGGGCCATTTCGATGAGGCGACCGGGACCTATGTGGGCCCCCGCAGGGCCAGCGCCCAGACCTATGCCGGTCTCGCCGTGGCCTACCTGCGAACAGGGCAGCTCGACATAGCGCTGTCCAAGGCCAAAGAGGCCCTGCAGGTGGACAGCGACAATGCCTACGCCAACAACGTCATGGGGCTCGTTTATCAGCGCCTGGGAGAGGCAAAGCTGGCCGAGAAGCATTTCCGCCGGGCCCTGGATTCCGACCCGTCCAATCCGTTTTATCTCAATGCCTACGGCAGCCTGCTCTGCAACATGAAGCGCTACGACGAGGCCAGGCAGCGGTTCGATCAGGCCGCGACCAATCCCCTGAACGAGTCGCCGGAGGTGGCCCTGACCAACGCCGGGATCTGCGAGGCGAGACGACCGGACCCGGCGCGGGCGGAGACCTATTTTCGCCGGGCACTGGAGATCAATCCGCGGTTTCAACAGGCGCTGTTGGGGATGGCCCAGCTCAGCTTCGCCCGCGGGAAATTCATGGAGGCGCGCGCCTATAACGAACGGTTCGAGCAAGCGGGAGCGCCCACGCCGGAGAGCCTGCTGCTCGGCGTGCGCACCGAGCGTGCCCTTGGTGACCTGGGGGCCGCGTCTCTGTACGTGATGAAGCTGAAGTCCAAGTTCCCGGACTCTCCCGAGGTCCAGGCGCTGGGAGATCCGAAACGTCCATGACTGCCACCGAGAGCAAAGAGATCGAAACGCCTGCGTGGTCCCAGGCACCAGGGGCGAGTCTGCGGGCGGCGCGCGAGGCCCGACAGCTCCAAATCGACAAGGTCGCCGTCGAGCTTCACCTTAGCCGAGCCATGGTCGAGGCGATCGAGCGGGACGATTACGAGGTCCTCCCCGGATCGGTCTTCG